>Ga0114999_10006220_pt1 | contig 13843 bp, 12 predicted proteins | sample ArcticOcean_MG_C_3_FD_89820 | JGI IMG/M metagenome (GOLD analysis project Ga0114999, IMG submission 89820) | Marine microbial communities from western Arctic Ocean - ArcticOcean_MG_CB8_126 | ecosystem: Environmental > Aquatic > Marine > Oceanic | place: Arctic Ocean: Canada Basin | collected...
AGACCCACCTCGCCGAGCCATCGCCGCGCTGCTTCTTCCGCCTGGGCGTGAGTGTTTTCGGCCACAAGCAGTGGCATCATCACGTTCTCAAGAGCGGAGAACTCAGGCAGTAGATGATAGTTTTGCCAGACGTAGCCAATGGATTGATTCCGAAAGGCGGCCAAATCCGTCTCGGTGCGTTTCGAGAGAGGTTGCGAATCGAAGTAGATTTCGCCCGATGTTGGTTCGTCGAGTGCTCCCAATAGATAGAGCAACGTCGTCTTGCCGGCGCCTGACTCACCGACCAATGCAACGCTCTCGCCCGCGTTCAACTCGAAGTCGGCATGGTCGATGACGATCAGCTCGTCCGTGCCCGATTGGAAGACCTTGCGGAGGTTCTCAACGCGCACCAACAGAGACGCCGCGGTTTTGGCGGTGGGTGCGGCGGAGTCAGATAACGGCGCACTCACAGTAGCGATAGTCCTTCAATCTCTTCGACGATTTGATCCGGGGAGGCGTTCGGGCGTTCGATGGTGAAGTCGGCGTTGGCGTAGCTTGGCTTGCGCTCCCGGTAAAGTGCCTCGAATTTCCTGCGGTCCCGAGCGAGCGGGCGATCATATTCTTGGGAAACCCGTTGCCAGAGGGTCTCGATCGGGCTTTTCAGCCAGATCGACACCCCGGCCGCCTCGATCGTCTCACGATTCGACGCCTGGGCGAACGCGCCGCCGCCGAGGGCGATCACGCGGGCCACGCCCATGCGGGCGTGCCTGATCTGGTTGTTGAGGGCCTTGCGCTCCAAGGCGCGAAACGATGCCTCCCCAAACTTGTCGAAGATGTCGACGATCTTCGCCTCGGTCTCTCGCTCAATCTCTTCGTCCAGATCGACGAAATCCCATTTGAGCTGGTCGGCGAGCAAACGTCCGACGGTCGTCTTTCCGCAGCCCATGAAACCGACGAGATAGAAGGCCGGCGACCCCTTGAGTTTCACATGCATCTAGGCTTTCTCCAGAGAATCATCGCTTAGTTTCACATGTCCGGCCATGCGGCTAAACAAGAACCCGGGCAGCAGGCGCGCGAGGCCGATGAAGAGCCACCCGATACGAGGCGTAACGACCGTCCGCTTGCCGCGACGCAGGCCGTCCAGGATTGCTTGTGCGCATTCATCCGCGCTAATCGTGAAGCGGCTCTTGCCGGGGACGTTGTGCGGGATCTTTCCGAGCAACACGCTGTCGCCGAACGCCGTTTCGACGTATCCAGGGCACACCTTCATTACATGAATACCCTTGTCGCGCAGCTCCATCCCCAGTCCGTCGGAGAAGGCATTCAGGGCGTACTTCGATGCACTGTAGAGGTTCAAGTTCGGCAGCGGGACCTTCCCGGCAATCGAGCTAACATTGACGACCGCGCCGCCCCGCGGCATCAATGGGACGAGCCGACGAGTCAGCTCAACCGGCCCAAACACATTAAGCTCGAAAAGCTGACGAACGATCTCTGGAGGTGACTCGATGGCCGCCTTGTGGAGTCCGACGCCGGCGTTGTTGACGAGCAGGTCGACCCGCTCGACACGTTGCTTGATCTCATCCGCCAAGCGCTCGATGGCTGCGGGATCTCGCAGGTCGGCGGCGATCGGAATGCCCTCGGCGGGTTTGATTTCGCAGGCGACTTCTTCGAGCACGGCTTGCCTGCGAGCGACGAGAATCACGCGCGCGCCCCGGGACGCCAACTGCTGTGAAAGCGCGCGGCCGATGCCCGACGAGGCGCCGGTGACCATCGCCGTCTTGCCCGCGTAGTCGTTCATGATTTGTTTGCTGGCCGGAGGGAAGCCATAATGTAGCATGGCGAATGAGCAACTGTTGCCATTGTTTCCCCTCCAGGTAGTCCTGTTCCCTGGGGCGTCACTGCCTCTCCATATCTTCGAGCCCCGCTACCGGCAAATGGTTGGCCAGGCGATCGACCAGAAGTCGGAATTCGGCATGATCCTCGCTGAAGAGTCCGAGATGTCGTCGGTTGGCTGCACTGCCGTGGTGGAGCAAGTGATCAAGCGGTATGACGACGGTCGGTTCGACATCGTCACTCGTGGGCGTCAACGCTTTCGGGTTCTTGAACTCAACGAAGAGGAAGAGTGTCTGCGCGCCAGTGTGGAATTCTTCCAGGACGAATCGTCGGACTCCGCTGCTCCCGCCGTGATCGAGGAAGCGCTGAATCTAGCGGCGGAGGTCGCACAGGCTCTCCATGTTGACTTGCCCGAAGAGTTCAGCATCGACGAGCCACAGGCAAGCTTCGTCGTCGCCGCCGCTCTGCCATTGGAGTTGAGCTTCAAGCAGCAATTGCTGGAGGATCGTAGCGAACGCCATCGCATGAATGTGCTGGTTGAGTACCTAGCTAAGATGCTCGACCGCACCCAGGCCACGCATCGGGTGCAAGAGTTGGCCCGCACCAACGGCCACGCCGGCCGCTCGATCGAGTAACGCTGGTAAGTTTCTGCTGGGAAGCGTCGGTCACAACAAGACCCACAGGATGACAGTGACGGTCTGCGATCCAACCCCGCTCCGTCTTTGTTGCGAGGCGCCGCGCCTTTCTACGGTCTTCTGGACATCCTCATGGCGGACTTGAGGGAGGCGGGGCTGGGGACTCGTCGGAAGGTCGGTAACCTCCAATCGAACCTTTTGGCGCGTTTGGTTTTCCGCACGGCCTCGGAGTCCCGCCAAGCGCGGGATCGCATCAGTTATGTTTCTCGACTGGCAGGTACCAGTCATCGAACTGGATGGACAAAGCAATCCGGTATCCGTGGCGTTCCAGGAGTTCCCGAATCTGAGTTCTTTTCGGCTCCTCAAAGTTGTGCTCAATGGTAAAGGCGCCGACCTGGTATTTGCCGAGGTCGAAACCTTGCAAGACTTCGTACTCCGCACCCTCGACATCCAGACTCACATAGTGCAAGAACGTGGGTGCTTGCGCGCTTTCGAGGACTTCATTCATGGTTGTCGTCGTGAACTCGATGAGTGCCGCGTTCTGGACACTCTTGTCTGACGCGTAGCGATTCAGATGGTCTTGAATGCCGCCGAGGACGCCCGCCTGCCGGAAGGAGAGCACTTGGCCTGAGCTGCTATAAACCACTTCCGGGATGACATCGCATGTTCGACTCTCCACATTGGTGGGGAACGGGTCGATACACACGCCCGTCCATCCGCGGTCTTCCAACGATTTTGTGTTGGAGAGATACATGCCATCCGCGCTGCCGATGTCGACGAAGTAGCCGTCACGAACGCCGGGAAACACGCCTTGTAGAACCCATTGATCCTGCCCGATCTGCGAATGATACGTGCTCGCGCCCAAGGCCCGCGATACGCCAATATCTGTTCCCAAACGCCGAAACACATCGTCGATCGCCCTACCAGCGTTCAGCCATGCGATCTTGTGGTGTTGTCGGCCATAGATCCGACTTTCGATCTGCGCGCGGCCACGATTGACCCCAAATCTGTACATGAGGTAGTGACTGGTGGCGAGCGCGGCCGCGCCCGCTAGCACGGCGACAAGGAGAATGGGTTTGTTTAAGCCTGCGCGTGAACCCGACATTGTCTATTCAGTACCTCCTTTTCCTCTGCTGTGAGCGGATAGAGTGGTTGGCGCAGTCTCACATCCGACGAGTCCCCATGGCCTTTCGGGCGGCATAGCCAGTACGGCGGATCAGACGGCCGAGCGACTCGGTTGTCCGCCGGGCCGGGGAGGCCCCCTGGGGTGGACGCTGCATCCAGTAGCCATCGTGTTCACGCCCGATTTTGTAGCCCTCCGCTCGACAATCGCCTTCGGTGAAGTAGTGGGACACCAAGCTACGACGTGTTCGATCAGGGTCATTGCGTTTCCCCCCGCCGTGAAGCAACTGTCCGTGCCAGACGAAAACGTCGCCCTTACGCGGAAGGAATTGCTGCTCGACAAGCCCGAGCCGTGCGACGTGTTCGCGGATATATGCGGCCCACTTGCCGCGCTCGGCGGCTAGCTCGGTCATTCGTCCGTTCGAGAACCGGTAGGGCGGGATATTGTGGCTTCCTGGTACGTACACGAGCGGACCCGCATCGGGGTGGCAGTCTTCGAGCGCCGTCCAGGTCGCGACCAGGGCGCTCTCCCGCGGTGGAGTCATGTAGAGCGAATCGACGTGATTTGCCTGCTCGGAGCCGAACTCGAGGCTGAGAGTATTGCAGAGCACTGGCGCGTCGTTGATCAACTCCGCAAGCAGCCGCGTGAGGCGAGGGTCGAGCGCAAAGCGGCGAATATCGGGAATGGTGAGATAGAGATCGTTGACCTTGTAGGGCTTCCGCCTTGCGGTCTCGGAAACCTGGTTCATGCGGAGCCGTCGACCGCCGATGAGGTCGTCTACAATCACGTTGGCCGGACGAACCTGCCAGACGTGCTCGTGCAGCCGAAGGATGGCGTCGATCTCATCCTCGGAAAAGAAGGACGGGAGAATCAGGAAGCCGTTCTCATCCCAGAATCGCCGCTGCTTCGCCTCCAGGCCGTCTTTGCGCGGCACCGAGGCCGTGTGCTCAAGAGTACTCATCCCACCTTGCCGGAGGATAACGAACGCATTGAGGCCCGTGCAATGGACCCGTCGGCGTGGTGCTAAGTATGAGGAATAATGTCCTGTCGTCTTTCGGGTTGCGCCTGCGCAGTCTTAGGTGAAGAATAAAAACCAGCGAAGACGAAACTATAGGAGACCACACAGGATGACCTCTCTCCCATTGGACTGGAAACAAGCTCTCGCCGAGCTCGGCCCAAGATTCGCCGAGCGCGCGGCGCAGTACGATGATACCGACCCTTTTGTTGCCGACAACTACGCCGAGATGCGCGAAGCACGACTCTTCTCGGCGCTCGCGCCCGAGGAACTCGATGGCGGCGGGCTTTCCTATAGCGAGGTCTGCAAGCTGATCCGCGGCATCGGCCGTTTCTGCGGGGCAACAGCACTCACGTTCTCGATGCATCAGCACCTGGTCACCGCCGCGCTGTGGAACCACCGCCATGGCAAACCGGGCGAGAAGCTGCTTCGCGCCGTGGCCGATGGCGAAAAGGTTCTCGTGAGCACCGGCGCCACTGATTGGCTAAGCTCCAACGGCACGCTTGAGCCTTGCGAGGGTGGGTACCGGTTCACGGCCAAGAAGTTCTTCGCCAGTGGTTGTCTGGCAGGCGATCTGTTGATCACTAGCGGCCAATATGACGACCCCAGCGCTGGACGCCAGGTGTTCCATTTTCCGGTCCCGATGTCCGCCGAGGGCATTCGCGTGGACCGCGTGTGGGAGACGATGGGTATGCGCGGCACGGGTTCGCACACCGTCGTGTTGGAGAATGTCTTCGTCCCCGAGCAGGCGATTGCGTTGCGCTGGCCGTGTGGCCAGTATCGTCCCGTATGGAATGTGATTATCACCGTGGCGCTTCCGCTGATCTGCGCGGCGTATGTTGGTGTAGCAGAGTCGGCCGCCGAGAAGGCGAGGGCGAGTGCGGCGCGCAAGGGCGACGACGGAACGAATGCCCTGTTGATTGGCGAGATGGGGAACGAACTCGCCACGGCGCAAATCGCGCTTGAGAGCATGATCGCGAACGTGAACGAGCTGGACGTTGAGCCCGGTGTCGAGGAGGCGAACCGGTCCCTGATTCGCGAAACGATCGTGACGCAGGCCGTAAAGCGTACGGCCGAGGAGGCGTTAGAAGCGACGGGTGGGGGCGGCTATTTCCGGTCTTCGGGAATCGAGCGAGTCCTACGCGACGCCTACGCGGGTCAGTTCCACCCGATGCAGCCCAAGAAGCAGCATCGCTTCACCGGGCGTCTGGCGATGGGTCTCGACCCGGTGGGGGCCTAGCAGTGCCTGAGGCTCCTTCAGTTGTAAATTCAGCCTTGTCCCGTCCCCGTGGGGCACGGTTGTCGCGTATACTGCTTTCGTCAGGATGACCAAGATGGTCAAAGGAGACGAGATATGCCTCAGGTTGTCGTTACAGCACAGGTCGAAGATCTAGAGAAGTGGGAGAGTGGATTTCGAACACATGGTGATCTCTTCCGCGGCCAGACTATTACCAAACCTATCGGAATCGCGATGAGGGAAGGCAACGAAATCGCGGTCCGCTTCGAGCCCGACGACTTAGACGCCTTTATCAAGAGCATGGATTCCTCTGCCACTCACGAGGCGATGGCCGTCGACGGTATCAAGCGTGACACCGTGAAGGTCTACGTGTTCGACAAAGAGTTCGTCCTGTAGATTCTTTCAAGGAAACGCGAACCGTCCAGCACCAACGGAAGAAGCCCACTCGCCGCATCCCTCCGGTGGGCAGGCGTACGTCCGCGCGTCAAGCTGGCTCCACGCGCACGCCGCCGCCGGGTACTCTGTAAGCAGGACGGTCAATGCCCAGAAAAAATAGCCCGCTGCAGTACGTGTTTGTACGTGTTCACTCTGATGGAACGGCCATCGCGACAGGTGATGACCTGCCGACACAAACGCTTCAGGCCAGCGATGACTTGTACGGTACGCCCGTGAAGGACCTGGAAGACGGTGTGTACCAGCTCATGCCGCGACGCTTGAAGCTGACGCTGCGGACCCGCGACTTGCAGACCCTCACGGCATCGGAACCAGGCGTGGGTGGAGCGCAAGAGCACGTCGGCCCTGCTTTCGACTGGCCCGCGCTTTGCCGGGTGGTGGCACTCGATATGGGCGTGCCCAGCAGGCAGGTTACTCGTATGAAGCTAAGGCAAGTTGTGCCCAAGCTTGAAGATCTGATGTATCGGCGGGGGCGTAGTGATATCAAGCGGCCGCAAGGGACGCGACACGCAAGGAAAGAGGGCGCACCCGCTGAAGACGACTTGGTGGCGCTATTGGCGGAAACGCGTCAAGGATTTGGTCACACGTTGGATGTGGTCGCGGCCAAGGTCGGCGTTGACACGGCAACGGTGTTTCGTTGGGGGAAGCGAACCGAGGCGATCGCGAGCGAGGACCAAGAGAGGCTGCGCGCCTATCTCGACAATCCAGAGAAGGACGACGCCTAACGACCCGCCGGCCGTTGAGTTGTTGGCTGGTTATTGGCGAAGAAGTAGCGGGCTTGCCATCGGGGGGCTCTCTGATGCATACTTAACTCATTCATTAAGTGTAGTTGCGGCGACCAGCCGCTCGATCAGCAGGAACGATGTCTGTCACCCAAGCACTTATTGGCGAACTGGAACAGGAAGCCGCCACCACGCGTCGCGTACTAGAGCGTGTCCCGGAGGACAAGCTGGGATGGAAGCCGCATGAGAAATCGATGTCGCTCGGACAGTTGGCGTTGCATATCGCCAACACGCTGGGCACCGTCGCGAAAATGGCGGCGCGGAACGATGTTTCGCCTCCTGACTTCCAGCAGGCCGAAGCCGGGAGCAGCGCTGAAGTACTGGCGGCTCTCGACGAATCGGTCGCCAAGGCGAAGACGTATCTAGCTGGAGTTTCGGACGAGTCCGCTGCGGAGGAATGGCGAGTTGTCGCCGGCGGGCAGACGGTGATGGCGATGCCCCGCATGGGATTGCTGCGAGCGATCATGCTGAACCACTGGTATCACCACCGCGGTCAGATGACGGTTTATCTACGCGAGTTGGATGTGCCCGTGCCTTCGGTTTATGGGCCTAGCGCGGATGAGAACCCGTTCGCGGGTTAGGCTTTCCACTGCCAAGAGGGCTGCGGGCACGGCATGCCGTGCCCCTACTCTTCACCCGGGTTCATGCGTGCATGCGCTTGGCGTTAGGGTCGAACTGCATGCGTTTGCCGGACTGCAGAGATTCCATGGCCATCGCTAGCGAGACCGCCGCATAGGCGCCGGCTTCGACGGGGGCGTTGGGGTCTTTGCGGTCTTGCACGCAGGTGAGGAAGTTTTCGACGTGTTGCGCGGTTGAGCGGCCCCAGGTGCCGTGGCGGACTAGCTCGTAGGCGGGCTTGTAGTCTTCTGCTTCGCCGGTTGGCTCATACAGATGGTGTGATTCGCGGAGAACGTCGAAGCGGCCCTTCTTGCCGCAGAACTGTTTTGTCTGGTCATACGAGCTGGGGTACCGCATGTGGTTGTATCCCAGTGTAAAGACGGCGATGAAGCCCTCCGGGTATTCGACGGTAAGGGATGTGGTCTGCGGGATCTGGAGGCCGTCGACGGCGGAACTTGTTCCAACGCAGGTCACGGCCGAGGGGAACTTGGCGTCCATGTACCAGTTGATGCAGTCGAGGATATGCGCGCCCTGGCCGACGGTAAGGCCTCCGGAGTAGTCGTAGAACCAATACCAATTGCGGAAGCGGAAGGGGTCGAATTCGCGCTTCTCGGTATACCCCTGCCAGCGTTCCCAATCGACTTTGCCTTCGACGACGGGGTTTCTGGGTCTTGTGACGTTGTTGTACCACCACGAGTTCACGAGCGTGATATCGCCGAGGCGGCCTGATTCCATGACCTTCTTGCCTTCGCGGAACAGGTCATAGCTACGCCTCTGGGTGCCGACTTGGACGACGCGGTTGGTGCGCCGCACGGCGTCGATCATCTGGTAGGCCTCGTCGATGGTGTGGCACATGGGTTTTTCGACGTAGACGTCTTTGCCGGCTTCGCAGGCGGCGATGGTGATCGGGGCGTGCCAGTGGTCGGGCGTGGCGACGACGACGGCATCGATGTCTTTGTTCTCAAGAAGCCGCTCGTACTCGTGATAGGTCTTGGTGTCGGTACCAGCGGTTTCAGCGCCGAGAGCTAGGTTCTCGTCGTATATATCGCAAACAGCCCGTGTGTCCGCCTTGTCGTTTTCCTTGAAGTAGCGTGTCAAGGTACGGCCGCGGCCACCTGTCCCGACGGTGCCGATTCCGATGCGGTCATTCGCGCCGAGAATGCGTTGCGCGGAAGCGGCGGTCATGCCGGCCGCGGTGCTGTTGATGAACGTTCTGCGATTCATATCTGGATCTCCCGGCGTTGCCTGTCATCGGTTCGCCTCGGTTCAGGTTACGCGACTATGGTTGGGTTCGTCAAAAGCCCATTCGGTGGATGTGTGTCGCCTTACTCTCAATCCGAGCGTCCGGGAAACTTTCTGGGCGCGGTTTCGTCTAATTGTGAGGAAGCGGAACGAGTTCACCTGGGACAGGGTGGCTCGATGGCGGTCCGCTTCCTGTGTTTCGACCGGCGGTGTGGTCGAGCGACTCAACCGGCAGCTAACGGTACCTATCCGGAATCGTGCTGCAGCCTCCTCCAAATTCGGTTCAGCGCGGTTCGGCCCGCCGCCGGCGGACACTTGGGCGGCGGTCAAGAAAGCGAGCTCGGCCTCGGCCAAAGACCTGAACGCTCCTACTCTTGCTCTACGACGAATTAGAGGATTACCCTGACGGAGATGTAACAGACAGCATGGTATTCTGTCTACAATAGAGATCCCAAAAGGGACGCACCGATGGCAACCCTCACCAGGCTAGGCCGGTTCATCTCGGCCCGTGACCACAACATGATGCGGCGCATCAGCCGTTGGTCTCCGCCTTCTTGGGTGCGTGTGTGGATGACTTCTTCGAGCCGCGCCGGTGACGGCTGGTTGTGGGGAAGTATGGCGATTCCGATCTTGTGGCTGGGCGGTCAGCGGCGCTATGAAGCAATGGCGGTGTTGGCTTCGGCGGCGCTGACGGGTATCGTGGTCTTCCTGCTGCTCAAGAGGATGTGCTCGCGTGCGCGTCCGTGTGAGATTGCTCCGATTCGCTGGAAAGAGTTGGTTCCGCCGGATCGCTTCTCCTTCCCCTCCGGGCACTCGATCACGGCCTTTGCGATGGTCGTGCCGCTCTCGTTGTTCTACCCCACGTTCATGATGGAGTTGATGTTCTGCGCCGTGAGCGTGGCATCGTCGCGCGTCGTGCTGGGGTTGCACTTCCTCTCCGACGTGGTCGCCGGCTCGTTGATGGGCGCCGGTATCGGCTACGCCGCGTATGCGCTGGTTGTCTAGCAGACGACCGGCCTTTTTCCTTAACTGCATCGACTACGACTTGGTTTGTGCGTTTGTGCCAAGTCTTTGTGTCCGGTTTTACGCGGGCGTGTCTAAAAGCGGTGTAGAATTGGACCGACGTGGTCGGTCAAGACATCTCGCACTACAAGATCATCTCCAAGCTCGGTGAGGGCGGGATGGGTGTGGTCTACAAGGCCGAGGACACGCGCCTCAAGCGAATCGTCGCCCTGAAGTTCCTCGCGACGAGCGCGCTTGGTGATGAGGACCAGAAGGCCCGTTTCCTTCGCGAGGCACAGTCGGTCGCCCTCCTCGACCACCCCAACATCGCGGCTGTTCATGATATCGGAGAGGTGGATGGCCAAACTTTCATGGCCATTGCTTTCGTGGACGGCCCCGAACTTGCCGGCAAGATCAAGGAGCGTCCGCTCAAGCTCGACGAGGCGCTGGGTATCGCGATTCAGATTTGTGAAGGCCTGAAGGAAGCGCATGAGAAGGGGGTGACGCACCGCGACATCAAGCCCTCGAACATCATGCTGACCAAGAAGGGCCGCGTAAAGGTCACCGACTTCGGGTTAGCCCATCTGGCAGGTCGATCGAAGCTCACAAAGAGTGGTACCAGTATGGGCACGCCGGCCTACATGTCGCCGGAGCAAGCCTTGGGCGAGGCCACGGATCGGCGTAGCGATGTCTGGGGAGTTGGGGTAGTTCTCTACGAGATGATCGCGGGCAAGATTCCCTTCGCCCATGAACATGAGCAGGCGATCATCTACTCAATTATCAATGAACCACCGGAACCCTTGACCGCTCTCAGGACAGGGTTGCCTACGGAACTGGATCGGGTTGTCGGCAAGGCGCTGGCGAAGAAGCCGGAAGAACGATACCAGCACGTGGACGACCTACTGGTGGACTTGCGGAGATTGCGCAAGAAGCTGCAATCGAAGACTCCGGAGTCGGCTCCCTCAGGTGCAGACACCACCAAGGCTCTCTTCGGTGAGAGTAAGACGGCTCAAGAAAGACTGGCTCACGGTGCTGCTCCCTCACGTAAAGCCGAGGAGGCCCCCGAGCATCCCTTGGCGAAGTACCGTGTGATTGAGAATCTGGAGGGGCAAGATGACAGTGTCGTCTACCGAGCGGAGGATACGGAACTCCAGCGGTCGGTGGCGATCCGCGTGTTGCCTGAGTCAGCGGCCAAGCGAATCCAGCGGCTTGAGAAGCGCCGCCGCGTCCTCCCGTGGTTGATAGCCGCTGTCTTGTCGGCGCTGGTGGTCACGGTGGCATGGATGGCCGCTCCGACAGCCGAAGCGCCGCTGCGCCGATTCTCCGTTAGTCTGCCTGTGCCTGTGAGTGCTGCCGCTGCGGCTAAGCCCAAGGATTTGGGCGTGATAATTTCTCCCAATGGCAAACACATTGCTTTCACCGCGGAACGCCGCCTGTGGATTTGGGATCTTGATCAGCAAGAACCAAGAGTGATCGACAGTACCGAGGGAGCAGGGATCCCCTTTTGGTCGCCCGACAGTCTGTTCGTAGGATTCGGGCAGGGTCACCAGCTCAAGAAGATCTCGGTTGACGCCGAAGTGCCCGTCCCAATTTGTGAAATGCCAAGCATCGCTTTTTCTGGCGGCTCCTGGAGTAGGGACAGCCAGTCGGTCGTCTTCGCCTCCGGTAGCGTGGAGACCGGACACGCCGACCGGCACATCTACGAAGTTCCCGCTGCGGGGGGCAACCCAGAGCTACTGATCTCGTCCAAGCCGTCGGAAGGACAGCCAAACAACGATTCGGTACATGGTTCTGCACTTTTCAGCCCCCACTTCCTGCCCACTAAAGACGGGGCGCGTGTTCTGGTGTTTGCAGTCGGCACTGGCTTTATGAATACCAGGCTGATGCTTCAGAATCTGGACACCGGGCAGCGCAAGTCCTTGGGGCCCGGAGCGGCACCGTTCTACTCCGCCAGCGGGCATATCCTGTACGGCGCCGAAGGAGACGTTTGGGCACTTCCCTTTTCTTTAGATTCCTTGCAAGCCACAGGGGAGGCTTTTCCCGTAGCCCGGAATGGCAATCGCCCATCGGTCGCCGATGATGGCACCCTGGTTTACCTTGACACTTTGAGCTTGGGTCAAGAGCGACTGGTTTGGCTCAACCGCCGGAACGAAAGAATCTCAGACATTGGGCAAGCGTATTCACTTATCGCCTACCCAGCCTTATCACCGGACGGACGGTCAGTCGCTTTTGAGGCCGTGGAGAACTCGAATGCAGACATCTGGATTCACGATACCGCTCGTACAACAAGAATTCGCTTGAGTGACCACCCAGCGGTGGACGTTTTGCCTGTTTGGTCACCGAGCGGAAACGAGATCGCTTTCTCCTCCTATCGATCGGGCAACACTGACATCTTCCTGCGGCAGTCCGACGGCAGTGGTGAGACCAAGGTTTTGGCGGGCACATCCCAGAACGAGCGGGCCTATGACTGGTCACAAGATGGAAGGTACATCTTGTATTCGTTGCAGGACGCCGAGAACAAGCAAGACCTTTGGTATCTGGAACAGAAGGAAGCCGGCTGGGAGGCACGTCCGTTTCTACAGACCCCCTCAAACGAGGGGGCACCGAAACTCTCCCCGGACGGAAGGTATGTCGCCTATCAGTCAGACCGCTCTGGGCGAAACGAAATCTACGTAAGTCCCTTCCCCGCGGGCGATCGTGTATGGTCTGTCTCTGGCAACGGAGGAGTGCGTGCACGCTGGAGCCGAGATGGGAAGGAGTTGTTCTATCTGGAGGACAACACTTTGATGGCTGCGTCGGTATCGACGAAACCGACGTTTTCGCTCGGCTCCGTCGCCCGTCTGTTCGAGGCCGCGTCACCCTATTACGACGTTGAGCTAGACGGCCAGGCGTTCATCTTGCTCGAGCGTGTAGGAGCAGCACCCAACCCGATCATCCAGATCGTCCAGAATTGGTACGAGGAGTTCCGCGAGCGGGAACAGTAGTCGGCCACTGCAAGGGGCTATCGTAGCTTCGGCAGGACTTCTTTCAATGCGTCAGCGAGGCGGGCTAGATCTTCGTCGTTGTTGAAGAAGTGCGGTGAGACGCGGAGCCGGCCGTGGCGCGCGGCGGTGGTGATGCGCTTGGCCTGGAGTTCCACGGCGAGGCGGGATGCGTCAACGCCCTCGAAGCGGCCGCAGATGATCGGGGAGTCATAGTAGGGATGCTGGTCGGAGAGGAGTTCGGCCCCGGCGGCGCGCAGGGTGTCGCGGGTGGTGGCTGCGATGGCTTGGACTTGGTCCTCGATGGCTTTGCGGCCGAGGGACTCGAACAGATCGGCGACTGCACCCATGGCGTAGATGCCCGGAAAGTTCTGCATGCCTCCTTCGTACTTGATGGCGGTGTCGGGTAGCTCGGGAGCGCCGTGGTGCAGGTTGTCGACATTGCGCCAGTCCTTGTGACTGCGCCAGCTGTAGACGCTGGGTTCGAGCCATTCGCGGACTTGCGGCGAGACGTAGGCGAACCCGGTGCCCGTTGGGCAGCACATCCACTTGTAGGCGTGGACGGCCAGAACGTCGATCTTCGACGCTTGTACGTCGGTCGGCAGTGCGCCGACGTTCTGGGTGCCGTCGACGTAGAAGAGGATGCCGCGCTTGCGCAGCTCGGTTCCGATCTCGTCGAGCGGCGGGCGCAGGCCGGTTGAGTAGTTGACGCCGCTTGCGAGCACGATGCGGGTGGAATCGGTGAGCGAATCGCGCAGCACCTCAAGCGAGAAGAGGCCGTCGGGAACGTCGATGATCGAAGCGCGGACGCCCTTCTTCTCAAGCGCGCCGCCGAAGTAGAGGTTATTCGGAAACTCGTCGGTCAGCGTGAGGACGTGGTCTCCGGGTTTCCAGTCGATGCCGGTGAGCAACCACGATAGCGCGGTGGCGGCGTTCGGGATGA
>Ga0114999_10006222_pt1 | contig 13840 bp, 14 predicted proteins | sample ArcticOcean_MG_C_3_FD_89820 | JGI IMG/M metagenome (GOLD analysis project Ga0114999, IMG submission 89820) | Marine microbial communities from western Arctic Ocean - ArcticOcean_MG_CB8_126 | ecosystem: Environmental > Aquatic > Marine > Oceanic | place: Arctic Ocean: Canada Basin | collected...
CGGCACCGACACATCCGGGTTCGATTCAATGGGAATCTGGGAGTACGAAATGACCCCGCTCATCAAGACGACGACAAAGAGCGCAAGCACTGTGCGTGAGTGGCTCACCGCCATGGCAACATAGTTCATTGGATGCCTCCATCGGCAATCGTCATTCTGTCCAACAAGTCGCTCGCCTCACTGGGTTGCTGAAAAACTCTCCCCCTTCTCTTCAAGGTCAAGAGTTCATGGTTCTTCAAGGTCAAGAGGCCATTGTTCTTGATGGTCAAGAGAGATCGGTCAAGAGAGATCATAGTCACGGCTTCAGGGTCGCTATCCCTCAATCTGCTAGTTGCTAACGACGCTGTTCAGGGCCGACATGTCCACCCGCACCACCTGACCGCGGAAGACGTCTTCCTGTCCCACCGTGATGATCTTGATGTCTTCGGGCAAGCCCGAGACCCAGACGCGGCCTTCTTCCTCGGACAAGATCTTAATCGGCGAGAAGCTCACCCGGTTTTCGACGCCGACATGGCGAATACCGATCTCGCCGTCATCGCTAAGAATGAGGGACGCAGAGGAGATGAGGTGTGCCATCATCCGCGCCATCGGCACCGCCATTTCAGCCGTCATGCCCGCAAGAATGCGGCCCTCTGGATTCGGCACCGTGACTTCAACCGTGTAGGTACGCGTTGATCCGCTAGGCGTGTGGGCGATGTAACTGATCGTCCCGGGCAGTTTTTCCCCGGAAAAAAGCGTTGTCATCACCTCGTCGCCGGGCTTGATGGCACGAATACTGCGCTCGGCAATACGCCCGGTGACGACAATCGGGTCAATCTCCATCAAGGTGACACAGGTGGCTCCGGGCGACAGGAAGTCGCCGATCTCAACCGGCTGACTCTCAACGATGCCCCCAAACGGAGCCGTTATGTGGGTCTTCTCCAAGGCGAGTTCTGCCCGACGCGTCGTCGCTTTGGCGCTCTCAAGCGACGCGCGAGCCTGGGCGAGATTGATCTCCGACTGCAACCCTTCGCGGCCAAGATTCGCGAATCCTTCGTACTCAAGCGACGCCTTGCGCTCAAGGGCAAGCGCTTGTTTGAGGTCCGATTCGCGCGAATCAATGGCGATGCCGCAGAGGAGGTTTCCTGCCTGCACCTGGGTACCTTTGAGCCCCGGCAGGGAGACGATCTTGCCAGCGACCTCTGCCCGTACGTCGACCACGCGATTTGCCTCGGTGACCCCACGGACGGGCAGGACGGCCAGATGCATTCGCGCCTGACTGCGCACCGCCCGCACCAGAGGCGGCAATTCGTCCTGGGCGGCCACGGTCGAGGCGTCCGCCTCTTCGCGGGACGCGTCGAGGCCGGTCAGAAGCCAGACCACGATCGCGACGGCAACGACTATCGCCGTGAGAATACGACTACTCATAGTAGGGCCTCCCCGAATCCACAAATTCACAACACGATGCCGGTACTCGACGCGCACGCCAAACGGACACCTTGATTCAACCAGGCTCATTGAGACGCATTCAGTGAGCGTCCCGAGACGAGCCTTCCTGTCCCAAAATTGCCATCCTGACAATTCTTGGGAGTCGGTTTGTAAGCAAACCTCGCATTTCCTGCAGAAAAAGCGGCCCGCAGAAAATGGCGGTGCTTCCCTGCACCGCACGCTAGTCCTTCAAATTCAACTCGCACCAGACCCAAAAGGGCGATGCCGGCAACACCCATCAGATGTTGCAATCAAAACCTGGGCGACCGGCCACCCATACCGCTTGATTATTGTTGTTATGACGCGTGCCTGGATCACACGGTTTAGCCGAAAGCAGAAGTTTCAGCGGCTAGCGCGGGCGAGTTTATTGAATCAGACGACCATTTCAAGGCTTGAGTAACCTTTGCGCGGCATTTCGCCGTACTTCCATCACGTTGACCGCGCCACCCCGTGCCCCTATATGCCCGCGCTCAGAAATCGCGCCACTTCCCTGCCGTCGACGCACCCTGTCCTCACGCAACCGGCGCGTCATCGCCAGAACAGCGATGCCCTCGATCAGCCCATTTGAAACCTGTAGCCTGACCAGGTGCCCTGAGGAGATAGCGCGATGGTCGACACGTTCACAGAATCCGTGACCACAATTGCCACACCGTCCCACCACTTCACGCGGCTGATGGTCGGATGCTTGGATTCGAGCGCGAGCCAGCACCCGAACTCGTCGACACCGCCGATGATCACGTCATCTTCGAACGGACGAAAAGCGGCTTCACTCACGTCGCGACCGGCATCCCGTTGGCTGCCCACGCGGACGGTCACCTTTCCCGGGCCGGCTCCCCGATCGCGGACGGCGCGCCCTTCACGGCCTGCCATGGACCTGAGCGACTGCCGAGCGAGTACCTGACGTTCTTTCGCGAGCAAGGCTGGGTCTGCCTCACCTCGGTTCTGCCCCCAACAACGCTCGACGGTTTGCGTCAGGTCGCCTGCACCGACGCGTATGCGAAGGGCCGGTACAACCGGGCTGATCCCGCCATCAGCCAACACCCCGCGGTCGCCTGCACCGCCGCTGAGCCGATATCCCTGTGGCTGATCAGGCAGTACATGCAAACGGATGACATCCGTCTTGCGCACACACCAGCGATGGCGGTACTCGGCCAGGACGATGGGGAACGGGTGGTGCAGGGCTGGCATTCGGACTACCCGTACCACTGGGGGGTGCCGGCGCAAGGCCGGGTGCCGTCCGCCACCGGCGCCACCGTGTTGGGGGTCCAGCGCAACGTCTGCGTGTCTGACTTCACGCAGATCGGGGGCGCTACCGCCTTCAAGCTTGACTCCCACGCGCGGGATGAGCCGCCACCGGCGGCCTGGGGGCTTGCCTGCCATCACATCAAGCCCGGCTATCGCGCGGCGCACGGCCTGCCGTTCAACGGCCCGGACGCTGACATCATCGAGGCACCCGGCGGAAGCATCATCCTTTATGACGCCCGCACGTGGCATCGGGCGGGCGTCAATCGCACGCCGCACAAACGGGCAGCGATGCTGCAGGCGATGGTGCCGATGTACGTGATGCCCAAAAGCGACACGAGCGCCGCCTACAAACACTTCATGGCAAGCGCAGCACGGGAGCAACTGAACGACCGCGAACAGCGCGAGATACAGAATCTGATGGTGCACTATTTCATCGGTCCGGGCGGCCAGGACGTCATTTCGCCGGACGCCGAACTCACCGCGCAAATCGGACACTGATCGGGCCAACAAACCAGCGATCTACCGGCCACGTTTTTCTGGCCACCTGTCTGGCCGCGTGGCGGTCCACTTATCGACCTGGGAGTCGCATTCATGAATCAAAACCCGATGACACTCAACGATGCGATCGCCGGTCAACCCGCGTGGTTACAAGTCTGGGTCACCGCGCTTGTCGTTGTGCACTTGCTCGCCCTGCTGCAGATCGCCAGGCGGACAGAATCCGGCTGGCGCCCCCGGTATGAGGCCATCGCAATCATCACGAGCTTCGTCTTGTCCGCCGCTTTCATGGGTTGGCTCTTCGAGCAAGTCGGCTATGTTCGTCTGCTGGGTCTCCCGCACCTGATCTTCTGGACGCCGGTGTACGCATGGATGGTCATCCGGGTGCGTCAGCTCGGGGTATCATCCCTCTTTGGCAAATATCTTGTTCTCTACCTCGCTGTTGCCGGCATCTCGCTGGTGATCGACGCCGTGGACGCGACTCGACATTTGCTCGGTGTGGGCTGATCGCAAGGCGCCTCTTTATTTAAGGGGTATTTCAGGGTCTTTCAGAACCTGACCGAGATCTATCTCCCAGCCTGGAGAATCAAGCCGGGTGTCGGTGCCCACGCCTGCGCTGACTGCGCCCGTTCTGGTCGCCGGTTTGCTCCTGGCGCGTCGCAAACGGTAGCGAGTTCCTGTCCCAGAACTCCGTTCCAAGGCGGCACTGGCCGCCCAACGTCCGCTCGAGGGGGCCGTCTTGCCTCGATCCTGCTTAAACCTCAATATGCCTGCTGTCACCGGAGGGACAGCACATGGCAGGCGATACTCTTGCGAACGACTCATTTGAGTACAGCGATTTCGGGGCTGTCCGGCAGGACATCAAGGATGAACATCGCAGGTACTGGAACATCCTGAGGGCCCCGGGCTCCTGATGGACCGGTGCTGAGCGCATCGCCATCGCGGCCGAGACCTGACACGCCGTGCGCTGTGAGACGTGCATGCAGCAGAAGGTCGCGCTCAGCCCCAACGCCATCCAGAGCAAACACCTGAGCGAACCTGACTCGCCCCTGCCTGATGCCGCGATCGAGGCGGTTCACCGCATCATCATGGATCAAGCCCGCGTGTCAGAAGCCTGGATCGACGATCTCGGGGGGCGCGGCGTATCGGATGCTGCATACGTGGAACTGGTCGGCGTCGTCGTCGCGGTCTTCAGCATCGATGAGTTTAATCGCGGCCTGGGGGCAGAACCGGAACCCTTGCCGACCCCTGACGCCGGTGACCCGGACCACTATCGGCCCGCACAGGCAATCAAAGACGTCGGCTTCGTGGCGATGGTGCCGCCGGACGGCGCAACCGGCAACGAAGCCGACCTCTGGCAAAACGGGTTGACCGCCAATGTGCTACGAGCCCTGACCCTGGTGCCGGATGCGCTGCGCAACTGGCGTGACCTTGCCAGCGCGCAGTACTTGTCATTCGCCGCCAGGCACGACCTTGGACAACGCGCAGACCGTTCCCTCAACCGCATGCAGATGGAACTCATCGCCGCGCGCGTCTCTGCCATCAACCAGTGTTTTTACTGAACCAGCGCCCATGCAACGATGCTCCGCGAGCGCGCAAGCCAACAACACTGAAATCGACCTTCAGGGCGTGAACGGCGACGCGGATGCTGCCGCTGTTGGCATCCCCCTGGGTGCGGAACTCATGCGTTTCGCCGAAGCGCTCTCAAGCCGGGACTTTGAGGCCCTTTAAGCTGCGCGCGCAGCATTGCTCGCTGCCGCCGAAGAACGCGTTCTCGTGGACGCGGCTGGCGTTGCCGGCAACTTCCAGCGGATGGTTCGGATAGCGGACGCCATCGGCATTCCGACCGATGATGTCACCACGGAATCAATACTCGGCTTGCGCGACGATCTCGATCTTTACCGGTTTGCCAGCGCTGAGAATACGCGACGAGTTAGTGGAATCTGACAAGACGCTGTAAATCGTCGTTCTGCGGATCGGCGTGACCGTCGCCGATCCGATGCTGCTCTTAACCCCCAAATCCTAATCCGCCTCGTCGTCGTCCCCATACTCGAGTTCTTCTTCTTCAATCGGATCGGGGCCGTATTCATTTTCACCCTCGTCGCCCCCCAGGACGGAGAAGTAGAGAATGACCAGGATGCCAACGATTGTGAGGATGATGAGCAGCCACCATCCGGTCCTGCCGATGTCGTGCAAACGCCGGACGCCCACCGCAATGCTGGGGATCAGTACCGCTAGCGAATAGATGACACCTAGGTAGACAGTACCCGCCACACCATCCACGACGCTCAGGCTAATGCTCGCGATCAGGTTGAACAGCACGAACCACCAGTACTCCGCCCGCCTTGCGCGTCCTTCGACAACCGCATAGTTCTTGAGGACGTGGACGTAGTAGTTCATTGGCGATCTCCTGCTTGTTCTGATACCTGTTCTTCGATTTCATTCTACGCAGGTTATGGTCCTGTTCAACCAACCTTCCCGTCAGCCTGTCTGATCCAATCAGACCGAAAACAGAGCGGCTGGAGGCGCCTAACGGGCTTTTGTCCCATATTGTCATCCTGACAATTCCTGGGAGTCAGGAGATGCGCCTTTGGCCCAGATTTCCTACCATGCACTGCAAAAATGGCATAAAGATATAAAAGGCATAACGGGTATAACGCCACAAACCGAACTCCTCGCCCGAGTCCATCTCAGTCCATCATCCAAAGGACGACTCAAAACCAATACCTGACCCCCTCTGACCTCGATCACCAACCAGAGCCAAACATGATGGCCGATTCTGCTCTCTCCTATCCCTATGACCTTGGTAGCTACATCGCGCGAGGCAGCGAGCTGGTATCCGGCAAGGGCGATGCGGACACCTGGTTCTGCCGGGGTCTCGTGTGGTGCTTCGGCTTCCATCACGAGGAAGCGGAACGCTGCTTTCGCGCCGGGATAGAGGCAGACCCGTCATCGATCATGAATTACTGGGGCCTTGTGTACGCGGTGTCCCCTGACTACAACCGCGACTGGGACAGTTTTGACGAGGCCGAGACCGACACCGCCTTTACCATCGTCGACGATGCACTCGCCAAGGCCGGCGCACTGCTCGCTGACGCGACACCCGTGCAGCACGCCCTGATCGACGCGCTTGGAGCGCTATACCCCGCTGACCGGTCGTCAAACAAAGCGGCCTGGGTCGCAGACTACGCGACCGCGCTCGCAGCGGTTTACGCGGAACAAGGCGATCTCCTGGACGTCGCCTGCCTATACGCTGAAGCGCTGATGAACAAGACGCCCTGGTCACTCTGGAATCTCGCGACCGGGACTCCGGCCGATGGCGCCGACACCCTGACGGCTAAGGCCGTTCTCGAACGTGCGCTAGACGCACCCGGTGGGCGGCAACATCCCGGCCTGCTGCACTTTCACATCCATCTGATGGAGATGTCACCGACCCCTGAGTCGGCACTGATCTCGGCCGACAGTCTCCGCGGCCTTGTTCCCGATTCGGGGCACCTGCAGCACATGCCAACGCACATCGATGTTCTGTGCGGTCACTATCAAAACGTCATCACATGGAATCACCACGCCATCAATGCTGATCGGATTGCGCTCGAACTCGACGGCCCGATCAACATGTATTCGCTGTACCGCTGCCACAACCTGCATTTCAAACTCTACGGCGCGATGTTTGCAGGCAACCTTGCGACTGCTCGCGCAACCGCGGACGAGATGGAACGACAACTCACTCCACAGTTGATAGCAACCGAACACCCACCCATGGCCGACTGGCTGGAAGGATTCGTGCCCATGCGCCTGCACGTCTTGATTCGATTCGGGCTCTGGGACGATATTCTGAACGTTCCCTTCCCCGACGATCGAACTCTCTTTTGCACAACAACCGCCATGCTGCACTACGCGCGCACCGTCGCGCTCACTCTGACCGATCGCATCCCGGAGGCGCAGGCCGAAGCGTCACTGTTTGAATCCGCAGTCAAGAAGGTGCCGGAGAGTCGTTACGTCTTTAACAACACCTGCATCGACATCCTCGCGATCGCTCGGGAGATGATGTTCGGCGAACTGGAGTACGGTCGTGGACACATCGCAGCCGGATTCGGCCGACTGCGCGCCGCCGTCGCCCTGGACGACGCCCTGCCGTACGATGAGCCGTGGGGCTGGATGCAACCGACACGCCACGCGCTCGGTGCGCTCCTGCTGGAGCAGGGCGAGATCCAGGCGGCAGCAGACGTGTACCGGGCTGATCTCGGCTTCGACGACACGCTCTCGCGCGCATGCCAACACCCGGAAAACGTCTGGAGCCTGCACGGTTACCACGAGTGTCTGGTGCAACTCGGCCGCAACGATGAAGCCCGCATCATTCGCCAGCGACTGGACCTTGCGCTAGCGCGATCTGACGTTGACATCACCTCGTCCTGTTTCTGCCGGCGAGACGACGGACGAAGTGAAGAAGTTGCGACAGTCACCCGTCAGGATGGTATCCCGCGAGCCTTTCGTCCCTGATAATCGTCATCGAGCAGGCGTTTTGGATGCATGCCGTCGACATAGCCCATGAAACCCACATCGCGAATGCTGTAGCCCAGCAAGCTCTGAACGCGGGGTGACAGGTCGCGGGCCTTCTCGGGTGGCACTGCCAACACCATGTTCTCAAGCTGGCGCATCCAAGACTGACAATACTGCGGCGTAATCGCGAGCCGATTGCCGTTCGAGTTGTTGGCGCCACCCCGATGATAAACGTGACCCGTGAAGACCATCACCGACCCCCGCGGCATCACGACCTTCACCGCACGCTCGTCGTCCCTGGCGGGGAGCACGCCCGGTTCCCACAGATGACTCCCGGCAATGACCTCGGTCGCACCGTTGTCCTCGGTGAAGTCATCGAACGCCCAGATGGTGCTGATGCCAAAGACACCGTCACGGCTTGCAAACGGCCCGCCGTCGTTGTCCCGGTGAAAGCCCTGCGGCGTCTCCCCGGGGTGCACGTTGATCGCAAGGTTCGCCGACAGCAGGTACATGGGGCGCAGAAACTGATCGACAAGCCCAAGCACGGCAGGATGCTCGATGATCAAGCCGAAGGCCGGGTCTTTGGCAAGCAGCGCATAGACTCGCTCGGAGTGGAAGCCCTCGAAGTCATTACGCCCCATCCGATGGCCCTGCAGATAGGGCGCGAGGGCCGCCCGAATCGGCTCCACTTCATCGTCTGTCAGCAGATTGGGTATGACGGTGTAACCGTCCCGGCCGATCGACTCTTGATGCCGGGAGAGTGCTTGTTGGGAAAGTGCTTGTTGGGAAACAGCCTGTCCAGAAAACGTATCGTCTGTCATCGTCGGCCACTCCACCCCGTGCAAGAACCTAGACTTTATCCGACAATCGATCTTGTGCAAGAGGACCAAGCAGAGCGTGGTGTCACCGACAAGCAGCGCGTCACCATGGTCGCTTGAAATGCGCGTTCGCCCGCGTCCGAGCGGATGCGGTCACCATGAATCTTTTACCTCAACCAGTACCGTGGACCGCCAAATATGAAGAGACCGTCTGCAATCCTCTTCGACTTCTTTGGCACGCTCGTCAACTACGTGGAGCGAGCCGAGCATTCATCGCCTGACCGGACATTGCAGACCTTGTCGGCCCTCGGCGTGTCGACCGACCTTGCCGAGCTACGCACACGCATGGACAACGTCTACGATCCGCTCGAAGCGGCCGCCAACCAAAGCGGCGAGGAGTACCACACTCACACCGCCATGCGGCACCTCTTGCAAACCTACGGTGTCAAACCAACAGCGGACGCTGTGGAGTCGGTGGCGCGCGACTGGATTACCGACTGGAGCCGAAGCGTTTCCATGGTCGACGGCCTGAATCGGGCCCTCGCCGCCCTCGAGACGCCGATGCACATTGTCTCGAATACCTCCACACCCTGGCTGGTTGGCGACGCGATCGGCGAACTCGGCATTGGCGACCACTTTCTGTCGACCACGGCGTCGGTCGATGTCGGCTGGCGTAAACCGAGACCCGAGATCTATGAACTTGCGATCGAGCGTTCTGGATTCCCGGCGAGCGAACTACTGCTCGTCGGGGACAACCCGGATTGCGACTATCACGGCCCGGTTGCCGCCGGCATGCAAGCGGTCTGGATCAGCACGGTGCCGTCGCCAGCGATTCCCGAAGAAAGCAGGATTACGGTGATGACCGACCTGCCCCAATGGCTTGCGCAAAGATCGCGCGGCCGCTAATCACCCTGGTTGAGTCGTTTAGTTGCGAGCGGGCTAAGCCTGGACCTTAAGAAAAAACTGCAGGGGAGAGCACCTTTACCTACGACCTGAATCAGGATCGCTAACCGGCCCCGTTACTTCAGTTTGGGTTTCACAAGCCCAAGCGCAATCATCGTTTCACCTGTCGCCTTCAGCGTGTCGCGCACATCGTGCGTCTTCAGTCCCAGTTCCTGCCGCGCACGATCACAGTGTGCCCGGGGTGCGTCAAACGGTTTGCCGTACTTCTCGATCATGGCATCGTATTTGGCGGGCGGCCCACCAACATCGATGTGTGGAAAGAGTTCCAGCAGGTGTTCCTGAAGCTGCTTTGCGGAGATTTCGCCCCGGTCGTCAGTCGCACACAACATGTAGCGATGGCCATTGCTGCACGCATCGCTTTCGATCATCAGCGCCTGGGACTCACCGACATCCCGCACATCAACGATGTTCCACAGCGCCTGCCAGCCGCGCTGGCATTCGTCGCCTGCCAGCATGCGACCCAGATGGTACTGCCATGAGCCGACCAGTTCGTGTACCGGCGTCAGTAGCGGGCCGAGCACAACACATGGGCACACCGAGATCGCGTCAAACCGACCATCGTCTTGAGCAATGCGGTTGACCAAATGTTCGCACTCGACCTTTGCCATCGCATAGCCCACCTCGCCTTTCCTGACCAGGTCATCGGTATTCCAGTTGGCGTCTTCCTCTCGGTTGTCGGACGCCCAGTCCTGTTCCGTGTAGATGTGGCCTGACGGCACCGGATGACCGATTGCAGCGAACGAACTCGTGTACACCAGCCGCTTGACAGTTCCGGATTTTCGAATCGAATCGAGGATATTGGTGGTCCCGTTGATCGCGCCGTCGTACACCTGTTGGGGGTTATTCACGCCGCCATACCCCATCGCCGTACCGACATGCAGCACCGCGCTGCAACCGGCGAACGGCGCGTCATAGCTGCCATCATCCAGCAGATTTGCGGTATGCAGGGAAACCTTGCCGGAATAGTCTTGCTCGTTGAGTGCGAGCAGGTGTTCGGTCTTGTGTGGATTGCCCGCGTCAGTGATGCAAGCCCGCACATCATATCCGCGTGCAAGCAGGGCAATAACCGTGTGGGCGCCCACGTAACCTGACGCCCCGGTGACGGCTACGGGGCCGTCGGTTGAACTGACTGATGGCATTCTTGTTTCCTTGTGTTCTTGTTTATGATCAGGATTGCTGGCTCGGACTGTGCAACGCAGACGTCATCCAGGGCGAGCTTTTGTGCAAGTATCACTTGCTGAGCGAGCACGACGAAACTTCGCCTGTAACCTGACCAATGAGTGTCTCCCGAGTTTACACGTGCTCGCGATGCAGTTTCACCGCATGACCGGCGTGAACGGGTGCCTCAGATCCGAGTTGTCGAACGCGCTGAACTCGTGCGCAATGTCACGCAGCCCCGGCAACAAGCGATCGAGCGAATCTGCGCGTTCGCGGATCATGGCAACCGGCGTGTGGCGTCCGGTCGCAAGTTCACGCTCGTGGCTCCGCCTGATCGATTCCGAAACATCACAATGGATATAGTACAACTGCAGGTGGTAGCCAGCCTTTCGTAGCCGGTCGAGCATATCTAAATTTTCGGCTCGGACATTGCCCATGTCCTTCACGATGGAGAGGCGACGCGCCACCGCCTCATCCAACAATTGGTAGGCGAGATTGCGTGCGGGTAATTCGTATTCCGAGAACGCGCTCTCAGCACCATCCCGCGCCAGCGCTCGCCGCCAGGAAGGCGTGCGCTCCATAACGAGATCCGGATTCAACGTATAGGCGTCGGCCGGAAACAGATGCCGCGCCCGCGCGAGTTGCGCGAACGTGCTCTTGCCCGCCGCGGGAATCCCAACCATTGCATACACACAAGGATGATCCTGTGACGGCCAGGACCGGGGCAGCAGTTCGCGGCGGATCTGCTCAACCAACGGGGCGGGGTACAGGTCCATCACGTTGGCGTGACGTTGCCTGGCGGTGCTGCGAACACCCGAACCGCGTTCGACCCAACGCGGCAATGTAGGTAAAAGCCTACAGACGTCAGCGTTGTCGCGATCACAACCGCGCCTTTGTCGCACAGACGAAAGTGCAGAAAACCTGTCGAATAGACGCTGATGTCCTAATCACAAAACCGATCCCGTGAGCCAAGCTTGCCCCATGAATACAAAAGAACAGCCGGAAGACAAGCCGCACACGTCGCGTACCAGGGACAGGGGACATGAGTCGTTGCCGAAGGAGCCCTCAGCGAATAGAGAGCTTTCAGCGAATAGAGAGCCTTCAGCCAGTAAAGAGCCTTCAGCCAAAGAGCCCTCAGCAAATAAAAATCCCTCAGCGGAAAACGATCCAATAACGCAACCAGTTGACCCGCCTTACCAGCCGCCGGACGAGCCACCGTCGGGCGACCGGGTACCCGCGAAAGCGGCCGTCACCCGGCGCGCTCGCACCCAACGCACGCAATCGGGTTCCCCGCCAACCGACATTGACCACCAGGGCGAGGCCCCGCAAACGACAACGTCCGGCGCGAAGGTCATTGCCTTCACCGACCAGCAGGCCGCACGTTCCGGCACTGTCAGAAGCAAAACCCGTCGCCCACCGCCCGTCTTAACGCGAATGCAGGTCGCGGGCATCATTCCCGCTCTGGCAAAGCCACAACAACGGGTCGGCGCGCTGATCCTATGGCTGCGGCTTGTCGCTTGCCGAAGCCGTTGGTTTGCGTGTTCGCGACATCATCTGGGTACCCGGCAGCTGACGGTGCACAACAACCGGGGGTTCCTGAAACGAATCGTCGTCGTCCCCGTGCAAGTGGAACTGCACCTCGCAGATCAGCTTGGCGTTATCCGTAAGGCGTACGAGCAGGACTTCGCCATGGGCGAAGGCGGCGCCCCGGTGCCCGAGTCCCATCTCGACTGGCACCCGGATGCAGAGACTGCATTCGACTGGCAGTTCCTGTTTCCGGCCCGGGAACTCAGTTACTCCGGCGAAAGTAGTGAACTTCGGCGACTGCCACAACCGAAGAGCCACTTCGAATCCGCCTTTCGGCGAGCCGTCAAATCGAACGACGACCTGCCGCCGCGCATCACAGCCGCGACCTTGCGCCATGCGTTTGCCGTGCATGCCCTGCAACGTGGCGTGGATGTCCTGTCCGTGCGCCAGAAGATGGGGAAGACCCGACTCTTCCACGTTGAGGACGAGTACTCGGAATTAGCGGCGCAATTGAGCGAATCACCGTCGCCGGACTCGGCGTCACAGTTTCAGGCGTTAGACGTGCTGGAGACCCATCACACCGGCCCCCACTGATGCCGCTCATACGGGCCGGTCCCGTCCATCCTTGCATCCCTCCATCCCCGCTTGTATCCCTTGCCTTGTACATTGCCTTGTATCCCATCTCGTGACACATGAGCACGCGCCGAAATCAATTTGACGCCATGTTCTGTCCGCTCGACCCGGTGTTCTGACAAGATAGCGACCCATGGCGACGACGACACATTGGACCCTTGTCCGACCCCGGCCAGGCATCTCGGGTTGCCTGCTTGGCATGCGGGTGCGCTACGACGGTGGGCATAAAGAGGATACCTATGTCACAGGCACCCTCGGTCGCCACGTCGAGTTCGTGCCGTATTGTCCCGAGTCAGCTATCGGCCTCGGCACGCCGCGGACACCGATCAGGCTGGTCGCGCGGGGGGATGCGGTTCACGCGATCAACACGCGGAGTGCAAACATCGATAACACAGAAGCGCTGCGTGCCTTCGGCGTCAGCGTGAAGCCAGAAGTTGCGGATTTCTCGGGCTTTATCGTGAAGCGAAACTCGCCCTCATGCGGACTTCATAGCGTTCCGGTCTTCGCTGACAGTGGGGGCACAGAAGGCCCGCCCGTCGCGGCCGCGTCCGGCATCTTCACGCAGGCGCTGTTGGCCACTAACCCTGAACTGCCAATCGAGGACGAGGAGCGACTGAAGAACCCGGACCGCCGCCGAAATTTCGTCACGCGCATCTTCGCGCTCGCTCGCTGGCGCGCCCTTATCTCGGTCGGCATGACCACTGCACGCCTCGCCGACTTCCACCACCGGCACAGGTTTCTGCTGCTGGCCCACGACGAAACGACTTATCGCAACCTCGAGGCGGTCGTTTCCTCTGCCCTAGACAGCATCATCGAGACCACTGCCAGGACCTTACCTTCCGCAGTTCATGGCCGGACTCAGCCGGCCCACGACGCCGAAATCAAACGCGCACACGCTGCGGCGGATACGGGGATTGGTTAGCGATCATTTTTCAACGCGGGAGCAAGACGACCTCACCGCACTCATCGATCAACACCAGTCTGGCCGCGTTAGAGTCGACGCGCCCATCGCCCATCTGAATCATCTCCTGACA
>Ga0114999_10006223_pt1 | contig 13838 bp, 14 predicted proteins | sample ArcticOcean_MG_C_3_FD_89820 | JGI IMG/M metagenome (GOLD analysis project Ga0114999, IMG submission 89820) | Marine microbial communities from western Arctic Ocean - ArcticOcean_MG_CB8_126 | ecosystem: Environmental > Aquatic > Marine > Oceanic | place: Arctic Ocean: Canada Basin | collected...
CGCAGCCGCTTACAACGCACATCCGGAGCGTTTAGTGAGAGGGATATCCTCCCCTGAGCCCCTGCCAGAGGCCGTTTGGATCAATCCACCCAAAAACGAAAAGGAGGACACAAAACCGCTACACTAAATTCTTAAAAAAAGTGTCTCATTTTACTTGACACATACCGTATTCTATGTCGGAAAAGTTTAAACTAGTTGAAGAAGCACTCTATCAAACGGGCAACACGAGCAATCAGGATCCGGTGAATTTTTCGATACGATTGAATAATAAGCGCTTTGGTCTGGTCAGTGTAGCCTCACGAGGAGACTATAGACCACGCAACAGGTGATGGATGTAAAAAATTAAATCACGACTAAAATAAACTCAGAATTGTCATCCTTTCGGAGAATTCTTGAGGAAGAATTACTCAATTTAATACGTTGATTGAATCATTAGAGATTCCAGCCGTCATTGTTGATCAAGAGGCGATCCCAATTGCCCAACAATATCGATTCCACCCTTTAAATATTCAATAATTTGCGTAGACTTATATAAAAATGGACATGAAAATACGACCTATAAATGGGATTGCCTACATGTTCCTCGCCAGTGTCCTTTTTATGGTTTGGCCATTGGAAAAATCTTCAGGCCAGAATATTTCACCGATCGAAATTTTTGGCAATGTAATTGATTTTCAAACTGGGATACCCATTTCAGGCGTTCAAATTCAAATATCAAAACTTATTCAAACGATTTCAGATTCAAATGGCAAATACAGAATAGATCATCCATTAGTAGGCCAGGATCCTATAAAAATTGAATATCTTTATGATGGTTATTATCAAATTGCAAAAACAATAGTTCCCAGAGAAAGACGATCATTTAATATTGATATTTCCTTAGTCCGTCTGGTTGTTGAACTGGATGATGATGTCATTGTCACTGCCCGGCGAATTAGGGAAAAAGCCTATGATATCCCCACTATGGTGACGTCAATTTCTGTTCAGGAAATTCAAGAACAATCCATTTCCCAAACACCTGAGCTTTTAAGAGGCGCAGTTGGAGTAAACATTCAAAAAACTAATCAGGGTGGAGGCTCCCCGATTATTCGTGGCATGAAATCAAATAAAATACTTTTGATGGTTGATGGGATTAGAATGAATAATTCAACCTATAGAGGGGGTAATTATCAATATTTAAACACGATTGATGCCCAAATCATAGAACGAATTGAAGTCGTGCATGGCCCGAATGCGGTCATGTATGGTAGTGATGCGCTTGGTGGGGTCGTTCATGTGATAACAAAAATACCTGACGTAACGAGGCAATCTACTTTGGGTGGGGGGGTGAACAGCCAATTATCTACGGCCGACGCTACACGAATGATCAATGCACAGGTTGAATATACAAATCCAAGATGGGCGGGCCGGTTTTCAGGTGGTTATAAAGCATATGGTAACGTACAGCGGGGTGGTCAGGGTGGTAAAACTCTTATGGACCGATTAATGCATGATACACGGGCCACTCGAATATTAAATAAAATTCAAAGTCCAAATAATTATTCTGCTTATGATATTAATACATCATTTCGGTTTCGACCCAATGCCTCCAGCCAAGTCACTGCAAGCTACCAACATAATAGACAAAACGATGTGCCAAGATACGATGTCATTGAAGCACAAACGGATTCCATACGTTTATTTTCACCTCAAGAACGAGATCTAATTTATTTGAAATATGTAAAACAGACCACTTCTTTAATATCTGATAATATAACGTCTACCCTTTCGTGGCACCGACAATTTGAACGTAGAAGACGTTTAAAAAATACCCCGAAAAATGAAAATGTTGACCAATACGGAGTTCAAACGTTCGGCGCGCTATTTCAAATAAACAAATTAATATCGGATACCTTTAGATTGATATATGGTATCGATGTGTATTATGATCGAGTGAGCACAGGATCATACGACATAGACATTTTCACCCAACAAATGATTAACACGATACCTCTATATCCTGATAATTCCACCTTCATTCAATACGGATGGTATCTACAAAATAATTGGATGCCAACACCTCGTTGGGCCATCAGTCCTGGTATTAGATTGTCAAGATCCCAATTAAAGTCTCCCTTCCTTGATGATCCGACTCTTCCGATTCAATTTGGTGTGTTAGATCAGTCTTCTCAGTCGCTTACGGGTAGTCTGGGAATCAGATATTCATTTCTGGATGGTATTAACCTGGTGAGTAATATAGGTCAAGGTTTTCGAACGCCAAATCTGGATGATGTTAGTAAATTAGGATTGGGTAAAGGGGGTACGATTTACGAAATACCAAACGGAAAATTAAAACCTGAAAAAACATTAAGCTTCGATGGTGGAATTAAGGTTAAAAAAGGTCGAGTTCAAACTGAGGTCTTTGGTTTCTATAATATCATCAAGGACCTCTTGATAAGAAAACCTACCTCGATTAATGGATCGACAATCATCGTTAATCAAGGGGATACCCTCTCGTTATTCCATAAAGAAAATTCAGGGAAAGCATATACTACAGGATTTGAAATAAATAGTGAGATTAAAATAGATAAACAAATATCGCTAACGGGTCGCCTTAGTTATACATACGGAAAAAACATATCGGATAATGAGCCATTAGCAAGTATACCTCCATTGAGTGGTCGTATACAAATTTCGTGGCTAACCGGCGGATTAAAAACGGATTCAACATATAGATTTGCCTCTGCCCAAAATCGATTGTCATCTGAGGATAAATTAGATCTAAGGATACCTGAAGGCGGATCACCATTATGGCAAACATTGAATTTAAAGATCACTAAAAAGATCTCAAAACCGGTTTCTCTATCTTTGACCATCAATAATATCTTTGATTTAAATTATCGTGAACATTTAAGCGGTTTAAATGCCCCAGGAAGAAATTTCTTGTTTGGTATTCGATCCATATTTTAAAAGAAAAACTCTTTTAAGCCGAGTTCTGCGGGTGAAAAGCCCGTGGGTGAAGGCGTTCCGCTCGCTGGGGCGTCAGAGGCGATGCGAAATCCCCTCTGTCTGAGGAATCCAAAGGGGATATGTTACCCTTTGGTCGGGGGCGTGGTTTCGTCCCACGGGCACTTCGCATAATTATCATTACAAACTTATACTGAGGATTGTTATGGCTATTTCAATTTTAAGATCACAAATTCATATCATAGATATGCAAACCCGAATACCATTTAAATTTGGGATCACAACGATGACTTCTGTCCCACATTTAATCCTTAAACTCACAATGGAAATAGATGGGAAGCAAATCACTGGTTTAGCCGCAGACCACTTACCTCCCAAATGGTTTACTAAAGATCCTGACACCACAATGAGGGCGGATCAGGAGGATATGATTACCATCATTCAAAATGCATGTAATATTGCCCTTGCATGTAAGCCAGAAGAATCTGTTTTTACCATGTGGTATTCAATTTATATGAATCAGCAATCATGGGCTGAGACCACCGCATTTCCCTCTTTGTTATGGGGGTTTGGTGTGAGCTTGGTTGAGCGTGCCCTAATCGATGGGTTTTGTAAAAGAAAAGGGATAAATTTCTCAACCGCAATCCAGACCAATGCGTTCGGTATAAAATTTGATCGTTTATACCCTGAATTAACTGGGATCGAACCTGTGGATATTATACCATCCAAACCGGTAGATCGTCTTCATGTCAGGCATACAATTGGTCTTGGAGATCCGATCACCGATTCAGACATTTTACCAGCCGATAGAGTTGCTGATGGTTTACCACAATCTCTTGAATCCATTATAAAAACTTATAATATAAGATATTTTAAAATAAAAATATCTGGAGATATAGAAAAGGATACTGCCCGAATAGAACACATTGCAGAGGTATTACAGAAATTCGATATCGACCATGCCTTCACCCTTGATGGTAATGAAAACTACCATGAAATTGATTCATTTAAACAATTTTGGAATAACCTCATTTCAAATAGCCGGCTCACTTCATTTCTTTCACGCTTAATTTTTGTTGAGCAGCCGATCCACAGAAATATGGCCTTAACCGAAAATTTAAGGGATGAATTGAATAAATGGCCCAATCATCCACCCATCATCATTGATGAATCCGATGGCGGTTTTGGTGATCTAAAAAAAGCGGTTGATATCGGGTATGTTGGTACAAGCTACAAGAACTGTAAAGGTGTGATAAAAGGATTAACGAACATCGCTTTTCTAAAGTTTTTATCGCAGAACCATCCTGGAAGAAATTATATACTGAGTAGTGAAGACCTATCCACTGTAGGACCAATTTCCCTATTACAGGATCTTGCCGTTCTTGCAACGCTTGGTGTCCGTCACTCCGAGCGGAACGGACATCATTATTTCAGTGGAATGAGTATGTTACCAGAACCAATGCAACGTGATATAATGAAATCTCATCCCGACCTTTTCAAATGGCATAAGGATGGATTCCCAACTCTGGATATAAGAAACGGTGAAATTCACATAGGTAGTATAGTAAATGCACCCTATGGACTGGGATGTGATATTGATCCAACTTACTTCACGGACTTGGATCAATGGCTTCTTAAGTTACGAGACGGTGATTAACGGGGATGCTACCTTGGTACCAGAGGATTACTAATTATCGGATAATTCGGATGGTTCTGTCGTGGGCAGCAGTCGCTAGAATATCATGTCGTGGACTAAATGAAACGGCGGTTATTCCACCACTATGGTTTTCCAATCTTTTATAGACCGTTCCATTCTTAATATTGTAAATAATTCCTTGCCCTGAAGAACTCCCACTTGCAAGATATTTACTTGTTCTACTGAAATCAAGGGCACGAATAGCTGCATGCTGGACATGAAGTGTTATATATTGAACCATTTCATTTTCATCGGTATTGAATGTCTTTGTTATCCATATAACAACTGTCCCATCTTCCTGGCCACTTGCCAATACTTTGTTACCATCGCTAAATGCAAGGGACATAACAGATGAAGGTATTGGTGACTTCAAAGTTAGTGTCGATTTGCCCTTACTTATAGCCCAAATTTTTACTGTGCTATCCAAGCTGGCACTTGCAAAATATTTTCCATTGGGACTAAACGCTATAGATGTGACCTGACCCGAATGTTCCTTAAGTTTAACAATCGGTTGGGCTTTTTTTACAGACCATAAGTAAATAGATCGATCAAAACTACCACCATCTAAAATGGATCCATCGGGACTGAAAGCAAGAGAGGTAATTCCTGAATTATGCCCCTCGAGCGTGGATAGTTTCTCCCGTTGTTTGAATCCCAAATGATCACTTTGTCATCAGAATCACCACTGGCAATTAAATGACTATCTGAGCTGATCACCACCGACCAGACGGCTTTGGCATGTCCAGAACGTTTTTTACTAATGATCCATCAGGCATCGACCATATCTTAACTTTCTTATCCCAGATTTCGCTGACCATGAATTTGCCATTGGGGCTGAATGAAAGAGAACTCACCTCACGATCATGATCGATGAGCAATTTATCTTCATATCCTGAAATCGCCTGTGCATTTACCCTTGACGGATATATGGCAAGAAAAATCCAGGTGATTATAAATATGTAGATTGCAAGAGGTTTCATCTGTCACTCAAGTTAACCGTATTGATCCGATCTTTATTTCAATATTTATTTATACAATGGAATGTAAAGACAATCGATATGATTTGCAGGTTGTCCCTAATTTATTAAGCAGAAGTTTTAAACAGACCGGGACTGTTGTACTAATCTATATCTATCTGTACAGATCCCATGGGTTCTGTATTAATCTATATCTATCTGTACACTATGCAAATCCACCACAAAAAATCACACCAATCATCGGATTAGCAAACTTGAGCCATATTCCCGGTTTGTCGCAGGGACCTCTGGGCCCTTAGATACTCGTTTATTAAGAATGCAAGTTTACATAATAACTATTATGCGAAGTAGGTTGTTATCTAACCGGTGGGAGGCATCCTATATCTGCATTTTTAAAAAAATAATCCATCGGATTGCAACTTTTTGTACCTCATCATTAAAAGCATGTCGATGAAGTATTCATAGGTACATTGGCATAGTAATATATGTATATGTTTTTATAAACCAACTTTGTATAAATAGGTATAGCCTTGTACACAACAAGTGACATAAACAAATTTATTTTCGATATAGTTTATGCGTTAAATTCCTTTTTGATTCTATTTATTACGCCAAAATTGGTTTAAAGAATCTCTAAACAAGTTCAATAACTTTAAGGACATAGCTTTGTCATGTAAAAGAAAAATATCTTGTCGGAATGAGTAGATGATATATATTGATATTTCTATCTAATTTTAATCCTATCTATTGCCTTCGCTGTTAGAATCTTATAAGGTGAGTCCACATGGGTTTCAAATCGCCTTTATATTATCGTACTGGTGTGAACTTTTAATATAAGGACCATTTTAATTTAAGGTTACATTTGAGGAATTACAATGACGATAACTGTTAAGTTGTTTGCCACGTTAAGAAAATATCTACCTGAAGATGCTGTTAATAAAACGGCTACATTCGAACTGGATGAGTCGTCCACCACTGATGATATTGTAGAAAAACTGAAGATTCCAGATGGGCATGTCCATTTGATATTAATTAATGGAAAACACGCAGAAAGAGGATCTGATATTCCAGAGGGGGCAACCGTTAGTTTCTTTCCGCCCGTTGCAGGAGGATAATCACCATTGTGGCACAGCATACATATTATGGATTTAAATTGCAGGATGGTGTAAAGGGATTAACACGGGCATTGTCGGACGCCTCGATAGATATGAAATTGACGATAATAAACGTGAATGAAGTAATTTTTGAGATTGAGATTAATGGGCGTAAAGGAAATATTAGTTTAACATATACTACGACGACAAATCATCCTCTGGCAAGGCTCGGGCCCATTTCTGTATTAGATATGACTGTTAGTGATAACTTGCCGGACATAAAACATATTTTTACTCTCGCGTTTTTACGAGGTGGTGGATAATAAGTTTATGGTTAGAACCGGATTTTTGTTCATACTAAAGTTCCTTTTTGTTGGGACTTTGCTTATACCCACGATATGCTATAGTCAATCTAATGAAACCGCCGTTGACGAAGTGTCCAAAGCATTTGAGCAAATAAGGGCAGACGATGCGAATTTCCTAGCACCTAAGAAATACAAAACCGTAGAAACGGCTTATAATAAATATATTAAGGCCGTCAGGGGAGGGAAATCTGAACAGGATACAAATAAAAAACGAACATTTTTTAATGATGCCTTGGAAAATGCAAAGGGCCAAGTCAAGCAAGCGAATAAAATTCTATCGAAACCTTTATATTCGAGATCTCTTGCGCTGGCGGAAGAAGCCGATATTATTGTGCCAAAGTCATTCAATCTGGCTGAACGGCGGCTCTCAGACGCTACATCCAAGCTCGAAGATGGCAAGATCGTTGAGGCCGATCAAATAGGCAAGGAAGCTATTACGCTTTATAACGTTTCAAAAATAGCTGCTGTTAAATCAAAATTAATCGGATCAGCTCAATCAGGAATCAATGAGGCGATAGGAAATAAATGGGATACCCTAGCCCCGAAATCATTTAATGAAGCGTTTTCATTTATAAATGAAGTTGAAACCGCCCTAGAAAGAGGGGAAAAAGTCACAGACGAATTGAGAAATATCGCCCAAAATGGAATTTATAAAACCCGTCATGCCATATGGCTTGCTGCAAAGATAGACACCTTACGAAAAAAAACATCTAATTGGGAAACCTTGTGGTTGTCCCAAGAAAACTTGGTTAAACAGGCCACGGATTTGACTGATATTTCACCGGATTTTATCACCAATTCACCACAAGTAATCTTAACCGAAAGTTTAAATATATTGACAACCCGAATTGATTCCTTAAGTCAGGAATTCACACGTAAGGACCAGCATATCAGCACATTACAATCCACAGTTGATTCGTTAACGGCTGCCATTAACCAACAACAGATTCGGCTCGCTTCAATGGTAGAAAACTATCAAAAAGATTTACAAACCCGGAAGGAAGACCTGGATCTCAAAAGACGAGAATTGGATGCGGACCTCAGAATAAAAATTCAATTGGATGCAGTAGCTCAGGCCCAAACTAGATTTGTAGAAATAGAGGCCATCGTTCTGAGAGAAGAGAACGAGGTGTTAATCCGTCTCGTTGGTCTGGAATTTAAAGCTGGAAAAACAAATATATCAGAACAGGGTAACAGGATACTCGATAAATTGGGAAATTATCTTTTGTTATATCCAAACACCACAGTGATCGTTGAGGGTCATACTGATTCCTCTGGCAAGGAAGATAAAAATCTTGCTTTATCAGAGGAGCGTGCGCTCACTGTGAGAAATTATCTTATTTCATCTTCGGGTTTGAATGATAATCAAATTACATCAATAGGGGTTGGTAGCATTCATCCTATCGTATCAAATAAAACACGGAGAGGTAGAGCGCAGAACCGCCGAATCGATATTGTAATTTCTTTCAAAAGTGATAGTTAACCTCTCTCCTCCTTTGGTTCATAGTATTCTATTTTTTCTTTTCAGCTGCCCATAGACCACGTGAAAGGGCTCGACCGCAAAATGGGCAATAGTTAACACCCAGGTACGAAAAATTTCCCGATGTATCGCCCGCACGTATAAAATATTCCGTATCAATTTCATTTAATACCCTGCCATCCTGGATCTGATAAACTTCAGATTTTGTAAGAATCTCACGGTCCATTGCATCTCCCATATCTTTACAACAAATCATTTTTTGCATCCTCCTGTGTAGTTATAAACGGTCTGATATTCTTATCTTTTAATTTGTCCGGTTATTTTAATTATTTGACGCATCGGAGTTCTTGTACTGAAACGTAATGTTTGTAGTTTGTTTTTACAATGTGAAAACATAAATACACCTGATGCGATCTGCGTCTACACTATTATTCTGGTGTTATCATTTCGAAATGCCACATGTTTAAGTTAATGACCAACGTACGAAATTTATGTACGGGCACGATATTGGTTAAAATTTATTATATTATATATTGAAACTTCGATAATATATTTTTATTGATTGTAGGTGGATATTGTTATTTGTTCTTCAACATTAAATCATCTTTATTTTCGGTCATAAAATCTTATTTCTTGCCGTGGAGAAAAACATGTCTAAAATAGATAATACTCTTTTTAATAATATAAAAAATGAATTGTTTTCATCTGTCATAGCTGATGCCCTGGATGGCATGGGCCATAGGGATCAAATATTAAGACATGATATCCGACCGCTCGATTCGAACATGATTGTAGTTGGTAGAGCTATGACGGTTCTGTCCGTTGATGTATATTCTATTCCTGATGAGCCATATAAATTGGAATTAGAAGCAGTGGATTCGTTAAAAGAAAATGATGTGCTTGTCGCCCAAACAAATGGCACAACGAGAAGCAGTCTTTGGGGTGAACTTCTTTCAACTGCGGCAACGTATCTAGGTGCAAATGGGGCTGTGATTGATGGTTTTACAAGAGACACAAAGGCTATTATAGATATGGAATTCCCTGTGTTTGTTCGAGGTATTGCCCCTTTTGATTCGAATGGAAGAAGTGATGTAATTGCCTATAATGTTGAAATTGAATGTGGAGGTGTCACGGTCTCCCCGGGAGATATTATTTTTGGTGATTGTGACGGCATCGTTGTCATACCTCAATCGATTGAAGAAGAAGTGATTGCTGCTTCATTTGAAAAAGTCAGAGGCGAAAAGGAAGTAAGGAATGCTCTTCTAAATGGTATGAGTACGACAGAGGCTTTTAAAAAATATGGTATCCTGTAATGGATCTTGAATGATGCAACTCATAGAATGTGTACCCAATTTTAGTGAAGGTCGTGATCCAATAATTGTAAACGAGATCGCGGGAGAGTTTCGTAATCTCCCTGATGTCCTCCTGATCGGTCAGGAAATGGATTATGATCACAATAGAAGTGTGATAACCTGTATTGGGTCCCCTCATTCAGTTGTGTCAGCCGTATATAATGCCTGTAGAAAAGCCAAAGAATTAATTGATCTTCGAAACCATCATGGCGTACATCCCAGGATTGGGGCAACAGATGTAATTCCTCTTGTTCCCCTTCGTAATATATCCATGTCAGATTGTGTGGACTTATCGTATAAATTAGGACATAAAATAGCTAAAGATATGGAGATTCCTGTTTATTTGTATGGATCGGCATCAAAGCGTTTCCACAACAAATCACTCGCAGATATCCGGCGAGGAGAATTTGAATATCTTCAACAACTTATCTTAAATAAATCAGACAACAAACCTGATTTTGGTCCATCTACAATTCACCCCTCCGCAGGCGCGATTGCGATTGGTGTTCGTGATATATTAGTAGCATTTAATGTAAACTTGCGATCTAAGGATATTGACATGGCAAGAATGATTGCCAGAGAAATTCGAGAAAGTAACGGTGGATTACCAGGTGTTAAAGCCCTTGGACTTAAACTTTCTCAAAAAAAATGTGTCCAGATATCCATGAATATTACCGATTATAAACAAACATCCATCCCTGAGGTTTATCGATTTATTAAGAGGAAAGCCAACTCAAATCGTGTTGAAATATTGGAATGTGAATTGATAGGTTTGGCCCCCATTCAAGCCTTTAACCAATCAAATCTCGCAGATATTCAATTGAAAAATATGACTCCAAGTCGATACTTGGATTATCATATTAAGCGAGCAGAAGGAATTTTACATCATACTGATAACATATAAGTTACAATTAGTTTTCCGCTCAATTGAAACGATAAACCATGTCAGAAATACGATAATAAACGCTTGACACTCACCCTATACACCCATATCATGTTGACCAAGTTGGTCAACATGATATGGGTGTATCTTGAATATTCAATATTGAGGAGTTTCGATGCGGGTATCAGCCAAAACTGAATATGCATGTCGTGCCATTTTAGAGTTGGCTCGTTGTAATAAGAACACTGAGGTGGTTCAAATCAATGATATCGCTAATCGGCAGGTGATACCCAGGAAATATCTAGTACAGATTTTATTGCAACTACAAAGGTCTGGCCTGGTAAAGAGCAAACGGGGAGCCGCTGGCGGTTACATGCTTGCAAAGGCGCCAGGCGAAATATCCCTTGGCGATGTGGTAAGAACTATGGATGGATCTCTTATGGCGATCGAAAGCCTTGAAGGAAGTTCCGATGGATCTAAAATTCGCCAGGGTGAAGGGCACCAGGTTCTGATTTATGTCTGGCATGAGGTCCAAGATCAACTTGGACAAGTTATGGATGGGATAAATTTTGAAGATATAAGTAAACGTGCAGAAAAATTGTCATCCATGTACTATATATAAGGTGAAATATGTCTCAAAAAATCTATGATAGTGTCCTCGATCTGATCGGGCAAACGCCGTTGGTTAGATTAAATAAAATATCGGACAAAGGGAAGGGTATTGTTCATGGTAAGCTCGAATCCCTAAATCCCGGTGGAAGTGTCAAGGATCGAATTGGATTAAACATGATCCTCGATGCAGAACAACGTGGCCTACTGGAGCCTGGTGGGACAATCGTTGAGCCCACCAGTGGCAACACTGGGCTAGGAATCAGCCTTGTGGCGGCAGTAAAAGGCTATAATGTCATATTAACTATGCCAGATAATATGAGTATTGAGAGACGTATTCTTTTGTCATCCTACGGGGCTGAGATTGTCTTGACGCCAGGCATGCAGGGTATGGCTGGTGCAGTTTCAAAGGCAGAGGAAATCGTCAAAGAGAACCCTGGATTCTACTTACCTCAGCAATTTAATAATCCTGCTAACCCGGCCATACATAAGAAAACCACTGCTGTAGAAATTTGGGAGGCGACGGAGGGACGGATTGATGCTTTTGTTGCTGGTGTAGGTACTGGTGGAACGATAACTGGCGTTGGGCAATTTTTAAAAGAAAAGAATAAGAATATAAAAATTTATGCGGTTGAACCGTCCTTATCTCCAGTTCTATCCGGAAAACCTATAGCAAGTCTCATCCATGCTATTCAAGGCATTGGGGCGGGATTCATACCAAGCATACTTGATACATCAATCATCGATGATGTGATTACGGTGGATGATGAGGAAGCCTATGCATCGGCCAAACAAGTGGGGATAAAGGAAGGGTTGATGGTCGGGCTATCCGCAGGCGCCAATGTGTTTGCCAGTCTGAAAGTGGCCGAGCAAATGGATGACAGTCAAACTGTGGTCACGATTCTATGTGATACTGGGGAACGATATTTAAGTGTAAGAGAGTATTTTGAAGGATAAATCATTTTATCAATTTCCTTTTTGTTGTATTCGGAGGCAAATGATCATGTCGATAAAGGTTCGCATTCCAACTCCATTGAGAAAATTAACTGAGAATCAGTCTGAAGTACAGATTGAAGGCGATACCATTGAAAGCATATTGGGTAATATGGATTCTTCTTATCCAGGGATCAAAGAGAGAATATGCGATGAAAATGGTGATGTCCGCCGATTTATCAACATATATGTGAACGAAGAAGATATTCGATTTATAAATGGAAAAGAAACATCCGTTAGTGATGGAGACCGTATATCTATTGTACCAGCCATTGCTGGCGGAACTACGGATTAAATATGCCTGATAATGTGCTCATACGGGTTCCCGCCACCACCGGTAATCTGGGATCAGGTTTTGATTGTGTCGGAATGGCCCTGGCTTTATATAACGAAATTACATTTAAAATTATTGAGTCCGGGTTAAAAATTACAATTGTCGGTGAAGGTGCACAGGAAATTCCAATTAACACCGATAATGTATGCATTAGAGCCGCTAATCGGGTCTTTGATAAAATTGGATGGAGACCAACGGGGTTATCTGTTCATATGAACCATGCCATTCCCGTGTCTCGTGGCCTTGGGAGTAGTGGCGTCGCTATAGTCGGTGGTGCCGTAGGTGCAAACGAGTTAGCTGGCCAGCCTCTGCCCACGACAGAAATTATGAAAATATGTTCTGATCTGGAAGGTCATCCAGACAATGTAGTGCCTTCATTGCTAGGGGGGTTATCTATTAGTGGTGAGCGTGAAAATACGATAATTTATCAAACTTATCAGATCCAACCTCCGTTGAAAGCGGTCGTCGCGATCCCCGAGTTTACATTGGATACAAAAACTGCGCGTCAAGCTTTACCCAGTCACGTGACAATGGATGATGCCGTCTTTAACCTATGTAGCGTTGGGCTTTTGATTGGAAGCCTGATATCCGGAAGATATGAAAACCTACGTTCTGGAATGGCTGACCGCCTTCATCAACCATTTCGGGAACCCCTCATCCCTGGCCTTTCAGATGTCGTTCAAACAGCCCTTGATATGGGGGCTCACGGAGCCGCATTGAGCGGCGCTGGCCCTACAGCTATTGCTTTGGCTACGGAGCATTTTGAGGAGATTGGCCAGGGTATGTCTTCTGCTTTTGAACAACACCAGATTAAAAGTCAAATTCGCATCCTGAACATCGATAATTTGGGATGCCAGATCGATCCATCCTGAACCATATATCAGGCTAAAATTATGCAATCACTTGAAGGGGTTAAAGTTTTAGATCTTACGAGAGTCTTAGCGGGCCCCTTTTCTACGATGATTCTGGCAGACCTGGGCGCAGAAGTGATCAAGGTTGAATCTCTTGAGGGGGATGAAGCACGTGGCTTTGGTCCATTCAAAAACGAGGTCAGTGGATATTTCCAAAATGTTAATCGAGGTAAAAAAAGTATTGCTTTAAATTTGAAA
>Ga0114999_10006225_pt1 | contig 13837 bp, 9 predicted proteins | sample ArcticOcean_MG_C_3_FD_89820 | JGI IMG/M metagenome (GOLD analysis project Ga0114999, IMG submission 89820) | Marine microbial communities from western Arctic Ocean - ArcticOcean_MG_CB8_126 | ecosystem: Environmental > Aquatic > Marine > Oceanic | place: Arctic Ocean: Canada Basin | collected...
GATATGCGAGTGGGCATACAAGCAGCCCGGCTATTGGTAAGAGATGCAGCCAGGATGTACGATCATGGGGAGAGCACCATCGAATCCGGTGCAATCGCAAAACTGTTTACAACCGAAATGGCCAGGAACGTAGGTATTGAAGCGATTCAAATTCACGGAGGTCATTCATTTTTGGCAAACCCTCCGATAGATTGGTTTATGAGAGATGCAAAAATGGGGGAAATCTTAGGCGGCACTTCAGAGGTTATGCGCCTACTAATAAGTCGAAAGATTTTAAAAGCCCAAGAGGAGAAATAGAAGCGATTCATTCTACGGAGTAAAAGACAATGAGAGACTCATGGAATACACCAGTTCTTCGACTCCTCGACTCCTACCTAAGCTGAAAACAAGTTATGCCACCGACTAACGATATCGTAATCAGGAATCTGGTCAAAAAGCAGACGGATCAAAACCCAGAACGCATTTTTATTCAGCAAGCGGAAGATGGTGGGTCATTGAGTTTTAAGGCTCTCTACGAACTTACGAATCGAATGGGTCATGGATTGCAGTCTCTCGAAGTTAAGCAGGGAGATACCGTCCTTACCATGGTGCCGGCACGCATGGAAAGTGTGTATTTGTGGCTAGGCTGTTGTAATATCGGATCCATTGAAGTTCCGGTAAACAACGCCTATAAAGGAAATATGCTTTCGCATATTGTGAATGATTCGAAGGCGAAAGTCATGTTCATCGATAACCAGTTCGTGGATAGAATTCTCAAGGAAGAGGATAAGCTTGAATACTTAGAAACCTTAGTGGTTTTAAGATCAAACGAGCAGCAACGGAGTGAATTACGAAAAAGCAGCCAATTGGAAATACTGCTTTGGGATGATTTTATATCGCACACGAAAACTACAGAAACGGTGTTATCTGAAACTATAGCTTATCGAGATGCAGCCTGCCTTTTGTATACGTCCGGAACAACCGGGCCTTCGAAAGGGGTTATTTGGTCCTACGCACAGGGGCATGAAAATGGTAGTGCGGGTGCATCCTATCTGGATGGAGACGATATCTTTTATTCACCCTTTCCTTCAAACCACATCAGTCAAAAATTGTTTGTCTATAGATTCCTGGAGAAAGGCGGAAAAATAGTTCTTCGAAACGGTTTCAGCGTAAGGGCTTTCTGGAGTGACATTCGGAAATTTAATTGCACAGGCTCAGGGCTCTTGGGAGCCATGGCCGATTTCCTAATGAAACAACCGGCGACACCTGCAGATGCGGACAATCCTCTGAAAGCCATATTTCTAGTCCCGCTAATAAAAGAAGTTAATGAAATTCGAAAGCGCTTTGATATAAAAGTGTATTCGTTTTTCAATATGACGGAGATTTGTCCCGTTACGTTCAACAGCGATGAGGAGTTATCAAATAATCAATCGTGTGGCCGATTGAGAGAAGGATTTGATGCTCGACTGGTTGACCATAATGACCAGGAAGTTCCAGTAGGAAAGGTCGGTGAGCTCATTCTTCGTCCTCACAACCCTTGGCTATTTATGCGCGGTTATTGGGGCAATCCAGAAAAGACGATCGAAGCCTGGCAAAACCTATGGATGCATACAGGCGATATGTTTTATAAGGACGAGGACGGGTTTTATTACTACAGCGATAGGAAAAAAGACGCGATTCGACGACGAGGAGAAAACATCTCGTCCATGGAAGTGGAGCGAGAAATCATAGCCCATCCACATGTGTTAGAGTGCGCCGTTATTGGCATTCCAACCGAGTATGGAGAAGAGGAAGTTAAAGCCGTTGTATTAACTGCCAAAGAAAGGAGTCTTAAGCCTGAAGACCTCATATACTTCCTGAAAGAAAATATGCCCCACTATATGATTCCCAGATTCATCGAGTTTGTGGATGAAATCCCCAAAACCCCAACCCTGAAAGTGCAAAAGACATCACTGAGAGAAACGGGCCTCAACGAAAATACCTGGGACCGCGAAAAAGCCGGAATCAAACTTAAATAGGAGAAAGAACGGTCAAAACCATCCCCGGCTATTTGCACAAACGAAAGCGGATGGGACGTAGGGTGTGATTTTAAGACATGTCACTCGTCGCAATAAACGGCGATCATGGTAGGTCTGGAGCGTCCTCGCTCCGCCGCTCGAATGTCCAAGACCAACGGCGCAGCCAGAGGCTACGGCCCTACCTTAGAAACAAATTACAGATACTTTGCATCGTTAAAAATCACACCCTGTGAAGAAAGAAGCAAAATCAGAATCGACCTTTTATAGAAAAGTTGTCTTCATAAATTGCGATAACACGGCGATGAATCTCCACCCTCAGCACCTCAGAAATTCAGAATCTCAGCAACTAAACTTAACCAATGAGCACACTCTGCACCAACATCGGCGACATTAGGGCCGCGGCTAAGCGAATCGCACTGCACGCACATCGAACACCGATTCTTCGCTGCACCGCGCTCGATCAGTTTCTTGACGCCAAGCTGACCTTCAAGTGCGAGAACTTTCAAAAGGTCGGGGCCTTCAAGTTTCGTGGTGCCTGCAACGCTATTCGGAGCCTTGATGAGGCTGAACTCCAACGCGGGGTAGCAACGCATTCTTCAGGTAACCATGCAGCCGCTTTGGCTCTTGCCGCGAAACTCGCTGGGTCGACGGCGCACATTGTCATGCCATCGAACGCTCGCGCCATCAAAAAGTCTGCGGTCGCAGGCTATGGAGCAACGATTACATATTGCGAACCTACCCTGGAAGCTCGGGAAAGCACACTGGCAGAAATCATCGAAAACGAAGGACGCGTGGAAATCCATCCCTATAACGACGTCAGGATAATAGCTGGCCAGGGAACTGCGGCACTCGAGCTGATGGAAGACGTTGACGATCTGGAGATTGTCATGGCCCCAGTTGGTGGCGGTGGACTTCTTAGCGGCACTTCAATCGCCGTTAGCGAATCTCAACCGTCAATTAAAGTATTCGGTGCAGAGCCCATCCAAGCGGACGACGCATTCAGGTCGCTCCAATCCGGAGTGATTGAGCCATCCATCGAACCACAGACCATTGCGGATGGTCTCCTCACTTGTTTAGGCGACCTTACCTACCCCATTTTACAAGAACGTTGTGACGGCATTGTGACAGTCTCAGAAGAATCAATCGTCCAGGCCATGCGATTGGTATGGGAACGAATGAAAATCATTATAGAACCCTCGTCTGCCGTACCCGTGGCAGCTCTTCTTGAAAATCGCAGTCAGGTACCGGGTCATCGCGTGGGTATCATTCTCTCAGGTGGCAACGTCGATCTCGCACGTTTGCCCTGGTCCTGAAACTCGAACCATTGTTTTTTAGAAATAATCCCCAAGGTAACCCTACTAAAGAATTGATCGTTCTAACAAAACGAGTTTAGAAAGTCCTTGTTCAAAATGCTAACCCCGAAGAAATTCTGTTTTAATTGGCTCACGTTTTCTATGCTTTTAGCAAGCTTGAGTCAGCTGCTGCAGGGAAACGATACGGCTCTACTTGAAGTCATAGAAGATACCGCCGTGTTGGTTAAGGATATAAATAACCTGGAGCACCGTCCCTTCAAAATTCAAAGAGCAAAGGGCACTGTTCTTTTTTTCGTGACCCAGGACTGTCCCATTTCCAATGCTTATTCACCTGAATTAGCTCGTTTGAATAAAGAATACGGATCAGAAAAGTTCGACCTGATCCTTGTTTATGTGGACCCGGATGTATCAATAAGTGAGATACATACACACGTTAAAGAATACGGGCTGTCAGCTTTTACAGCCGTATGGGATAAAACACATGATCTTGTTCGAGCAACTGGAGCGACCGTCACTCCTGAAGCAGTTGTTGTCCTTCCCGATAGCACCATTGCCTATCGTGGACGAATCGACAACATGTATCCAGCCTTGGGACAGCGCCGACGAGTAATCACTGAAAAAGATCTTAGAAACGCATTGAATTCTATAATCAAAAACAAAGCAGTCCAAACAACTAGAACTCATCCTATCGGATGTTTTATACCTAATCTTCCATTTGATTAAAAATGAAATTCAAAATCCAACTACAGCTAGTTTCTATTTTAATTCTTGGAGTTTCACTTCAAGGAAAGGAAACGTCCTCAAACAAGACTATCACCTTCTCTGAGCACATAGCACCGATCGTGTTCAGCAATTGCTCTTCCTGTCACCGACCCAATGAAGCGGCACCTTTTTCGTTGTTGAATTACCGGGATGTTCAGAAGCGTGGAGAACTCATTATTGATGTGGTGGAGGATCGTTACATGCCTCCCTGGCACGCACAGTCCAAAGACTTTGAATTTCAGGATCATCGAGGCCTAAATGAAAATGAAATTAGCCTTATGCTTGATTGGGTGGAGAGCGGCATGGCTGAAGGAGATCCATCAAAGCTTCCAGCGCTGCCGAAATTCACTGAAGGCTGGCAACTCGGAGTGCCGGATCTGGTGGTAAGCATGGAGAAAGGTTATACGCTTTATGCTGACGGACCGGACATCTACCGCAATTTTGTAATTCCGCTCAACTTGGATGAGGATAAATGGATTCAAGCCATTGAGTTTCGACCCGGAAAACGTTCAGTGGTTCACCATTCACTTTTTTATTATGACACCAGTGGACAAGCGCGTGAACAGGATGCGGCTGATCCAATACCTGGCTACAAAAGTATGGGAGGAGCTCAACGTGAAGGGAGTTCTATTGGAGGCTGGGCAGTCGGTGGAATTCCTAAAAACATGCCCGATGGTCTGGCCCATTTTCTTCCAAAAGGATCCGACCTGATTCTATCCACTCATTTTCATCCTTCGGGCAAGAAGGAGACGGAAGTCTCGACCATTGGCTTTTATTTCTCGAATGAACCGCCAAAAGAAAGATTCACCGCCATTCAACTTCCACCCGTTTTCGGCGCACTTTCCGGGGTCAATATTCCCGCTGGAGAAAGTAATTATTCGAAGACGGATTCGTTTGTTCTCCCCGTTGATGTAAAAGCATTCGGCATCAGTTCCCACGCTCATTATTTGGGAAAGCGTATGAAAATGACAGCTACCCTTCCCAACAACGAAGTGAAGGAACTTCTTTTGATCACGAATTGGGATTTTTCCTGGCAGGAACAGTATCGTTTTAAGGACTTTGTTTACCTTCCAGCAGGTAGCAGGTTGGATGGAGAGGTTGTCTGGGATAATTCAAAGGACAATGTCAACAACCCCAATGATCCTCCTGTAACCGTCCGATGGGGACGAGAATCCTCGGACGAAATGGGAAACGTGACCCTACAAATGGTTGCTGCCGATAAGAGTGAATTCGGCAAACTCAATCAGGCCATTAGAAAGCACACAACCGATTCTCGGCAGAACATGAGAAGCGGCCAATTTGCAGGAAGAGGCGGAAATAACAGAGAAGGATTATTAAAGCGCATGATCGAACGTTTTGATAAAGATGGAGATGGGGTCCTTAGTCCATCTGAGCGTGAGCAGGCTCAAGCCGCATTCGGAAAATAATTAGGCGCCATTATCAAAATCCTTAAGTGCGGTTAAATCCGTAGTACGAATACGGCATTTTTTACTAGCAAAGCATTTCTTTGTGCTCGGCATTTCGGTTTAGGTAAGATCAATTAAAAAATCTATGGTAGGAAATGATTTAGTCTTAACCTTACTCAGCTGTACTTTCTTCATGGGGTTAGTCGCTTGGGTATCCTATTTGAAAACGCGCGGGGAAGTTAGCACCAAGGATGGCTACTTCCTTGCCGGAAGAGGATTGGGCGCGGTCTTTATTGCCGGTTCAATGTTGTTAACGAATCTCTCGGCCGAACAATTAATAGGGCTCAATGGTTCAGCCTACGGTTTTAATCTGAGTAGTATGGGCTGGGAAGTAACTGCCGCTATCGCTACTATTGCTATGGCTGTTATTTTCCTTCCGCGCTATCTTGCAGGGGCATTTAGCACCCTCCCCCAATTCCTCAACGATCGATTCGATGGAAGCGTTAGACGAATGTCTGTTATTTTGTTTATGGTTGGCTACGGACTCGTTACCATTCCTTCAGTTCTCTACGCGGGTTCGGTTGCGGTATTGAGGTTATTCAATGTTCCCGAGCTGTTTAATATTGGTTACGTTCCGGCTTTGATCATTACCATTGTTAGCATAGGAAGCGTCGGCGCCATTTATGCCGTGTTTGGCGGACTCAAAGCTGTGGCTGTATCGGATACTTTGAACGGCATTGGTCTGTTGATCATCGGTATTGCCGTACCCCTATTGGGCCTGTCAGCACTCGGAAATGGCAGTATCTCTGAAGGGCTTTCCATAATCACCACCAATGAAACGCACAAACTGAATGCGGTCGGAAGTGCCACGGATCCAACGCCATTTGGCACCTTGTTTACCGGGATGATCTTTGCTAACCTCTTTTATTGGTGCACTAACCAATATGTGATTCAAAGAACCTTGGGAGCAAAGAATCTGGCAGAAGGACAAAAGGGTGTTTTGTTCTCTGGATTTTTTAAAATCCTCGTGCCCTTCATGATGATGATTCCTGGAGTCATAGCTTTTCATCTTTATGGACCAGGGTTGGCTACCATCGACCTTGCGTATCCTCAGTTGATTCGGGATGTGCTACCAGTGTATGCCACTGGATTTTTCCTGGCGGTTCTTCTTGGTGCCGTCTTCAGCTCTTTTAATTCTCTCCTCAATAGTGCCGCGACACTTTTCTGCCTCGACGTGTACGCGCCTATGAAAAAGGATGATGTGAGTGACAAACAGATGCTGCGCGTAGCCAAAATCGCGAGTGTGGTTATCGCACTGTTTTCATTCATTGTCGCACCTCTCCTTTATTTCTCACCCGACGGACTCTGGCAGATCATTCGCATATTCACAGGCTTCTATAACATTCCAGTTGTTGCGGTGGTTCTGGTCGGTCTGTTTACGAAACGTGTTCCAGCACTAGGAGCGAAAATCGCCATTGTTTTCCACGTGGTGGCCTATGGTTTAATGAAGTTTGTACTAGACGTAGCGATACCACTTCACTTTCTCCATCTCTACGCAGTTCTATTCATAATTGAAGTCGGCATCATGCTGCTAACAGGTTACCTTCGTCCGCAAGCAGTGGCCTGGAGTTATGAAATGAAGAACCTTGTGGATATGACGCCGTGGCGCTTCCTTATTCCTTGCTCAACAACCTTATTCTCCTGTGTCGTTGCTTCCTATCTTTTGTTTTCCAAAGTAGGATTAGTTAACGGCCTAACACCTCTTTTCTGGGTGTTGATGACTGTTCTTCTCCTTGGAAACCTGGCAATCTGGTTTTGGTTCTATCAACGAAAAAGTATACCTTCAATGATAATGGGTTCCTCTTCAGAAGAATAAAAAAATGTCCTCTGTTTTAACGGTAAGGCCAGTCGCCGTATCAAGCTACACTAACGGGGTAAAGGTAAGCGTTCAAAGCGCTTTAATACCTTAGCCGAATTAGACGAAGACAGTTCATCGAAGGCCACTTGCTGTAACGCTGCTGCTTGGGATTTGGATACGCCCAGCTCAAAAGCGCATCGTTCGCCTTCGCCAAGGGATCGCGGATCGTGTCCAGTGAGTTCTCCAAATACCATTAATGCAGACAAATAGTAACCGTAAGTTCCACCATGATAATGGTCTTTAGCCCAAAGATCGACCTGTCCGTATCCTATTCCGTCATAAGGATTCGCGTCTGCAACCCCGGTGGCTATGGCCCGGTTCCATGCTTCGCCTACAGGAATCACTCCGGCAATGTGCGGCGTGCTCGAAGCAGCTAAATCGTAACCTGCTCGGACATCCTTGGCCATAACGTCGATCGTCTTGCCATACCAATGACCTTTCTTGGGGTAGGTTTGGTCGGCCCGCGACCAGGTGGACTTCAAGCGAATATTTACCTTGGCGTTCTGCTTATGAAGCAACTCTGCCATTTTTTTAGCTGACTTAACTAGTGCTCTTGGATCACCAGGTTTGTTTCGATCCAAGGTGCTGTATCCGTGCATGACTACATGGTCCCACGCTTTGGCCACCACGTCCGATTTTTCTGCCAAATGCCGATCAATACCTGAACCACCGATCAATTCATGCGACACGTCGAATTTAAGTCCCGCCTGAACAGTAAACGCTTTAAAAAGCGAAGGAACTCCACCCTTTTCATTTCCATTGAGATCCGTCACTAATTCGGGTCGATAATACTGCACAGCGGAACCAGCTCCGTACGTAAAACTATTGCCCATGAACAAAACGGTTTGGCCATTGGAGTCTTCGTGGCTGGCTGCTACTGCGTGGCTTGAAAGCAAGGTGGTCCCAACAATAATGGATCCCAGAAGAGTGAATAGAGAAGTCATTTTCATTTCAGAAAACTGAAAGCTCATTACGCCCACTGCAATCCTTTCATGCTAGCGGGTAATTTTGGTTGTGGTTCTTTGTGCGGGAATCCGTGTAGTTTATCGAACCGATTCTATGCCTCGAGGCGGACAAACAGGTAGGGCGAGAGCGTCCCGCTCCGCAGCCGAATACTCAGGGAACACGCGGCACTGCGAGGACGCAGTAGCCCTACCAAGTTCAGATACATCTGATCATTCATTAGCTGCTCAATTACAAAGGAACGAGTTCCCCCGCACAAAGATTCACACCCTCCGTTCTGCGATAAACCACACACAAACTATTTTAGAGAACTAAGTAATCCTTCTTCCTGATTCGATTTGGAGAAACCAAATTCCTTAAAGATTCAACTCAGACTTAAGCGCAGTAAACCCCGCAGGATCGATTGGCGTGTCCTCTTCGTTGGATTGTTTCGGCCCCGGTGTACTACGTCCGTTTTCTACATACGATTCGAGCAGGCGGTACAACTCCTTTACTTTGTCCGGGTTCGATGAATACACGTTTGTGGATTCGGCTGTATCGGACTTTAGGTTAAAAAGCTGAATAGGTTGTAAATCCAACGCTTTGGTTTCATTAGGACGTGGGTAGCTCCAACCACCAGATCCAGGACAAAGCACCAATTTCCAATCGCCTTTACGAATTGCAAAGGACCCATTAATGGAGTGATGAACCGTGCCTTCTCGCACCTGCTTCTCCTTACCTTTAAGTGCCCCCAGAAAACTTACGCTATCCTCGGCTGCATTCTTCGGGATCTTCGATTCTGTTATTTCTGCCAGGGTAGCGAACAGGTCAGTCAAACAGATGGTTGCATCTGATCGGGAGCCTCCATCAATGCCGTTGGGCCAATGCGCTATAAAAGGCACGCGATGGCCAGCCTCATAGATGTCGGCTTTGTTTCCACGAAACTTGCCACCCGGTTTATGACCTACTACGTCAAGCTCCTCAAAGCCAGCCCGGGGCGAACAACCGTTGTCACTTGTAAATATAATAAGGGTATTGTCCGCCACGCCATTTTTTTCGAGAGCTCCCATCACTTGACCTACATGCCAATCCACTTGCTGCACAAAATCTCCATAAAAGTTTGTATTACTTTTTCCCATAAATCGCTCGATGGGAAGAATCGGCGTATGCGGGCTTGGCAATGGAAGATAGAGGAAAAACGGTTGTCCCGTTTGAGCTCTTTCATCGATATACTTACAGGCTCGATTCACAAAATTCGGGGTAACCTGTGTGTGATCAAAATCCGATCCCGTAGGACCTTCACGCCAAAATCCTTTGTAATCCTGGTTAATGGTTACTCTATTCGGTGGGCTGGTGACGCGACCATTTTCGACGTAAACATAGGGAGCCATATCAAGGGAACCACAGTGTCCATAGTAGTAGTCGAAGCCCAATGCGTCCGGTCCGTTTGTTACACGCTTACTGTAGTCGATTACTTCACCGCCTTTTAGATCATAGCGATTACTTGGCCCACCCTTACTAAAAACAAAATCCCAGCCCAAATGCCATTTCCCAATCATAGCCGTGTGGTAACCTTGATCTTTCATCAGATCTGCAACGGTGTACCGCTCCGTGTCTATTAAATGGGTCGATGCTCCACCAAGCACTCCCTTTTTTAAGCGACTTCGCCAGCTGTAACGACCCGTGACGACTCCATAACGAGTAGGCGTACATACAGCAGAACCTGAATGTGCATCCGTAAATCGCATTCCTGCAGCGGCCATTTTGTCCAGATGCGGTGTGTGGATTTTCGACTCACTATTAAAACAACTAGGGTCGCCCCAACCCATATCGTCGGCGAGGATATACACAACGTTTGGTTTGGCTGCGGATAAACCTGCGGCCAAGAACAACGAAGAAATTACAAAAAGAATCAACTTATAGAAATGCTGCATGCCCTTAAACAATAGATCAGCGTTACTTAGACCAAGTTTAAAACCAGGGTCGTTTGTTTGGATTAAGAAATCAACCCACCGTTTCAAGTCTCTCCAGTGATGGTAGCTCGAAATACAAATTGGACATGTATGTTGTTAATCTTAGAAATTCGACAATTTTCCAATCGGATTATCAGTTTCCCTCATAAGTAATTGCACCGTTGGAATCATTTCGTCTCAATTATAGCTGGTACCGAGAATCACCATAGCTAAAATTTCATCAACATGCCGTCCACAGAAACAGATATTACGACTCTCATCGACCAACAGAAAATGACGGCTGTCCAATATGGCACCATTCTCATTTGCTTTTTGATGAATATGCTGGATGGCATGGACGTACTGGTAATTGCATTCACGGCTTCTGCCATCAGTGGAGAATGGGGAGTGAGTCCTCAGGCGCTGGGTGTCGTCTTCAGTGCCGCCCTGGTTGGGATGACCATGGGAGCGTTGTTTATTGCACCTCAAGCTGACAAGATTGGTCGAAAGGCCATGATACTAGGCTGCGCATTGCTCATGGGTATCAGCATTTTCGCTACTTCTTTCGCAGACACCGTCAATCAACTTATGATCTTACGCTTCATCAGTGGCTTAGGAATAGGCAGTATGCTAGCGAGTGTTTCGACACTGGCATCAGAATATGCCCCCAATAAAAGCAAAGACTTTTGGGTCAGCCTGGTCATGGGCGGTTACCCCATCGGAGCGGTGCTAGCAGGTCTGGTTGCGGCTGAGATCATTCCTTCGATGGGCTGGCGTGGAATGTTCCAATTCGCTGGTATTGCTACCCTGATAACGATACCGCTCGCGCTGTTCTTCCTGGCTGAATCGTTGGAGTATCTCGTCAAAAAAAGACCTCAGAATGCATTACAAAAAATCAATCGAATCCTCGCAAAAATGCAGATCGCTGCTTACGAAGAATTACCGCAGATCAAGGAAACAGCGAATGCAGGCTCCGTTACCCGTTTATTAAAAGGAGAACTCAAGGGCCAAACACTCTTCCTCTGGTTGGCATTCTTTATGGCCTTTGCGACCTTGTATTTTCTCCTGAGCTGGATACCCAAGTTGACCACTGCCGCCGGCATGCCTGAGCGCTTGGGGATTTATTCAGGAACCGTTTTCAATTTGGGTTCCTTTGTCGGGATTGTGGCTCTGGGAGGCATGGCTGTTAAAATAGGTTTGCGAAAAACTATTTTCATTTTTCTCGGAAGCGCCGCGGTCTTAATGATGTTGTTTGGGAATTTCTCAGGCTCATTTATGGTCCTGGTTATGTTTGGTGTAATAGGATTTGCGATGCAGGGAGGTTTTGTAGGGTTGTATCCGGTAGCCGCTCGGATGTATCCCGCAGAAATACGTACAACGGGCATAGGCTGGGCTATCGGAGCTGGCAGATTCGGTGCAATCCTTGGCCCCATCATTGCAGGTCAACTAGTTGGTGCAGGTTTCTCCATGGCTACAAATTTTATCATTTTTGCCATCCCTTGTATCATAGCAGGGTTCGCCGCAATGGCCATAAAATCCAAAAACGTAAGTTAAAAAGATAAAACACCCAACCGGTGATCCTGCTCACGTAGAACTTATGACTCCCAAACTTGAAAAAATCAGTTTTCAAAGGCGGTAGGTGACCGCGGCCTGACCTTACCAGGATTAAATAAACAAGGAAAGGATTCAGTTGTTTCGGGTTCTAAATGTACTACCAAGAATCGACTCCATATGCTTAAACAAAGAGCTAACCAATTCTTCTCTGGAAGCATTCAAGTCACCATATACAACAAACTCTTTTAACGTTACTTTATGAACCGTGCTGGCTCTGATTGATTTTCTGCCACGATGAATATCTATGCGATAACCATCCTTGTTCCAATACCTCTTTTCCAGCGTTTGCATATTTAAAACCAAGATTCATTTTATAACTATTGAAAAGCAAATTCTTGATCAATAGTCCTATTTTATTGTGATATTTTTCACAATCTTTCCCAATATCTGATTCGACGAAAAATTCGTTTTGTGAACGCCTACCAATACTTCGATTCGTATGACCCTTCTCGTGACTACCTTCTCTGGTCAAAGCGAGATGAACCAGTGCTCCGCAGAAGACAACCTTCGTAGTTGGATTCCATTCTCTTATTCTTGCTCTGCAGCCTTTCATTTCTAATTCTCAAAACCCTATGGGATCATTTTCGTTCAATGCAGACGACATCTATCACTTTGAAGAGCTTATAAGCCGTGAAGATCGGATGATCATGGCTGCAAGCCGCGAATATGCTCAAAAGCAGTTAGAGCCTAGAGCCCTTACAGGTAACCAAGACGAACAGTTCGATTTAGCGATCGCGAGAGAAATGGGAGAGCTTGGATTGTTCGGTGTCACTTTACCAACTGAATACGGAGGCGCAGGTGCAAGTAATACTGCTTATGGTTTGATCGCGAGAGAACTGGAACGTGTCGACTCCGGGTACCGCTCATTTGTCTCTGTGCAGTCGTCATTAGTTATGTATCCCATTTTTGAATTCGGCACTAAGGATCAGAAAGAACGCTTTCTATCCCGACTGGCTACCGGTGAAATCATCGGGTGTTTCGGTTTGACGGAACCTGATCATGGGTCGGATCCCGGGTCGATGATAACCGCTGCTCGCAAAGTCGAGGGAGGTTGGATGTTGAATGGTGCAAAAACGTGGATTACAAATTCACCAATCGCAGATGTTGCGGTGGTCTGGGCGAAGGCCTACGAAAATGAGTCCGACAAGGGAATCATACGAGGATTTCTCATAGAAAAAGACACACCCGGTTTTTCAACTCCAAAGATCCGCAACAAAATGTCCATGCGAGCTTCTATCACTGGAGAAATTGTTTTGCAGGATTGTTTTGTTTCTGACGCCAATGTATTCCCTAATATTCGTGGACTCAAGGGGCCCTTTTCATGCCTCAACAATGCGCGGTTTGGGATTGTCTGGGGTGCGCTTGGAGCCGCTGAGAATTGTTACCAACGCGCAAGAGACTATGTGATGAATCGGCAGCAATTTGGTTATCCACTTGGATCCATGCAACTGGTTCAGACCAAGTTGGCAAATATGGTAACCGCCATTACTCAGATGCAACTTCTCTCTTGGCGATTGGCGTCACTAAAAGACGAGGACCGAGCTTCACCTAATATGATTTCCTTGGCAAAACGTAATAACACTGGAGCAGCTCTCAATATCGCCCGCCAGGCACGCGATATGATGGGAGGAAACGGAATTTCTGGCGAATACCGAGTGGTTCATCATATGATGAATCTGGAAACAGTGAATACCTACGAAGGCACTTACGACATTCATGGACTCATTCTTGGTCGGGCAATAACCGGAATTCAGTCATTTGTACCACGAGGAAACGATGTCCCCTAGCCTCGCTATCACGGATAGGTAAAGGCAGGTAGGCAACAGAATGGTTCAACGCCTGCGTCGGGAGTTGGGCCTGGCTGTCCCAACCAGGAAGCCTCGCAGGAGGCGTCAGGGCATCTCTACTGGCCTACCGACCAAGGCTACGCACC
>Ga0114999_10006226_pt1 | contig 13836 bp, 11 predicted proteins | sample ArcticOcean_MG_C_3_FD_89820 | JGI IMG/M metagenome (GOLD analysis project Ga0114999, IMG submission 89820) | Marine microbial communities from western Arctic Ocean - ArcticOcean_MG_CB8_126 | ecosystem: Environmental > Aquatic > Marine > Oceanic | place: Arctic Ocean: Canada Basin | collected...
ACAGCAAAACCACTGAGCAATTGCTCGACCGGCGGCACTTCGGGTTTCTGTTGGGCGGTGAAGCGCAGATTGAGACTGAGATGAACGGGTTTCCCCAGGGTTGTCTGATGGGTATCTAAGCGGGCATCGACCTGGGGCAGGGCTGCCCCAACGGGCCCAGTGGCGCAGAGCAAGCAAAATGCCCATAAGACACGGCGCCCCCGCATCGTCACTCACCGCTGGCAGTGCCGTCCTCTTTCGAGGCAGGCGGTGGCTGGGCAATATCGTCCAACGACAGATTTACGTTTTCCAGCACTTCTTCTTTTACCAGATAAACCGAAGGCGTGCCGCCGACATGCAAAAAGGCCTGGCCGCCAACGGACGCAGCCAAACGCACTTCCAACATCTCTTTGTCGGCGGCCAAGAGGCGTACTTTTACTAGGGCAGGATCCAGACTATAAGCCGCTAAATTTTCGACCTGATCGCCAACAAAATCCTCGACCTCAATGTCATTCAAATCACCCAATAAACCGCTCACTTTCCACGAGCGTGCCGGCCCCTCGAGCGGTGCGAAAATCCCCCATTGGCCGGCCGTATCCTTACGTGCGATAACCGTCTCATTATCGCGGTGCCATTCGATCTGAGTGATGCTCTCCTGGTCAAATTCCAGCGGTTTCTTAGCGCGCAAATCGTACACGCTCTGGTACAATTTGGCAACCAGAGTCGTATCGATGGTGAAGACCGCCGGGCGGCTCAAATCGCGAGCGTAGTACCCATGGCCGCTGAGGTGTCCTACTTGCAAACGCTTTTCCGCCCGGTCGTTGCCCACCACCAACGTCAGATCCACTAGCGGTGTCGTCCCCAGGCCGCGTTTGCCCAAGATGGTGCTGTCGGGCTCTTCGTCGGTGAAAGCTATGATCTTACCTTCCTGCACCGCGTGCACCAATTCATTGACCGCGTCCTTATCGGCAGCGACAGCGACGTCGGTCTGCAATTGCCACTGGTCACCGTCTGCTCGTGCCAGAGACAGATGTTCGTCCCCTCGCTGCAGGCGCACTTCCTTTACTTCGTTCTCTACAAAAGCCAGCACGCGGCGGTCGCGCAGATCAAACAAACCTTTATTGAGATTGTCGAAACGATAGGCGCGCACCGAGAAAACTTCAGGATTGGCACCGCCCGTCTGTGCGTAAGCAAAACGTTCGGTGGGACTGTCGCCGCCAAAGTGGAGTGGCTGTACCGGCCCTTTATCGGTCTCGATGGCAACTTTCAAACGTGGCTGATCCAGGCCATACTTACCCGCTGCAGCCGCGTCTGCGCTTATAGCAGCACTATCGGCGACAACACGCTCGCGCTCCGTCTCATCGATATTGCGCAGGTAGCGTTCCACTGCCTCCTGGTCGGCCAAGTCGGCTACCGGGGCGCTAATTTTCCACTCGTCTTGGGTTTTCTCCAAGACAATCACTGTATCGCCGCGATCGACGACCAGGCGACGGGCATCGTTGGGGGCATAATCGGCAAGTAACTTCTTGGACTTCTCCGCTTCAGCCTGGCGCTCTTGTCCGCCTTTGATCTCGTAGAAATAAACAAATGCCAAAAGAGCCAGAAAGACAGCGCCTACCACTGCATTAGTTTTTAACTTCATGGCTTAACTCTCCGTACCTCCACTTGCAAGTGCAACAGTACTAGAAAAGGCCTGTTTAACCCATACCAGCACCACCAGGATTACCGCGTTGACTGCAAAGAGCGCGGCGTAGAGCCATTGAATCGTATCGGTGGGAATGGCGACAAAAGCCATGCCCACATTGACGATGGCCAAAGCCAGACCGGGCACCCAGACGCGTTGGTCGCGCTCGTAGAAACCGTAGGCCAGACCGGCGTTTATCAAGCCGAGCAGCAAATACCCCTGGCCAGACCAGACCTCGTCCTGGCCAATGCCAATAACGGCTAACACGAGGTAGAACACGGCAGCGCCGACAAAGGTGTACATCAGCCAGGCGATAAAGCCGTCGTAGCTCTCGTAACCGCGCCGCAGCATCATTATTAATCCAGCCAGCGCCACGGCAAAGGGCAGAATAAAAACCGACACCCAGAGCACCACTTCACCAGCGCTGCCGATGAGGTTGATCGGACTGAAACCCGGCGTTCGGGCCGCAATACTCAGTTTTCCCTCGCCCTCGGCCAACCAGACCAGGCTGCCGACGAGTAATTCGCCGTTGCCTTGTTGGGTAAAGTTGTCATTGCGGCCAAAATCCACATCGCCAAAGACGACGAGTTTGGCTTTTACGTCACCCAAACTGGTGTCGGCCGGCGCTTTGACCGCCACTGCCAGAGATACGGGACCGGGCCGGTCTTCGGGGTCCAGAGCTACTTTTGTATCGCCGCCGCTGATCGGTCCCAGGTTGGTCTCCCCCCAACTCTTCTGGTCGGTGGCGACCAATACGTTTACCTCCGTATCCGGGGGTAGAGGCTCGATGGGAGTCAGCGAGCGCGCCAGCGGATAAAAACTCATAACGCCCGGGGGCATTTTCTCGGTAATGGGATGGCGGCCGTATTGGGTCACTACCGGCACAGATACGTCGGTGCCCAGCAACATGCCTCCCAGTCCGCTGGCGTCGACAATAAAGTCGTTAGCCATTTCGACCCCATAAGCGCGCAGCAGATTTTCCAATCCCGTCTCGGCGAGCGGGTCGACCAGCAACAACACCCCCCCGCCCATAACGAGATGTCGGCTCAGGGCGCCAATCTCCTTTTGCGACAGCGCACTCATAGGTCCGAGGACGGCAACCACCGTGGCATCTTGGGGCACTCCAGCTTCCAGATCTAGGCCTTCTGCCACCTCGTAGTTCATCTCTTTGAGACGTCCCTTCAGGATGCTGTAGCCGCTGCCATCGACTTGACTCAGGTCGGCCTCGCCGTGGCCGCGGGCAAAATAAATTTTGTAGTTCTCCGCCTCTAAAGCCCGTTTGATGCCATTGCTCAGCGCCTCCTCCGTCTGCTCGGTGATGCGCTCGGTGCGCACCTCGCCTGCGCCGCTGACCTCGATGATGGAGGTGCCATAGGCGCGCACATTATACTGTTTAACTTCGAGCGTGTGTTTTTGCGGATCGAGTATTTCATAGCTAATATTTTCCGTCAAATACCCGTACTCGTCCAGTATATCTTTAAAGCGCATGCCTTCCATCTCGTTGATAAATACTTTGATCGCAGCATAGCGCCCCTTGGCCTCCAGCGACTGCATCAGCTCCACCGTGTCGTTGGACAGCGTATAGAGCTTATCCTTGGTCATATCGCGACGCCAGTGGTAGGTATCGCCGATAAAATTCAATAAAACCACTACCCCCAGCGACAGCGCAATGCCCAGTCCCGCGGTGGCCAGATCGGCTAAACTCCAACGCCCTTGGCGCGACACCACCAGCAAACCGACCAAGGCCACCAGCAGGGGCCAGACTATCACGCCAATCCAGAAAATCCACTCCGAATCAGTCGCGGTTAGGGCGATGGGATTGCTGCCCGCTTGGCGCGGCCGGATCGATATCAAACTCTCGTCTGCGGCCAGCCAACTCAGCGCGTTGAGAGCTAGATCGCCATTGCCCTGCTGGCTAAAGTAGAGATTGCTGGCAAAGTCGGCGTCGCCAAAGACCGCCAAGCGGCCGCCGGTTTCGGCGCTAACGGCCACAGCCAGGCTTACCGGCCCCGGCGTATCGACGCCCGGGTTGAGCTCGACGCTACGTTTGCCTTTGCCCGTGAGTACGCTCAGATCGGTCTCGCCCCACCCCGCCTCGCTGGTGCGGACCAGTTCCGCCCCTTTGAGATAAGCGCGTTCCTGCGGGTCAAAACTGACCGAGCGCACCAATTGAAAATAACTCATCACCCCCTGGTGTTTCTCGGTGATGGGATGCTCGCCGTAGTTAAGTGCCACCGGCGTCGTATAATCTAGACCAAAAAGACTGCCGATACCGCTGGTATCGATGACAAAATCGTTGCCCACCTGCACGCCCCATTCGTCAAACAAGGCATTCAGGCCGCTCTCGTACCCCGGATCGAGCAAGACCAGCGCCGCCCCTCCGTCTGCCAGGTACTCGCGAATGGCGTCGACCTCGCTGGCAAAAAATGGGGTCCGCGGTCCCGCAATAATCAAAACGGCGCAATCTTGGGGCACGCTGCCCTGCCGGGCCAGGAAGAGCGAATCTTCGACGTTATAGTCGATTTCTTCCAGGCGCTGTTGCAACAGTTGCAGGGCGCGCTCGTTCTGCCCCAGGCCAGCTTCCCCATGCCCCACCGTCAGGTAAACTTTTTCGCTGCGGCCGCGCACAGTTTTTAACAGCGCGTTGGTGATTTCCTTCTCGGCCAGCTCGGTGATTTTCTGCTGCTTGCCGTTGCCGACCACAATTAGGGTATTGTACTGCTGCACCCCGTAGTCGGCCGTGCGCTCCGGCTCCTTGTCGGGATCGATGAATTCATAGCTAAAGCGGTCACTGTATATCGTATACTGCTTGAGCAGCGATTCGAGAACGTCATTATTGTGCAGCGATTGAGGGTTAGCATTCTCGCCCATTTCCATGAAAGCCAGAACCTGGACTTCCATCGACAGATTTTCAAGCGTGCTCACTGTCAGGTCTGCCAGACTGTGCAGCTTGCCCTCGGTCATGTCGTGGCGGTCGTGGTAGCGATTGGACAAGAAATTCACCATTACGACAATGCCCAGCACCATGATCGAGCCCCATAGCGCGTTGAGCCAGCGACCGTAATAGCGAAACAATTCCTTGTCTAGGATTGCGGCCACAGCAATGGCAACCACGCCCAGACCGATATTGACCCAGGGCAATACCTCGCCACCGGCGCCGAGCAAATGGCCCAAAATGCCCACCGCGACTAGGGCCGCGCCAACCAGACTGAGAGGAATAGTGTAACTCTTCATCTCAACGCCTCCATCGCCGCGATTCGAGTACCCGGGTGGTCAAAAAGAGACAGAAGAAGGTGAATGTTAGGTAGAAAACCACGTCTTTAGAATCGATCACACCGCGCTGAAAATCTTGCAAATGACCGACTATGGAGATGTACTGCAGAATCTTGGCCGCAGTAGGACCGGCAAAACTGGCCGAAAAGTCGATGAGCCACAAGAGCAGCAGTAAACCGAAAGACACCATCGCCGCGACGATCTGGTTTTCGGTTAGAGCCGAAGCCAAAATGCCGACGCCGATAAAAGTCCCTCCCAGCAGAATGTACCCTATATAAGCCGTGAAAATCGGGCCCCAATCAGGCGACCCGTAGATTTCCAGAATAACGCAGTAGATCAGGGTTAGGGCGACAATAGTAGTATAGAGAGTGAGACAGGCAAAAAACTTGCCCAGTAGAATCTGGGTAGTAGAAATGGGCGACGTCATCAGCAATTCGATGGTGCCGGACTTCTTTTCCTCAGCAAAAAGTCGCATGGTGAGCATGGGCACAACTAACAACCAAATGAAATCCATTACCCCGAAAAACTGGGTGATGACCCATTCGTTGAGGTTGAGCGGCGGCATCTGCCCCTGCATAAACTGCGCGCGCTGGGCGAATTGCAGGCAGACCATATTAAACTGCATGAGAATATTGCGGAATAGATACCCCGACAAGAAGAGGAAAACGCCGGCGATTACATAAGCGACGGGCGAGACGAAATAGGACTTCAGCTCTTTGGTATAGATAGCAAGAAAATTTCGCATTTTAGCCGTTCACCTCCTCAGTAGTCAGGTGCAGGAAGATATCTTCCAGCGTCATTTCCAAAGACCGCAGCTCGCGCAGCCCCAAACCGTTGTTGACCACCTGACGCGCCAATTCGTCGCGCACGTCCAGACCGGGCTGACTAGTGACAACGTAGACGCCGGCCTCGCCATGCCCCTCTTCGGAGACCACCTCCAGGACGCCGGCGATGGCGCCGATAAGCGCCTGCACCTGATCCTGCGGCCCGTCGATGTGGGCGCGCAGCACCTCGCCCTCTTTCAATTGCGCCATCAGACTCTCGGGCGTGCCCTCGCCGACAATGCGCCCCTCGTTGATGATGACCACTTTCTCGCAGGTCATGCTGGCCTCGGACAGGATGTGGGTGCTGAGAATGACCGTGTGGTCACCACCCAGCCCCTTGATCACCTCGCGCACCTCGATGATCTGCTTGGGATCGAGTCCTACAGTGGGTTCGTCGAGAATGAGCACGGCCGGATTGTGTACCAGCGCTTGCGATAAGCCGACGCGTTGTTTGAAACCTTTGGAGAGTTGGCCGATCACCCAATTGCGCCGATCCGTTATGGCCGTCTTCTCCATGGCCTCGTCCACACTCGACTTTAACTGGGCCGAGGCCACGCCTTTGATCTTGGCAACAAAACGCAGATAAGATTCCACCGTCATATCGTTGTACACCGGCGGCTGCTCGGGCAAATAACCAATGTTGCGGCGCACTTCCATCGACTCTTCCAATAAGTCGTAGCCGGCGACACTGCCGCGTCCACCCGAGGGCGGCAGATAACAGGTGAGCATGCGCATGGTCGTGGTTTTACCCGCGCCGTTGGGTCCTAGGAAACCCAGGACCTCTCCCTTTTCGGCGCGAAACGTGATGTTCTCCACGGCGGCGATGTCGCCGTAGTATTTGGAGAGTTCGCTCACTTCAATCACTCGAGCTCCTCCTTTATTGAGGGGTTTGTAAGGCGATTCAATGCCGCTGCATACGTTGCTTAAAAAAGTGTACCAAGGGATCTACATACGAGGTAGAGATATCCACCTCGATTTCGTCGATGCCCTGCTTGCGAAAAATCTGGCTGCGCCGCTGTGCCGCCCGCCGCTGGCGTTCGGCAAAATAGCGCCTGGCCACTTCGCTGCCGCTGTCGACCACCATCTGGCGACCGCTCTCGGCGTCTTCTAAAGAAATAAAACCCACATTGGGCAATTGGCGTTCGCGCGGGTCGACCAAGGTGATGGCGATTAGATCGTGCCGCCGCTTAACCCATTGCAGCGCCTGCTCATAATCGCGATCCAGAAAATCTGACACCACAAAAACAACGCTGCGGCGATGCAATACTCGATTGAGGTATTCCAAAGCCCCGGCGATGGAGGTGCCACGCCCGCGCGGTTGGAAATAAAGCAGTTCGCGGATAACTCGGAGCACATGCTTGCGGCCCTTCTTGGGCGGCACAAAAACCTCCACCTCGTCGGTAAAGATGAGCAGGCCGACGCGGTCGTTATTCTTAATGGCGGCAAAGGCCAGCAGCGCCGACATCTCCACCCCCACCTCCCCCTTCATCTGCTGCTGCGAGCCAAAAGCACCCGAGGCACTGGCGTCCACCACTAACATTACCGTGAGTTCGCGCTCCTCGTCAAAAACCTTGACGAAGGGATGGCCGACCCGGGCAGTGACGTTCCAATCGATGCTGCGCACCTCGTCCCCTTGCTGGTACTCGCGCACTTCGGCAAATTCCATGCCCTGCCCTTTAAAGGCAGAATGGTACTCACCGGCAAAGATATTGTTGACCATGGAGCGGGTCTGGATTTCGATCAGGTGGACTTTCTTGAGGATTTCCTTGGGAATCATTTTGCAGCCCTAGGGCACCTCGATTTGGTCAAAGAGGCGCTGGACAATGGCTTCGGCGTCGATTTCCTCGGCCTCGGCCTCGTAGCTGACAATGATGCGGTGGCGCAAAACATCAACACCGATGGCCTTGACATCTTCTGGCGTTACATAGCCGCGGCGGCGAATAAAGGCGTGGGCGCGGGCAGCGCGAGCCAGAGCGATGGTCGCACGCGGCGAAGACCCGTGTTCGATCAAATCCTCCATGTCTTCCAGTCCCACTTGTGCTGGTGCGCGGGTGGCATGGACAATGTCGACGATGTAGTCTTTGATCTTGTCGTCCATATAGATCAATTTGACGCTCTCGCGTGCTCGGCCGATATCCTCCAGTGAAACCGCAGCCTCGACCGTCAAATCTGGCGCATCTGCCATGCGGTCAAGAATGGTGCGCTCCTCTTCCCTGCTGGGGTAATCTACCTTCACTTTTAACATGAAGCGATCGACCTGCGCTTCGGGCAAGGGATAGGTGCCCTCTTGTTCGATCGGGTTTTGGGTAGCCATAACCAGAAAGGGATCGTCGAGCTGATAAGTCTGGTCGCCGATAGTAACCTGGCGTTCCTGCATCGACTCGAGCAGGGCACTCTGCACTTTGGCCGGGGCGCGATTGATTTCGTCGGCCAGCACCAGATTGGCGAAGATAGGCCCTTTCTTGGGCACAAATTCGCCGGCCTGCTGGTTAAATATCAGCGTGCCAGTCAGATCGGCGGGCAATAAGTCCGGCGTAAATTGAATGCGCTTAAAGCTGCCCCGAATGATTTGCGCCAAGGTGTGCACCGTGAGCGTCTTGGCCAGTCCTGGCACCCCTTCGAGCAAAACATGTCCGTTGCAGAACATGCCTATGAGTAGGCGCTCTACCATATAGCGCTGACCGACAATAACTCGGTCCATTTCCTGCAGGATGCGATCGATCAGCAAACTTTCGTGCTGGATCTTCTCATTGATGGCGTGTATATCCAAAGTAATCCCTTTAAACCATTATATAATCTTAAAATATTGAAGAGGGAATGCAGATGCAGGCAGAAAACCAATCGCCAGTCTACCTTAGCTTAAGGCATACCCCCGATTTACCCTGCAGGACCTTCGCGCCTATTGGCGATCTTGAAACGGTACCCACTCCTCGGGATCGCGCCCGACATTGGGGAGCAGGTGGCGCGCGCTTGCAGCCAATTCGGAATCGGGGTAATCGTCAATTACCTTCTGATAGGCCTGGCGCGCTTTTTCGTACTCCTGCAGATCCTCTTCGTATATGAAGCCGATCATAAACTGGGCTTCAGCATTAAATTCACTCTGGGGGAAATGGCCTATTAGCCGCTGGTAATAGGCGATGCCCCCCTGATTATCACCCCGCTGCTGGGTGATATGGGCCAGATGTTTGAGCGCTTTGGCACCCAATTCGTGCTCGGGATAACGCGCCACAAAATCTGTGAAAAGTTGAATCGCTTGATCGGCTTGCGATGTATCTGCCGCTGCGGCAACAGCGGTGGCAAATACTTCTTCCGGGGTTTGTTCACTGCAAGCGCCGGAAAAAAAACAAGCTATAGCAAGGGTGAAAATCCCACTAAACTTCATCATTTATCACCTATCTCGACGCCCTATATGTGGGCGATTCAGATAATCTTATCGAAAACAAGACACCTGAATCTGACGGAAGTTCCCGCACCTAGAGTCGTCAATCCTTTGTCGAATTTGAACTCTTTGACGTGCTTTCACTTTTGGAAGAATCGCTCTTGGTCGAAGACTCGCTCTTGGATGAAGAATCACTCCCAGAGGAGGAATCCTTGTCTGCCTTGGCGGCACTTTTGTAGCCTTCGCTGCGATAGTCTGTAATATAAAACCCCGAGCCTTTGAAAAGCAATCCGCCTCCCGTACCAATGAGCCGCATCACCTTGCCGCGGCCACTGTCTTGGGGGCATTCAGCTTTAGGACAGGTTTTTAAAGGGTCGGCCTTTATACTTTGTATAACTTCAAATGCGTGTCCACACTTCTTGCACTGATATTCGTAGGTCGGCATAGCTCTTAGGGCTTCATTTTAGCGCTGCATTTCACCAAAGCGTCAAAATATAAGCCGCAACCTTTAGCTACGCAAGTCTCTACCAACTAAGTTGTTGTTATTATGGCACCTTCGAAGCAATTATATCGCCGTATTCCGCTAAATATCACTTCGGCTTAAACATGCGGTTGCGGCTTGGCGAGCTTGAGCAGATTGCGCCGCGCCGCTACCTGGGCAATTTCTACCCCAATTACATCGCCGGCCCGCGCCCACACTTCTGCTTTGCCGACGACAAAATCCACCAGCCCACAGTCTAGTATTTGGACAACCAATCCCAACCCCACCCGTTCGACTACTAGAGCCTCTACGCGCTCTCCGACCCGGCCTTCCAGGTATTTCAACAGCCAGTGGCGCCGACCAAAACCCGCAACTTGGGGTCCGGCCTCGCGCACCCAGGCCGCCCCTGCCAGGCCACGCTCCACTTCTTCGGCACTATAGGCAACTTGGCCCTCCAGGACATACGTTGCCAATTGCCTGTGCATGAGCAAATCTTCGCAGCGGTGCAATGGCCGGCCAATCGTGCCATAAGTATCCCACCCCACCAAGTGGTGGCGATCGGGTTGCAATTGCAAGGTGGTGCGCGGTAGACTCTTCCTCTGCTGGTGCAGCAGTAGCGGATCGGTCGTTGGTTGCTGCACTAAACGCTCTACTACTGGGAGAGCTACGCGATAAACAGCCGGCAAATCGCGCGTCGCGCAAAAAGCTCCTGTTAGCGCATTGGCCAACACCGTCAATTCCCCATTTATCAATTGCGCCGCGCTATCTATCAAGCGCGGCAAGAGGTCTACATTTCCCTTACGAGCAACAATTTTGGGTCTAATCTCCGGCAGGACCAAAGCGCCGGCGTCGAGTCTGCTGTGCCGCAGATGGCGGGCTATATCGTGCAAGATCTCTTGTTTAGCATCCAAATGCTCTGGCGCTACTAGGACCCCTTTTAATTGCACTTTCCACACCCCAATAGAATATGCCTTGATCGCAAACTGCCGATCGAATTCCACTGCAATAGTTAAACACGGCTTGCGCTCTGTGGACGTCAGCCCCACCGCGCGACGCACTGCCGTGGGCAACATATGCACAAAGCGGTCCGCTATATTCATCGAGGCACCGCGTTCAAAGGCGGCATTGTCTACTGCACCGTCGCGCGGCACTAATAAAGCCGGTGAGGCCAGATGGATGCCCAGCCGATACCCCTTCAAGGTGCGACGCAGACTGAAAGCTCGTTCACACACCTCATCGTTTTCCAGCCAACCCCACACCTGGCCCCGCCACCAGCGCCGACTGGCGGCAGCCGCTGGCAACCACACCAGACTTTCCGCATCCTCTTCTACCTCTGGAGAAAATTCTACTGCGATTTTATGGCGCTGTAACTCCAGATTTTCATCCTCACCCCAATGCCCCAATTTCACCAGCACCTCAAACGCCGCTTTGGCACCGTGTAAATGGGCTTTCTGCATGAGCTGTGCCGCTTCTTCGCAGCGCTCACCTTCTTTGCCAAAAAGCACGGCGTCTTCCAATAAAGCGATGGCCTCGACCGCGTTAGAGGGCGGCAATCCTGGCTGCCCATCGGCCACCTGCCGCAACCAATGCGCCGCTACCTCGAGTTGTTCTCGCTGCTGCTCGCCTTCCCTTTGTTGCCGTTCGCGTTGCTCAATAGCCGCCGCCGACAACGGTACAAAGTCTGCATCTTGGCGCGCAAACCAAGCGCCTTCATAAAGCGCCCTCAACAACCCGGCCTGTTCGTCGCTGTTAGGCGTTTTGGCAAAGTAGAGCTGACTTAACTGCACCAGGCTCCACGATATATTGTTGCTCTCCAGGGCCATTTCCCATAAGGGGCGCATTTCTAACCGCTGTTTTATCGTTTCGCGGCGTCGGGCGATCTCTGCCAACGCCTGCACCAAAGCCACTCGCGAGGGCAGTTCGAGTTTGTCTTTGGCCATATCGAGAATCTTATCGCGGCGCACAGTACGCTCTTTACCCTCCTGATCCAAAACGCGCACATTGGGGGCATTTTTCGCCCCATAATGTTGGCATACGACCCCGCACAGATGCCGCCGACCGCGCAGTATTTCGACGATGCGCCCCCGATCGTCTCTCTTGCCTCGCTTTGACGCTTGCCGTTCTTGTACTGCGGCTTTTTCTATCCACTGACGTGCGGCCGGATCGTTGATAGATCCGTAATCTCGATACCAGGTGCCCATATCGACCTCCTGAAAAACAACAACTTCCACTTCATTAAACGATCTATTTTCAAGCCTATATTTTCTGCTAACCAATGTCAAGCACCGCTTCTTTGGCCCATCCCCTTGACAGGACAAATCTGCTTATATAGTGGCTGACCGAAAAGGGATTTCCTTATGATCAGGCGTGGTCGCCGCGCTGCTTATCTCATCGTTGAAGGTACTCATTTGATGTCATATAGGCGGCTGTTTTTTCTGGCGGTCCTCCCGTCATGAGTAGATATTAAGCGCAACGATTGATCACCTTTTATTTTTTATGCACCGAGGTATCCCATGCGTTCGTTTGACCCTCCCTCCTGGCAGTCGGGTGAATCGAGCCTGGCCGAGGTGGTTTTCAACCCGGCCTCGCGGGATGAGATTCCCCAGCTATTGCGGGGACTACACTCCCTTTATATGACGCGGTCCTTGCGCGAAGCCCTCTTTCAGATTCTGGACGAAATGCTTCCCGAAGAAATTGACCGGACGACAGGCCGTCCGGGGATGGCGCTGTGGCAGATTCTGGTAATGGGTGTTCTTCGTTTGAATCTGAATTGGGATTATGACCGCCTGGGCGAGATGGTCAACGAGCATCGGACGATTCGTCAGATGCTGGGGCATGGGCTGATCGATGATGGGGTGCGCTATTCGGTGCAGACGTTGAAGGACAATGTGTCGTTGCTGACCCCGGAGATCGTAGATCGCATTAACCAAGTGGTCGTCCAAGCGGGTCATCAACTGGAAAAAAAAAGACCAACGCCTCCCCCGAGGCGCTGGAAGAAACGGGGCAAGAAGAAATATTAAAGGGTCGGTGTGACTCCTTTGTGGTCGAAACGAATGTGCATTACCCCACGGACATCACCTTGTTGTGGGATGCGATGCGCAAGCTGATTATCGGCTGCGGGCGCGTTTGTCGTCGGGGGTGGGGTCAGTATCGATACAATCTGCGCCAAGTCAAACGGCTGTTGCGCCGGGTGCAGAAGTTGAAGCATTCGACCTCCTCGGACGAGAAAAAACAGGCGGCGCAAGCGAAAAAGATCGCCCAGGCTTACCGGGCGTATCTGGAGTTATCGACGGGCTTGGTCGCGCGCGCCGAGGCCACCCTCGCTCGGTTGGCCACCGCCGAGACCGCGTCGATCGAACAAACCGAGATCGCCTGTTTTGTAGCGCATGCCCATCGACAGATCGATCAGATTCGACGGCGGGTGCTCCAGAGCGAGACGATCGCCCAGGCCGAAAAAGTCTTCTCTTTGTTTGAGCCCCATACCGAATGGATCAGCAAAGGGAAAGCCGGCGTGCCAGTGGAGCTGGGCTTGAATACCTGTATTATGGAAGATCAATACGGCTATATCCTGCATCATCGGGTCATGCAAGGCGAAACGGACGAGGCGATCGCGGTAGAGATGGTGGAAGAAACCCAAGTGCGATTCCCTGGATTGAAAGAGTGTAGTTTTGATGGGAATTTCTATAGCCCCGCCAACCAGGAAACACTCCGGACGCGGTTAGATGTATCCGTTTTGCCCCAGAAAGGACGACGCTCCCTTGAAGAAGAGGCCTTTGAATCGTCCGAGGTCTTCGTCGCGGCCAGACAGCAGCATGCGGCGGTCGAATCGGCGATTAACGCCTTGGAGATCCATGGACTAGACCGCTGTCCCGATCAGGGCATCGATGGCTTTAAACGCTATGTCGCCCTGGCGGTCCTGGCGCGTAACATCCAACAACTGGGTGTCCATCTGAAAAAGAAAAGCGTCCGAATCGCTACCCGACGTTGGAAAAAAGCCGTCTGAAGACGAAGCGCCTTTTCCTTTCAACCCCTCGTGGGTCGATCCAGAGGGAGGCGTGTGGCCAGAAAAAGAGAGAAAAGACCGCTGGGCTTGACGGAAGCGTGAAAATGCGCCTATACACATCGGGGCGGCAGGAAAATAGAAATCCCCATTGCTTCCCATTGGTCGAATCCTATAATTCCGAGGAAACCAAATGGGGTTTTCGGTCAGGCACTA
>Ga0114999_10006227_pt1 | contig 13834 bp, 15 predicted proteins | sample ArcticOcean_MG_C_3_FD_89820 | JGI IMG/M metagenome (GOLD analysis project Ga0114999, IMG submission 89820) | Marine microbial communities from western Arctic Ocean - ArcticOcean_MG_CB8_126 | ecosystem: Environmental > Aquatic > Marine > Oceanic | place: Arctic Ocean: Canada Basin | collected...
GACTACATGCCGACCGATGCCGAGTACGCGTTCGGCGGATATGAAGTCGAGCGCACGCCCTACGGCAAAGGCGCAACGGACAAGCTGATCCGCGAGACGATCGCAATGTTTGAGGATGTGAAGTAATGTCAACGCGCCGAGATTTCCTCAAGACCTCACTTGCGACCGGGCTCGCGGTACCCGCCAACGCGGCACGGCCCCAAGAATCTCCTCAAGAGTCAACCGACACGCTCAAACTATGGGCGTTCAGCGATGCCCACGTTGGCAGCGACCGCCGTTATGGGAACCGCGAGAGTTTGGTCGAGGCCATTCAGCACTCAGAATTCGGCACCTCGGACGGCGCGCCGTCGTTTGAGTGGGACATGGCAGTCGACCTCGGCGATCAATCCGGCGCACAGCACCTGCCTGATGACGATGAGGGCGGCGAGGTTGCTCGGCAGTTCATGAAGGGGCTGCGCGAACACAAGCGCGAGGACATCTATAGCGTCTGCGGCAACCACGACCGTTCAGGGCTCGACCAGGAAAAGAACTGGTGGTGGCACAAGTGGCTCGACCCAATGGGAGAGTTCACTAAGTACTCGGGCGTCGACGCATCGAGACGCACCTACCCGACATCAGGAACTTGGGAGCATTACTCGTTCCAGGTCGGCAACGTCTTGTTCCTGATGATGAGCGACATCAACGAGCCGACACAGCGGCCGGGACGCGACCTGCTCGGTGGCAACCCCGGTGGCGTGGTTTCGGGCGAAACATTCGAGTGGTGGAAGAACATGGTCGAAGGCAACCAGGACAAGATCATCGTCTCAACCCACCACTACATGCTCAAAGACACGACCGTCGCGTCCGGAGAATGGGAAGGGATGCGCAAGGACGCGAGCGGTCTGTGGAAGTCGCACTACCACGGCTACAAAGCCCTCGGAACGCCGAAGGGCGCGTCGTATCTCTATTGGGTCGACGGCGTTCGGAACGCGCAGGCGTTCGAGAAATACCTAGAAGCGCACCCAGGGGCGATCGACTTGTGGCTCGGCGCCCATACCCACACGCATCCCGACGACACCTACGGAAGCAAGTCCCACGTCGAAACGAAGTGGGGCGTTCACTTCGTGAACGTATCTGCACTGGCTCGCCACCACGCACGCACGACGACAATACCGATGAGCCGCTATTTCACCTTCCGAGGGAATGAGCTGCGGGCACAGTGCTATCTGCACACCTGTGACTACGCCGCTTCGGGTTGGTATCCGAACTCGGAGCGCAGGCTGCGGTTGAGCAAGCCCTTCCGCTGGTAGCCGATCCCTAGTCTGGCATCGCCAGGCCCGCAAGGGCCATTTGACACACGCTCATATCCTGAATACAGGTCATTCATGCTGCCTATTGGCCACAAACTTGTCGAAACGCTCAAGCCCATGGAGGGCGGCGGTGTGGTCATCACCGAAGAGCCCTGCTGGCTCACAGTAGGTCAGACTCGGCGTCGCGAGAGTAAGTGCCGAGTGGTCTTTCGGGTTCATAAATTCCCGTCAGCCGAGGTTGAACTTCCGGATCTCGAGATCCTGCGAGAACTACGTCTATCAGACCAACGGCCTATCCGGGTGGAGCTATCGAAGTCGCGGTTTCTACTTGAAGACATCGAACCCAAGGACGTAGCCCTCATCACCCATAGACTGGGCAGAGACTACCCATACACGTATAGTGTCCGTCAATGGGAGCCCATTCGAGTTGCCCGCAACGAGCCCATCGACTACCTAGAGGCGCTGATCTACAACCATCCGCGCTTTTCGTTCAAAGGCAATCTACCCAATGGCAAGGAGTCGATAGATCTCGGCGTAGCCGAATGGGAATTCAACATCGCACCATTGGGTCGGGAGTTCGGACCACTCCGAAGAGCGCTGGCAACTCCCTGGCACGATCCAACTCACGTGTTGCGCATCCGACCGACTGCAGGCGGGGTTCAGCCGGACGAGATTGAACAAGCGGTTTTCATATTCAGGGAGTTCCTTTCCTTTGCCTGGGGTAGGGACATCGGCATAGCTTTGGCTCACGGATACAATGGTGCCGACTTGGCTTTTGCGCATTGGGGAACGACTAAGTTGAGCCCTATTGTGAAACCAGTCGCCCAGCAAGCGAATTGGTTTGAGCCAAGTCATGCAGAGGTATTCCCCGACGTCTTATCAGGGTTCTGGCGTGCGCACACCGATCCGGATTGGAAAGACACGGTCGAATGGGCGGTCTATTGGTACCTCTCGGCGAGTGCAGTTTCTCAGAATTCGGAGACTTCATTATTGGCAAGCCAGGCGGGGCTCGAATCGCTCGGCATGAAACTGATTCAGAATACCGACAGCCTCTCAACGATCAAGGCTGTGAAGAACAAATACCCGTCGGCGCGCAATCGCATCAGGAGAACACTAGACATCCTCGGGATCCCCCTCGACGTTCCGAACGATCTTGCTAGGCTCATGGCGCAGGCTGTGACCAGAGAATGGGAGGATGGCCCCCAAGCTTTAGCGGACACTCGTAACTCTCTGGCTCACCCGAAAAAGGGAAAGGAAGCACGAATTGCTTTCGAGGCCGCTCAACTCGGACTGTGGTATCTGGAGCTAGCACTGCTGGGTCTATTCGACTACCGTGGGCCTTATTGCAATCGAACGATACTAAACGGGCTACGTGGTGCCACGGAGCCCGTCCCGTGGGAAATGGCGAGGAGATCGATGGATAGCGTCCCGCCCGTTCCAGAGGGGAAGTAGTCGCGGCTGGACCATTGAGCATGAGCGCCCAGGGGATACTCGAAACGAAGCGCGATCTGTTGCTCAAAGCCGCTCGACGCAACGGCGCGGTGAACGTGCGCGTGTTCGGCTCTGTTGCGCGCGGTACGGATTAACCCGGGAGCGACTTCGATTTTCTCGTCGACTGCGGGCCCGAGAGACCGCCGTTCTTTCCGTGTGGCTTGCAAGCTGAATACGAAGAGATCCTCCAACGCAAGGTGGATATTGTCACGGAACCGGCTCTGCATCCGAAGATCCGCGACAAGGTGCTCCAAGAGGCCCGCCCCTTATGACGGAAAGAGATCGTCTTTATCTGGAGCATATCCTCGACTGCGTCCGCCGGATCGAATAGTACACACGGGACGGGCGAGAGGCCTTCCTCGCCGATACGCTCATCCAAGATGCGGTGGTTCGAAACCTGCAAGTTATCGGCGCATCATCAAAGCGTGTGAGTGCGGACCTCAAGACATCCGCGACGAAGATTCCCTGGAAGTCCATCTCGGGATTGAGAAACGTCCTAGTCCACGACTATCTCGGCGTTGATCTCGAACGTGTCTGGAACGTTGTGGAGGCGGATCTGGGCGACTTGTCCGACGCGGTTGCGAGCGTGCTGTCTGCGCCCCCGGCCAGTCCGGATTGATCGGTGAGAGGTTTACGCGTCATCGCGCGACGGAATGCGTCGGTCCGGTCGCTTACCGCAGCCAGCCCTTAACTGCGAAGAGGTAGAGGCTGAAGGCCATCCCGGCGGCGACGCTGAAGGATACTTCGGCGAGTGTCGGCGGCCACGGCGTATCGGCCAGATTCATGCCGAGCACTCCGCCGGCCACCGACGGGATCAGCGCCAGCGTCGTGAGGATGGCAAGCAGACGCATCACCTTGTTCATCTGGAACGAGGCTACGTTCAGGCGCAGGTCGACCAGAGCGGCAAGAGTCTCGCGCATATCGTCGACACGGTCATAGAGGTCGTTCGCCTGGTCGGCGAGAAAAGCGAACTGGGCGCGGGTGTTGACCGTTCCCCCTGCCTCGCCGGCGCTCTCGAAACCTTTGATGCCGACGGGCTGTTCGGCGAAGTCCCGCACGACCGTGCGCAGGTAGCGCAGGTTGCCGCGAACGAGAGAGATTTCCGCGCGTAGACGGAAGGTACGTTCAAGGAAGGACCTGTCGCGCAGCCGCGCCTCGGCGCCTTCCAGCATCATGAGCGTGCGCTCGAGTTGTTCGACGACCTGCGCGTAGGCGTCGAGGATCGCTCCGAACAGGCCGAAGGTGGCGCCGACGAGCGGAGGCGCGCCGCCCGCGGCAGGTCCGTCGCGTCGAACAACTTGTCGCGCAGGATCGCCGGCGGTAAACGCAGCTTTTCGGCGACCGCGTTGAGGTGCTCGCGGCGGACGCCCGACAGGAAGATCCAGTCGTCCTCGTCCGAGCCGATCTGTCGCAGCACGGCGTCCCAGTCACAGGGGGAAAAGCGGGGCGCGTCCACATCGACCAGGGCCTGGGCCGTGAGCGGGTGCTCCGGTTCGAGCGTCTCGTCAGGCGGGGGCGGCTCGCCGGACGACATCGCCGCGCCCGCGCGGGAGCCGAGCAGAGCAACACGCGAGAGACGAATGAGGCGCAGCGCCGGAGTATTCGAGAGCGCGGCGTGCGCGAATGGGAATAGCGCAATCAGCGCGGTCACGATAATGAACGCATCGAGCAGACGCCACGGATCACGCAGGAAGCGGGCGCGGTCGTCGGCGAGTAGCAGTCCCGCGCCGTATTCGGCCGCGAAACAGAAGACGATGACGAGGTCGGCGGCGGTTAGGAATGCGCCCGACCAAGGAATAGGGACGTAAGGGCTAGGAAGCCTAGGGACGCCTCGTTCAGTATCTTCAGGATGGATGCCGCAACGCGCAAGAAAGGGCTCGGGACGGCTGTTTCGGACACGACGTCTCCTAACAGGGGTCATTGTCCCCCACAACGTGCCGGTTCTGTTGGGCTCCGGGGACGAGCCCAGGGGGGCGCTCGATCAGTAACGGGCCAGCGCTGCAGCCCGCAGTTCGTGGAGCCGCAGCATCTTGTCGCCGATCTCAGATGCATCGGCGCCCTTCTGTTCGTAGAAGCGGGCTAGCTGCTTGACGCGGCTGAAGATGTCCCGGTGAGCGCTGCCGGCCCCGGAAGCTTTGTCATCGGACGCGTCGGGGAGATTGGGTTCGGCGCTTTCGATGTCGTCCCGGAGTTTCGCCAAAACAGCATGCGGCTCGTCAGCAGCGAGAGCACTACGAAGCGGTTCGAACCACTTCGTGTACTGTGCGCTCTCTCCGCGCCGATGGTCAAGAATCTGCTGGATCACGTCCGGCGAACCCTCGCCGGTTCCATCCGCGAACACAACGGTCACGGCCCGCACATTCGCGCCGCTGCACGGTCCCTGCGAAGTCTCCCGGCGATCGACCCGGAACGAAACTTCCCGGCTATCCTGGAGCCCGATGGGTGTGTTCCCGGAGGAACTCTGATACCAATCGCCGATCTCTTCCGGTTGCAACACGGGGAGGAATCGCATCACGGCGTCCGTACCGTTGATCTTGCCCTCGGGGCAGTCTTGGGTAACAAGCAGGTGATAAGCGGTAATGGCGGCGGAACCCTGATTCGTCAGATTGAGTCTCAGGGTGCGGCTAGACTCATCAAGCGCGACGTCGGTCACCGCAATTCGAGAATCGGCCGCCGGCCCCAGGGCGAGCAGTGTGGAGCAAACAAGCAGCCATCGGATGATTCGCATACGCTGACCTTTGTGTACCATAGACGGACCTACCATGCCCTCCAAAACCCGATGCGGCTGGGCGCACAACCCACTGCTTGAACACTATCACGACACCGAATGGGGTGTCCCTCTGCACGACGACCGGCTGCTGTTTGAGCACCTGATTCTTGACGGTGCGCAGGCGGGGCTAAGCTGGCTCACGATCCTCAAGAAGCGCGAGGGATACGCGAAGGCGTTCGCGAACTTCGACGTCGAGAAGGTGGCGCGCTTTCGTCAGGCACGGGTCGAGAAGCTGATGCTCGATGCGAGCATCGTCCGCAACCGGCTGAAGATCGAGTCCGCCATAAACAACGCGAAGCGCGTGCTCGAAGTGCGCAAGGAGTTCGGCAGCCTGGACGCCTACATGTGGCAGTTCGTCGACGGCCGCACAATCCAGAACCGCTGGGAGAGCATGAAGGACATGCCCGCCACGAGCAAAGAGTCCGACGCCATGAGCAAAGATATGAAGCGCCGCGGCCTCAAGTTCTGCGGACCAACGATCTGCTACGCCATCATGCAGGCCACCGGCATGCTGAACGACCACGTCGTGGATTGCTTCCGCCATAGGGAACTGCGGCCGAAGGGGCGGTAACACGATTACGATCGCTTGTTAACCAAACGGCCGGCTCGAGCGTTCTAGGGGTGTAGATCCAAGCAGGGCGCCGAGCCCGAATTGGGTGACTCAAGGAGCAGACATGGTCCAAATAAGTAACATCATCCCGATGCTCATCCCGTTCGGGGCATTCGTTATGGTTGTGTTCATTGTCTGGTTTGCCACCCGCGAGAAGCAGGCCAGAATCCAGGCTCGGGCCGAGCTCAACAAGCAGTTACTTGACAAGTTCGCATCCGCGCAAGAACTCACGGATTTTTTCGATCGAGACGCCGGACAGCGTTTTCTCGATGGAGTCGGGGAGGACAAGCGGCATGGCCCGAGGGAACAGATCCTAGGAATGATTACAGGCGGGTGCATCACCATGGCCATCGGAATCGGATTCTTCTTCGTCAGCGCGCAAAGACCCAACATGGAGATTCCCGCCGCCATTCTTTTCGCGGTCGGTGTCGGTCTGTTTGTCGCTGCCACTATTTCCTATGTACTTTCCAAGAAGTGGGGGCTGATAAACGGAAAGACCCGCCTACCTGGAAGGTCCGAGTAGAAGAGTGGAACTTGACGGCGCGGCGATGCTCGATTCTTTCATCAGCGCGGACGGATCCGCCGCTCGGCAAAACGATGCGGCTGTGACAGCACCTCTCCATGCCGGCGACGAAGCGGCGTTTCAGCGGCTCCACGAAAAGCTCGCACCGGCATTGCGGGCCTATATCGCCCGCATGTCCGGGCAACCCGACCTGGCCGATGACATTCTCCAGGACGTCTTCATGAAGTACCTGCGGATGCCGCTGCCCGACATGGGCGAGGCCGCCACGAAGTCGTATCTCTACCGGATGGCGACGAACCGAGTCACGGACCACTGGCGAAGCCAGGAGCGTGAACGAAAATGGAGTTGGAAGGCGATCTTCCACAAACGAGCAGGAACGAAACTTGAGTTACGCGGAGACATGGCGCGGCAGTTCGGGTGCCTTGCGGCTCGCGAGCGGGCTTTGTTATGGCTGGCCTACGTGGAAGAGTTCACTCATGAAGAGATCGCCTTCGCGTTGAATGTGAAACCAAAGAGCGTTAAAGTTCTATTGTTTCGGGCGCGCAAGAAGCTCGGCGCATTGCTTGACCCGGAAGCGGAGCTGGCGCGTCGTCTGCGGTCATTGGCGGCTGAAGTCCCCGCAAACGCACCCCTGCCTGATCCGCATCTGCTTTGGATGAAGGCGCAACTCGAAGAGCGAGCGGCCCTGCGGGAGCGGGCGATGCGACCGATTGCGATTGCGCAACAGGTTGCCTTGGTCGTGTTCGCGCTGCTTGGGAGCGTCATGCTGGTTGCTGTCGCTGAGGGAGCACAGGGTTGGTTAGCCGATCTCGGTGACCCTGATGTTGTGGCGTGGGCCGTTGCGGGTGTCTGCCTGTTTGCCTTCGGGTTCCGGCACATCGTCAAGCCGATGTCGGCAGGCGATTAGCAAGACCTCGCCGCCCCCTCGGTATCATCAATGACGAAGCCATGAGAACCCTACGTATCGGAACCGCACAATTCGAAGCCCGAGACGGCGACAAGGACTTCAACTTCAGTCGTATTGAAACACTCGCTCGCAAGGCAGTAGACGACAGGGCCGACCTTGTCTGTTTTCACGAGTGCTCGATCCCAGGCTACACATTTCTCGAAAACCTTTCGCGCAATGAAACAGAGGCTTTAGCCGAGCCGGCACCCGACGGACCCTCAACCAAGCGACTGATCGAGCTCTCACGCAAGTTAAACACCGCACTCGCCGCCGGGCTTGTCGAGCAAGACGGCGACCATCTCTACAACACATCGATCGTTGTATCGCCCGAGGGTTTCGTCGCGAAGCATCGCAAGATCCATGCGTTTGTCAGCGATCATCTGACCTGCGGGGACAGCTACACCGTCTTCGACTTGCTGGGCGCGAAGTTCGGCCTATTGATCTGTTACGACGCGAACCTACCCGAGAACGTCCGCATGACGGCGATGCTGGGGGCGGAGATCATTCTGATGCCGCATGTCACCGGCTGTTTGCCCAGCCCGATGCCGGGACGCGGCAAGGTCGCCCCGGAAGTTTGGCACAACCGCGAGGCGGACCCCGTGACTTGCCGCCAGGAATTCGACGGCCCCAAGGGACGCGGCTGGCTGATGCGCTGGCTTCCCACACGTGCTTTCGAGAACGGCGTGTATGCCGTCTATTCAAACCCTATCGGCGTCGAAGGAGACACCATCAAGCCCGGCGGCTCGATGATCCTCGATCCGTTCGGGGAAGTAGTCGCCGAGTGCCGCAGGCTGGGCGACGAAGTCGTAGTAGCAACATGCGACCCCGTGAAGCTAGACATCGCGCCGGGCCGTGGCTATATCCGGGCACGAAGACCCGAACTCTACACCGCCATGACCGAGCCGAACCCCCACCTAGGCCCCGACAACCGCCCCGAGATCTGGTGGAAAAAGCACCGCTGAGATCTTTTGGCTAGGTGAGCACGTCTGCAAAAACACCAAGCCCGACCCCAAGCCGATACGTCTCAATCGGTGCCTGGTTCGCACCAAAACAATCCAAGTCCGACCCCAGCCGATACGTCTCAATCAACGCCTCGTTCATACCAAAACTAATCGCCGACGTAGCGGGGTAGGGCAGCGGATTGGTTCATCTGGTCGACCTTCCAAGGTTCAAGGGCCGCGAAGTCGACTTCAGCGTATTTCTTGCGCAGGCCGCTCATCTGCGAATCACCAAGCTGCTTCCAAGAGATTGCCAAACGAATATCAGCTTCGACCTGCGCAACAGTCGTGCAGCCAAGGATGGCCGTCGAAATCGGCAGCGACCAGGCATAGTTGAGGCAATCATCCAACTTCGCGACATTTCCTGAAAGCAAGCCGCCGGCGCCGGTGGTCTTCATAGCGATCACGCCCATACCCTTCTCGTGCGCAACAGGCAGGGTCGTCTTCTCAAAGCTCAGTTCGCTATTCGCGCCATCCGTCACGCTGAGCGGAATCAGAACCGTATCGAAGTCGTACATCTCGATGGCCTTCTTCAAGATGCGCGGGTCCATATGTCCCGTGACGCCGACATAGCGGATCTTCCCGGCTTTCTTCGCCGCTTCGATCATCTCCATCAACCCGTGCGGTCCGAAGATGAAATCGAGATCTTCCTGGTGCATGACGTTGTGCACCTGGTAGAGATCCAGATAGTCCGTCTTCATATTCTTCAGACTCTGATTGAGGTCGAGCTGCGAGTGCGCCCTGGTGCGATGGCGCGTCTTGGTGCCGAGATAAATCTTGTCGCGGACATCACCGAGTGCAATGCCGTAGCGTTGCTGGCTGATGCCATAGGCTCCAGCGGCGGCGGTATCGAAGTAGTTGACGCCGAGGTCGTAGCAGCGCCGGATGGTATCGAGCGCCTGCTGATGATCCATCAAGTTCCCGGTGCGCGCCCCGCCGAGGCCGACGATCGTCACATCCATGTCGGTCTTGCCGAGTTTGCGCTTTGGGATGTCACCGGAAGGGCTAGCGGAAGCAAGTCCGGCGGCAACGCTCAGGCCCGCGGCGGTCTTCACGAAATCACGACGACTCTTCGACATAGGGTTCTCCTTGAACTGCCGGCCATCATGGTAGCAAGGGCCGCGTGGTACAAAAAGACCATGCAACGGGTCGCAGTTGAGACGCCCAATCGCGCCTACGATGTCGTGATCGACAGTGGCGGGCTGGAGCGCGCGGCGGAGCATATCCGGCCGATCGTGGACGACCGGCGGGTGTTCATCATCGCCGACGAACGCGCCTGGGAGCACCAAGGCGAACGGCTGCGAAAAGGCCTTGGCGACCTGAATGTCACCCATCTCAACTACCCCGGCGGCGAGGGCCGCAAGCGGCTCGATGAAGTCGAACAGCTCTGCGACAAGATGTTCGCCGCCGGCGCGGACCGCTCCGCATGCGTGCTGGCATTCGGCGGGGGCATCGCCGGCGATGTCGGCGGTTTCGTCGCCGCCGTCTACATGCGCGGCGTCGACGTCATCCAAGTTCCAACGACATTGCTAGCCCAGGTGGACGCTTCGGTAGGCGGCAAGACCGGCGTCAATCTCGCCGAAGGCAAAAACCTCGTCGGCGCGTTCCATCAACCGCGGCTCGTCCTGATGGACCCGCAAACGCTCACGACACTGTCCGACAGAGAGTATCGCGCCGGGCTGTTCGAAGTGGTCAAGCACGGTATCATTCGCAGCCGTTCGCTATTCGACCTAATGACGAACGAGCGCGAGCGCATCCTTGCGCGTGATCCCGAACTACTCGAAGCCATGATCGGCGAGTCCGTCGCGATCAAAGCCGACGTCGTGAACAGAGACGAAAAGGAAGGCGGGCTGCGGCGCATCCTCAACTACGGCCACACCCTAGGACACGCCTTGGAAGCCGAAACCGAATACCGCCGACTACTCCACGGCGAAGCAGTCGGCTACGGCATGATAGCCGCCGCCTATCTGGCGGAGTCGCTCGACATGCTGCCCACCGAAGACCGCGAAGCGTTGGTGAATACGGTCTTGTCGTACGGTCCGATCCCTTCGCTGGACGGCATCTCGGCCGAGAATCTGGCCGCGCGGATCGGCGGCGACAAGAAAACAATCGGCGGCCATGTTCACTTCGTCCTGCCAACGGAAATCGGCAAGGTCGAGGTCGTCCGAGACCCGAACACGAACCTCATCGTCGACGCCGCCCGCAAAGCACTTTCGGCGGCCTCCGCATCCGCGCCGCAACCGGCCGCTTCCCGATGACGCGAGGAGCCACACCGGCCGGCGTCGACCCCGCGAATCCGCTTGCCGTTTCGCGTCAGATCCGCGAAATGTTCGGCCGCGTGGCGCCGCGCTATGACTTCCTCAACCGCTTGCTTTCGCTACGCATTGATCAATACTGGCGCAACAACCTCGTCAAGCGAACAAGGCCCTATCTGGAACGAAGCGACGCCCGCGTACTCGACCTTTGCTGCGGCACCGGCGATCTCGTTCTCGCCCTCGACCGCGAACGGAAACGCCTGTGCGGCGACGACGCCTTCCCGGTGACGGGCGCGGATTTTGCACGGCCGATGCTACTCGAAGCGGGACGCAAACTCATTCGCAAATCACGGCCCATGCGCCTGCTCGAAGCCGACGCACTCAGCCTCCCCTCCCCAAGCGGATCGTACGATCTGATCACGGTCGCTTACGGCTTTCGCAACCTCGCCGACTACGATGCCGGATTGCGCGAGTTCCATCGCGTCCTCGCGCCGGGCGGGTGCCTGGCGATCCTCGAGTTTTCACAACCCACCGTGCCGCTGCTCGCTCCCCTATTCGGGTTCTACTTCCGGCACGTCTTGCCGCGCATCGGCAACGCGATTTCCGGATCGGGCGGCGCCTACTCCTACCTGCAACATTCGGTCGAGAAGTTCCTCACGCCCGAAGAGCTCTCCGACGCATCTCGAGCAGCAGGGTTTCGCCGCATCGAAGCCGTACCCCTAACCGGAGGAATATCCGTCCTACATCTTTGCTACAAGTAGCGGCTATTCGGTAAGAATCTCGTGGCGGATCTACTCGACAGCGATAAGGCGCCGCGGCCCGGACGATGGGTCGGCCCCACTCGTATCGCGCTGCGATTCGGACTTATCGCCGCCGCGATTTTTCTCGGCACAACTTTATACGAGCGCGCCAACCGTCCCAGCCTCGACCGCGAAGAAGCCACCGTTCGTGAGATTCACGCGGATTCATACGTCTATCCGCCGAAATCCTACGTCACAAACGTACGTTCCGCGCGTCGCAGACTGATCGGCAAACCGCTGTGGGTGAAAGAGGGCTATCGCTGGGGCTATCAGCCAGGCGATGGGGCGCTCGGGCCCTTGGAGAAGATCGTCCCAACCGACATCCGGCGGACGGGGCGGGAAACACGGCTGTTCTTCAACAAAGACGGCGAGACCCGCAGCGTGCCGATCGGGGCCGACGGTCAGTTCTTCGTGGACGAGATCTTTCTACTCAAAGACCCACACGAGCTATGGTCCCACTGGACCAAGGAAGATTGGCGCAAAATCGGGGCCCACGAAGTCGAGCCGGGCATGAGCGAGCATCAAGTCGTCTTCGCGCTAGGAGCAGGCAATATCATCGAGTCGTCGCAACACTCGACCGTCCGCATCGTCGACTACAAACTCGGAGAGGAAGTAGGCGTCGCCCCGGTCCGCGTGACATACCAGGACGGGGTTGTGGAGAGCGTCGAACCGCTCTCGTAGCGGGATTCGCTAAGCCGCCTGTAGCCCTGGGCGCGGATAGGCGTCGCTGATGACCTTCACATTCGCCACCCAGCTATCCTTTTCCTCGTCGCAACCGCCGACGGATCCGAGGCACTGATAGCCGCCACCCGTCAGCAGCACAACGCTCGGAACGGGCACCGCTTCAGCCATCGTGACGGTCAGGTTACCGGCCTCGCCATTCTCGAATGAAACCGGGCACCCAACGATCCGACTAGCGCCCTCGATCCATCGCATCCGCGAGGACTCCGGCGATTCCTCGGCTTCAGGTGGGTCACCGTCGAGGAATCCGACTCGCACGGAATAGTGGCCGCTTTCTCCGCCGCAAAAGTGTACGGAGGCCACGCGTTCAAATCCGTCTTCCGACAACAGCCACAACGGCGTATCCACCGGGACCTTATAGCCTAGTCCGAGATCGATACCGCCTTCGAACCGTTCGCCCAACATCGCTTTGGCCGACCGCGGGGTTCCTTCGCCGTCCACCCACGCGACGATCGCCGTCGTCGCGGTTGAAACGGCCCGGGGAGCCGGTGCCTTCCGTTTCTTCTTCGCCCCACGCTGGAACCAGCCGGAAAGAGACATCTTCATATCTCTGAATATCCCCCTTCTTGCCCGTCGAGGCAAATAAGACTTAAACACTAGATCGGCGATAAGGTTCGTCGGGGCCCCATGCGCTGCGTTACCGTGCAGCGCTACTCAGGCGGCAGAGGCAGATGCGCGCTTTCGCTCGCGCGGGCGGGCTGGAAAGCCTTGACCGGCTCTTTGGTGCGGACTTGTTCGAGCCACAGCACGCCATCGAAGTTGGCGCTATTACCCCGTGTCGTCACGAAATCGACATCGCCGTCCGCGTCCATATCGCGAGCGATAAAGGCGTCAAACATGCCGCGCTTGCGGCGGGAAATGTCGTGACGGGTCCAGGGTTGTGTGACGTCCTCGGATTGCTCGAACCAGGCCAGACGCCCAGTACGGCTTGAAGCATCAATGTCTTCGCCGTCGTGGTCACGGGGATTCTGGCTGTACCCGCCCGTCATCACATCGAAACGTCCGTCGCTATTGATATCCGTGAGCGCGAGACCCGTGGTCGAGTCAGGAGCGATATCGCCAATCGGATGGATCACCCAGGGCTTCGAGAAGTCATCGGGCTGTTCAAGCCAGACAACCAGCGTGGGCGTTTCCTGCAGGATCACGTCGAGCCGCCCATCTTCGTTGAGGTCATGGAAGGCAACGTTCATCCCGGTCAACCGCTTACCGCCGGGCTGTTGCGGGGCATTGCGGCCAGTGACGTCCATGCGGTGCTCGCGGAACTGGACCGGCTTCCCACCGAGATTCTCAAACCAGAAAGTCCTCGCCTCACCGCGGCTGCCGCCGAGCAGGTCCCAATCACCGTCCCCGTCCATGTCGACAGGCTCGGAGTTAATCGGAATCGTTACCCGAGCCAGCACATGCTCCTTCC
>Ga0114999_10006228_pt1 | contig 13828 bp, 18 predicted proteins | sample ArcticOcean_MG_C_3_FD_89820 | JGI IMG/M metagenome (GOLD analysis project Ga0114999, IMG submission 89820) | Marine microbial communities from western Arctic Ocean - ArcticOcean_MG_CB8_126 | ecosystem: Environmental > Aquatic > Marine > Oceanic | place: Arctic Ocean: Canada Basin | collected...
AGAACTGAGGCCGGCATAAGGAAAGCCGGCGGGGAACGGAAGAAACCCAGCCGGCTTTCAGATGTGCCCCGGAGCATGCAGGACAGGGCACATGGTCGACACCAATGTACTCGGCAGGATAGCCATTGCAAGGGAGAACGACGCATGCCGATGTCACCGAAGTCATTCCGATCAATGGAGTCAGCGATCCGATGCGTACAGACTGGCGAAATTTGCAATCCATCTGCCGTTCATGCCATAATGCGAGACAGAGGGCAGGTGATGGGCGTCTGTCCGGTAGCGGGTCCTACCTGACCACGTTGGCCCCATACCGCCCCCCCTCCAGCTTTTGGCGTCAAAAACTTTACCCTCTGACATATACTTGATCCATATTGCATCTACGGAATCACCGCAAGCAAAGTACGACAGGCGGAAAAGCCAGGACCGCAGGGAGATCGGATCGCTTCCAGAAGTCTCTGATTCAGCCAGGCGGCTGAGCTGCCGGGATGACTTCCGTCACCAGTGCGAGACCTATCATTCCGAGCTATTCTCGCGGGCATGGTCCGACGATCACTTGAAGGCAATTGCCAAACTTCAGCAGGCTGTGATCGAGGGCGGGCAGTTTGCATTTGCCATGCCGAGAGCATCCGGCAAAACAACCCTGTGCCTGGTGGCCTGTATGTGGGCATTGCTCCACGGTCACCGCAAGTTCGTTGTGCTGATAGGTGCAGAGGCACAAGCGGCACTGGACCTGATGGACAACATCCGCACGGAGTTCGAGAACAACGATATGCTGCTGCAAGATTTCCCGGAAGTCATCTTTCCGATCGTGTCACTCGAAGGCATCGCTCATCGGTGCAACGGCCAGACGCTGGACGGCGAGCGGACACAGATGACATGGGCGAACGACCGGGCGGTTCTGCCGACGGTGGCTGGCAGCAAGGCCAGCGGGGCGATGCTGCGGGTTGCTGGCATCACCGGCAGAATCCGCGGGATGATCTCAAAGACACCAGACGGCAAGTCGATCCGGCCTGACCTGGTGATTGTGGACGATCCACAGACAGATGACTCTGCTCGGAGCGTTTCGCAGAACGACCAGCGGGAGAGGATCCTGGCGGGTGCGATATTGGGGTTGGCTGGTCCGGGTCAATCCATTTCTGCGGTGATGCCATGCACGATCATCCGGCATCAGGACATGGCCGAACGGATACTGGACCGATCAAGGCATCCGGAATGGCGAGGCGAAAAGACACGGCTGGTTTACGACTGGCCGACAAATCTGAAACTCTGGGAGCAGTATTCAGACATCTGGGCGGGAGACCTGCGTAATGGTGGCACTGGACAGGCGGCGACAGATTTCTACGGTGAGAACCGCATTGAAATGGACGCGGGTTCGAAGGTGGCATGGGCAGCCAGATTCGAAGAGACGGAGCTATCAGCGATGCAGCACGCATGGAATCTTAAGCTACGTGTCGGGGAGGAAGCCTTCAATTCTGAGTATCAGAACGAACCAGACGACATCGGTTCATCCAGTCGACCGATCACACTGACATCCGACGACCTGACCGCGAAGACGAATAAGGTGCCGCGGAGGATCGTGCCGAACGAATATCAGACGCTGACCGCCTTCATTGATATCAGTCAGAAGTGTTTATGGTGGACGGTGTGTGCCTTCGACGAGAAGTTCGGTGGGGCGATCCTGGATTACGGGTTGTGGCCAGATCAAAAGCAGAGGTACAGCCGTCTGCAAACGGTGACCAAAACACTGCAACGGAAGTACAAGGGACACGGGATGGAGGCTGCGATCCTAAATGGACTGGAAGACCTCACCGCGAATCTGTCCAATGTGTGGCGGGGTGAGACGGGGACAGAACACCGGATTGAGAAGATCCTGATCGACGAAGGCGACGGGGAACACACACAGATTGTGAGGAACTTCTGTCGGCGGTCTGAGTTGTCGGGGATCCTGATTCCAGCCAAAGGGCGAGGTGTGAAGGCGTCGACACGTCCACTATGCGATGGGCGACCGAAACAGGGCGAACGGTTCGGGCATTTCTGGAAGATGATCAGAAACCGAGATAACAGCCGGACGGTTCACGTTGACGTGAACTACTGGAAGACGTTTCTGATGCGTCGGTTCGAAGTACCGACCGGGGACGATGGGGCGGTCAGTCTGTATCATGCCAGACCGCGGGAACACCAGATGATTGCGGACCAGCTGACAGCCGAGTATCCCAAAGAGATCGAAGATGTGAGCACAGGTAACCGGGTGATTGAATGGGCGAACCCGCGAAACCGTGACAACCACTTTATGGACACGATGGTCGGTTGTCTGGTCGGTGCATCCATCAGCGGTTGTACTCTGACCGCTCAGCAACCTGTCAAAGAGCCCAGGAAACGCCGAAAATCCGTGAGCTACATATGAGTACGACCATGCCAAAGAAAAAAAACACATCCATCAAGATCGAGCCGAAGCTGGAACCGAAAGCCGTTCGGCGACCGCATGAACCTGTTGTGGAAGTGCCGGCACGCTGTCCTCGCAGGCGATGTCGCAGCACCAGGCGAAAGAAAAAGCAGGGCGTTGATCGTAAGACAATGGACCAGCAGGGAAGGACTCAAGCCGGCGAACCATTCAATCAAATCATTTTCTCATACGTCGAATGTCTGGATTGCGGGCAACATTACAGCATCCGGGCGTTTCACTATATACCGCGTTAAGCGAAGACAGACTAGGCTTAAGAGCCTCGTGATGTCCCATACTGAGGGGCATGGTATCACCTGCCTTAACATCGCTCCGAGATCAGCGTGACGCACTGCAAGGTGCCATCCGCTCCGGAGCCGCGAGTATCACCGTCGACAATGAGACGGTCTCATACCGCTCCGGTGCTGATATGCGGGCCGCACTCAGTGAGTTGCTGCGAACAATCGCCGACGCTGAGACGCAACCGCAAACCCGGCCGCGTGTTTCTACGTTCAACACGTCGGGCGGTGTGTAATGCTGAAGGCTGCCACCAATCGGCTGTCGAAGATGTTCGCGTCAGGCTATGACGCCATTGCATCCAGCGGCAAACGCAAGTCAGCTAGTGCCGCGATCCGGCACGAGGACAATGAGCTGAAGGGCCGCGATCGACGGAAGATGATCGGCACCGGTCAGTCATTGCAACGTAACTTCGCGATCCTGGCATGGGCAATCAGGAAGCATCTGGATTACTGCACCTCGTTCAATTTCCAGATGAAGACGGAAGACGAGGCATTCAATACAGAAGCGGAACGGTTGTGGGCGGAATGGTCCCGGCCGAATAACTGTGATATCGCCGGCCGTCACAACTTCCCGAAGTTCATCCGTATGCTGGAATCTCGTCGCGTGCTGGACGGGGATTGCTTCATTCTGAAACGGTCGCTTGGACGCATGCAGGCGATCGAAGCGGACCGCATCCAGCAACCGCCGAATCCGGGCAAAAAAGAAACGTGGTTCAATGGTGTGAAGGTCAATCAGAACGGACGAGCAACCGCTTACGCACTGCACAACCGCAGCGAGAACGGCGGGTACGAGTTCGCACGAAACCTCACCGCGTCCAATGTCGTGCAGCATGCCTGCTACGAACGGTTCGATCAGGTCCGCGGAATCAGTCCATTGGCTGCTGCGTACAACTCATTCCAGGACTCATACGAGATCGTCGATTACGCACTGGCGAAGCTGAAGGTTGAGCAGCTGTTCGCGATGGTCATCACCTCAGCAGCTCAGGACGGATATGGCGATCACACCAAAACAGCAGACGGTTCGTATGACGTGGATTTTGGCAAAGGTCCTGTGAAACTCGAAATGGATCCGGGCGACGATGCTAAATTCCTCGGCTCTGACTCGCCGGGAACGGCCACACAGGAATTCATCCATACCGTCATCGGTATGGCGATAAAATCCCTTGACCTGCCGTTCAACTTCTTTGATGAATCGCATACCAACTTCTTTGGCAGTCGCGCGGCATGGTTGCTCTATGACCGCAGCTGTGACGCAAAGCGGGACGACGTACGTGAAGTGCTTCGCAAGATAGCAATCTGGAGATTCCAGCTATGGATTCAGGATGGCGTGATCAGTCTGCCGTCCGGCATGCGACTCGGCGACCTGCCATTCTTCTTTATTAACAAGGGAATGCCCTGGTGGGATCCGGCGAAGGAGATCAAGGGCGACCTGATGGCGATCAATGCTGGACTAGACAATCCGATACGTCAGGCCCGTGAACGTGGCCGCGGGGAGTACGAAGACAATATCAAACAGATTGCAAAAGCGAAACAGATTGCCGACGCACATGGCGTGTCGGTTTCGTTCGATGTGCAGCCGGATATCGTGGTTCAAGGGGAATCAAATGAAGAATAACGACGCTGTGAAAATCGTAATCGATGTCGCACTCAAACGATACAGCCACAGTCGCCAGTCACTAAAGGCAGCTGTTGACACCCTGGAACAAGCGATGGCACCCAAAGCCAAGCCGGCACCTAAGCCAGCGACGGGAGGGGGTATCTAATGAATAACCTCGACCAGGCTCCAAAGTATTTTCGGGGCACACCGTCGACAGGAGTGCAGGCGGTCGATCGTGAAGGCGGCCAGTACGATGCCGGCATGATCAATGGTGTATCCGTTATCACACGCGGCGAAGCACTGGGGCATGACCTGTGGGTCGACCAGGACTTTTTGTCGGACGTCACCGGAAAGATCAACCAGACCAAAGGGCTGAAAGCCCGGTTCACTCATCCCGGTCTGTCGAGTGATGGCATTGGTACAAAGCTCGGCGTGCTGCGAAATGCAGTCACTAAGGGTGACCAGGTCTTCGCCGATCTTCATTTCCAAAAAGCTGCCCACGTTTCCCCGGATGGGAATTTGGCTGATTACGTCATGACGCTGGCCGAAGAGACGCCGGATCAATTTGGTCTATCCATTGTGTTCGAGCATGACGCTGACTTACAGGCGATGCACATTGAAGACAACACGCAGGGCGGTAAGTACGTGTCGCCCGACGAAGACAATAAGAACAACTTGCCACACGCTGCGTTGAAAGCGTTACGTGCTGGTGACGTTGTGGATGAACCAGCCGCGAACCCGGACGGGTTGTTCAAGCGAGGGCAGGAAGCCGCACAAGCTGGTGACGAGTTGTTGTGTTATGCACTGGGGTTGTCTGACGCAAAACCTCAGTCTTCATGCTTCGGAGTGGATGGCGATCGTGCCGCCCAGTTCGTTGCTCGGTTTCTCTCGCGTCACAATCTCACAATTCAGGAAGGCGGTGACCCCGTGTCTGAAGACGTCGCAGCGGTGGAAATACCACCAACCAGGGAAGAGTTTGCAGCAGAGCTGCAGGCATATACAGAAGCGTTTGGCTCAAAGAATGGTGCCAAGTGGTTCGCGGACGGTGTTCACTACCAGGAAGCCCAGGGCCTGCACATTGAAACGCTGCACAAGCAGATCGTGACTTTGCAGGCGAAGGTGACCGAACTCGAAGAAACGCTCGAGTCACTCGATCGTGGGGATGACGACGGAGCCGACTTCGATGCTGAACAAACCAACAAGGCTCCGCAATCGTTTGCGGGCCGAATCCGAATCGCTGGGCGGTCCAACGCACAGAACTGATCGAACGATCAGGCACCTTTTGAAAGGGGACGATAGAAATGGCGAATGACCTCCATGCTGTGGCGGACTTTGTGGCGGACGCTTTAGACGTCGCACGGACAAGCACCAGTAATTTACTCGAGCAATCACCGTTGGTTGCTCGTATGTCCATCACGGACACTGCCGACGGATCCTCGACGCACAAGTACAACACGTACACAGGTGCACCGACCGGGTTTTGGCGTGCAGAGAATGCGGCTCGGGATTACGACAGTTCAATTGATACCGTCGTGACCTCGACCTGCAAGATTCTGGACTTCTCCTGGAAGGCAGACAAAGCGGTTGCTGATACGTGGCGAGACGGACCAGAAGCCTATGTTGCACGCGAAGGAATGCGACACCTTCAGGCCGCTATGTTTGATCTGGAACAACAGATCATTTACGGCACAACATCACCAGGTGATTCTGCTGGGTTCACAGGTCTGTTGAACTCAACGGATTTGGACGCTCTGGCAGATGACATGGTTGTGACTGCGACCGGGTCCACAGCAAGCACTCAAACGAGTGTGTACGGACTGCGTCTCGGTGACGATCACGTCAAGCTGGTGTCACCAGCTGGCACGTTGCAGCTGGGTGATACGAACGTACAGGAGTCAACGGTGGACGGGTCCACTGGCGGATATCCTGTGTACTACACTCCGGCCGCTATGTTCATTTCGGTTCAGATCGGCGGGAAGTATTCAGCCGGGCGAATCGCGAATTTGCATGTGTCTGATTCAAATGCAAACCTTGATGATGACCTGCTGTCCACGTTGTGGTCGCAGTTCCCAGCGGGTGGCAAACCTGACGTGTGGGTGATGAACTCTCAGAGTTATCGTCAGCTGCAGCAGTCACGTACAGCCACCAGTCCCACAGGGACGGAAGCCCCGTATCCCGAACGGGCATTTGGTGCTGAAATCATCGTGACCGATGCACTGACTACTACGGAAGCCGTTGAAGCGTAATCAATGAATGCGTTTGACACTGCAATCCAGGCAGGCATGGCAACGGCCCGGCAAATCGCCGGGTCGTCTGTCACCTACACGCGCGGTGCCACAGTGATTACGATTTCAGACGCGGTTCAGGGTGAAACCCGCAAGGGTGTGATTGATGTTGGTGGGTCGGAACAGGTTGTCGAGATGTGCGACTGGCTGATTGAAGTCAATGCACTCGGTGCCCTTGCAGACACACCAGATCCGGCGGATGTGATTGCACGAGTGATCGACGGTACTGCCTACACATGGACGGTCGAACATCGGGAGATCGGCGAAACGCACTGGGACTGGTCAGACAACACCCGGACCCAGTACAGAATCCGAAGCAGAAAAGACGGGACCGGTGCCTACGAAGTCAGCAAGCCAACCGGATTCGATCTGGCAGGAAACGAATTGACATGACGCGAACCTTTATCACAGGCGATAAGGCACTGGATAAGGCCCTGAAGGAAATTGGAACGAGAGTCGCAGCTCGGGTGATGACACGCAGCATCCGGGCTGGTTTAGGAGTGTTGAGGGAAGCGATCAAAGATGAAGTCACGCCGCGGTCAGTGAAGCGGGCGATTGGCTCACGGTTCAAAAAGAAGAAACGCAATCAGGGTTATCGGGCTGTTGTCGGTGGTGCTGTCGGAAAAAGGAACAAGGGTAAAGGCGGGACGCGAGGCGGCGTCGGGATAGCAAAGCAAAACGTACACTGGTATTTGATGGGAACCGCCGGGCGACAAACGGCAAGTGGAGCAGGACGTGGCAGCATGCCACAGAACAGGGCGGTTGCGGTCGCTTTTCAAAAGTCGTCAGCAACAACGATGCGACGAGTGACAACAAAAGCTCGTGAAGAGCTGCTCAAAGAAGTTAAGAAAATCGCCACACGTAGAAATAAACTGACTCGATCCAATTAAAAGGAAATAGAGATGGCACTCGTAAATAGTAAGGGAACCGTCTTCCAGATCGAAATCAGCACAGTTTTGACCGCGGTCGGAGCACTGACTGAAGTGTCATCTTCAGGGGCTGAGGTGCTGACATGGGATTCAACAACGCTCGATGGAGCTGTGGGAAAAACCTACAACCCCAACGGATACAGTGAACCTGGATCTAAAAGCATCTCCGGTTTCTACGATCCAGTGCTGGCAAATCACACGGTGATTCGGGATCTGTTGACGACACCTGTACAGACAGGCTGTGCAATCGTCTACGCCAACGCAGCGACAACAACAGAAGCCTTTGAAATTGCGGGGGCATCGTGGGACGTCACGGCCGGAATGGATGACGGGTTGCGATTCTCAAGCACACTCAAGCAAACCGGATTATCAACGTACGCATAATGAAAGTTAAGTTCACTCACGTCGCACAAGCGGGGCCATCGGCACCCGAAGAACTGACGGTCGAGGAAAACGGCCGGCGGTTCTACGCGGTTGGAACCGTATTCGAGGGTTTGCAGGCATGGCAGTTGGTGGTGGGTGGTTATGCAGAACCAGCCGACGAAGAGTGTGTACAGGAGTTGGAACGCCGTGGAGTGAAGCCGGGCAAGTTGATGCGTGAGACGCACGAACGAATCATGCAGGAGCATGAAGAGTTCCGGGACGATTTACGTGTGAGTCAGTGGGAAGCCAGGGAAGAAAACGAATGACCGCGTTGACGAAAGAACAGTTGTTGACACCTGTTCCGGTTGAACTGGAAGAAGTGGAAATCCCGCAGATGGGCGGGTCGGTGTGGGTCAAGGGCATGACGGTCAGCGAACGGACACGATTTGAAAACAACCTGCGGGGCAAGAATGAGCAGGCTGGCAAGATTAAAGCACAGCAGGTGCGGGAGCGGTTACTGGTGCAATGTGTGGTAACAGAAGACGGTACACGGATGTTCAGTCTGGATGATGTTGAAAAGTTGGGGCAGCAGAGAAGTGACGTTCTGGAACCGCTGATTGATGTTGTTCAAAGGTTGTGTGGAATGAGCAACACGGACGTTGAGAGGACAGCAAAAAACTCCGAAGCGACGCAAGAAAGCAACTCCAGTTGATGCTCGCACATATGTGTGGCGAGTTGCAATCAGAGCAGTTCGCCGACACGTTGACGCATGAGCAGTGGTGCGAAGTTGAAGCACTCGATCAGGTTTATCCTTTCAAACATACAGAGCGAATGCTTGGGTTGATTGCTTACATGTTAGCCGACCGATTCAAATTGAGTTTTGGAAGCAGCACAGCAACGGAAGTCTGCATGCCCTGGATTGATCCCGAGTCGCAATATCACGTCCCCAGTTATGATCGGGGGACGTGATGGCAACGGTCGGTGATCTGGTCGTGAATCTATCGACCAACAGCAAAGGCTTTACGAAGGGGATGCAGGGAGCCACCAAGCAGGTTACCACCTTCGGGAGCGTAGTCGAAAAGACTGTTAAGGTCGGTGCAGTGGCTGCAATGGCGGCCGCAGCCGGTGCAGTGGCTATGGTTGTGTCACAAATGAAGTCTCTCGACGAACTGGCGAAGGCTTCCCGGCGAACTGGGTTTGGTGCAGAGGCCATTGCAGGTCTGGGGTTCGCTGCTGAGCAGAGTGGGGCGGATGTGGCAACGCTCAACAAGGCTCTTGAGAAGTTCACAAAGAATCTCGGCGATGCAGCGTTGACCGATACTGGCACAGCGAAAATGGCTCTGGAAGAAATGGGAATCGCAATCAGTGACTTGATTGCGATTAAGCCAGAAGAGCAGCTCAGTATCGTGGCAGATGCTATTGCAGACCTCGGGACAAAGGCAGAAAAAGCGAGTGCATTAACAGCTTTATTCGGGCGGGCAGGTGGACAACTGCTTCCGATGTTTGAGGACGGGGCGGCCGGGTTGCAAAAGTTCACTGACGAAGCTGAGGAACTTGGGCTGGCATTCTCAGCAGACGAACTGCAATCGATCGAAGACGCGAACGATTCCATTAATCGACTCACACGCCGGATCAGTGCCCTGGCGTCGGTGTTCACTGTGAAGATCGCTCCAGCTATCGAAATTGTGGTCAGTGCATTGGAATCGCTACAGGTGACGGCCGATTCTGTGATTGACAAGCTGGGAGGTGGCTTACAGGGGGCTCTGAATGCCATTAGCCCCCAAGCTGGTGCAGTCTTTGGAGTTGCATCGGCTGGGTTGAAAGCCAAATCGGGGCAAATGGCTGCAGAACGTGCGTTGAAAAACCAGCGATTCCCGGCAGGTACTGATTTCAGTATTCCAAAGGACAACAAAGCGGAAGAGAAAGAAGCGAACGCCATACTGAAGGAAATTCGAGATCAGCAAAAGAACAACCCTGGCCTGTTCATCTCCCTTCAGGGGGGCGTGTAATGACGGTGATATACCTCGGCGAGAAGCCCGGCGGCGAGAAAGCCACGAACACTGAAGGCAAACGCAGCTACACTCGCACTTTTGTCCTCAACGCCTCCAGTCCATCGGATAAGGCATACACCGTTGGGAGCCACGCCAGCCTCCCGGTGATTGGGTCGGTCCATCCACAGGATTCGTCCGCGTTCTGCCGTACGTTGTCGGTAACGAATCCTAATCCTTACGCGGGATGGGAAGTCTCAGTCGACTACACCGACGAACGGGAATTCGACCCGACTGATCCTGAGTCCGATGAAATCTTGACCTCGTTCACTGGCGAGATCTATCAGGAAGCAGTCGACAAAGATCTGAACGGAAACGGTATCGTCAATTCAGCGGGCGATCCTTTTGACCCTACCGCGACTCGTGATGTAGCTGACCTGATCGCCCGGATCCAGTCGAACCACGAAACAATTCCACCAGCCATTCTGACTTATCAGAACGCGATCAATGCTGCGGCCATCACGATCGGTGGTCTGGCAGTGGGTGCAGGGGTTGCGAAGCATCAGCGAATGGATGTCAGCAGCCGCCAGAAGCGTGGCAACACGACATTCTATTCATTGACGCAGGAAATCCACCTCCGGAAAATAGGCTGGAAGCTTGAGCCACTGGATCAGGGACTGCGGGAAATCCTACTCGGCAAGAAACGGCACATTTTAAACGAAAGCGATCTCGAAGAGGTCACAAAGCCAGTGCCGCTGAATGGATCAGGTGTGGCCATCACAACAGCCACGCCAGGCGATATCACGTTCCTGGAATTCGACCTGTACGACAAACTCGATTTCACGGCATTGCCGGGCATCACATAAGGAATGAGACGATGGGACAGATATCCGAAGACATGCGATTCACGGGTGCCGTGACAATGTCCAACCTGTCGGTGACAGGTGCAACAATTGGAAACGCTGGGCTGTCAGCGAGTGCGGCCATTGCCCGCAGTAAGCTGGCTCAAGACGCCCTGGCACTTTACACGATCCCGCTGACCTCACTGCGGGTCTGGGATGCGATGCACACCCTGTTGCCAAGTGCTGGTGCGGCAGACGATTTGGGTCTGGTGGGCGGTACGTTTGGGACTGAGCCACCACACCTGAGCGCTAACGATCTGGGCGCAGCAGGGGCAACGACACGGTACGCGCGTGGCGAGTATCAACTGCCTGCAGAATATGATGATGGGCAAAGCGTCAGTTTCCGCGTGTCAGCCGCAACACAAACAGCGATTGCGGATGTCTCATGCACTGTCGATTTCGCGGTGTATGAGTCCGATGAGGATTTGACACTCAGCTCCGATCTGGTGACGACCGCCGCGACAAGCATGAACTCGGCAACATTTGCGAATTACGATTTCGTTGTGACACCAACAGGGCTGATCGCTGGCTCGGTTCTGGATTTCCGCATTGCCATTGCCTGCAATGACGCCGCGACAGCAATCGTCGAACCCACAATTGCATCGTTGAAATTGATGTGCGACATCCGGGGCTGATATGTCAGGCGTAACACCGACACGAGAATTCAACGACCAGATTGTGAGGGTCGTCAAGCAAGTGCTGCGGGCAGAGCGGGGCGCGGATGGTGGGGCAGGCACGACCAATGACCGCCGGCGGTCGATGCACTATGCGATCGCGAATGAAGACATCGACAATGCAGCGAATCGGCTGACAGATCCGACGACCGGTGAAGTCGAGCTATTGTCCCGTAACTCCAGTGGCGATTTAGAACTTTCAGGAGTGACGCACACAGTCACAAACCGCTGGGAGGATGTGTCGATCGATGAAGACGCGATGGTGGTCATCACGCGGATCAACGGCGAGTGGGTGCCGACCGGGGGCGGCGGCGAAAGACATCAAGGGGTCCTGCTGACGAATCTGGCGGCTGCCAGTGATGCTGTCTCAAACCCATCGGAAGGCACGGTCCATATCATGGAAGCGAATGCAGCGGGGACTCTGGTTCACACGAACAGGTGCGTGGATGTTGTCCATCGGTTCGAGTTCATTGCAATCGAGGCGGGCACGCTGGTTCGTGTAGAGTACGTCGGGAACGAGTGGGGTATCTATTCGGCTGATTGTGACAACACCGAAATCCCGACAACGGGATGCACATAATGGTTTGGCCGTTCTGTTGTTGTGATGTCGTGCAATGCTCGGAGTTGTTACTTCGTCCCTGTAATGTGATCGCCGCCACGACAGGCGGTCAGTGGGAAATCTATGACGATTGCGTGCAACTCTGTGATCCGGGGTGCGACACGGCAATCAGCAAGGCATTCGTATCGGCAAATCTGATCAATGAAATGGTGGATTTTTCAGACGATGAGGGCAGCTATATACAGGGGACAGGCACTGGCGATTCTGAGGAACCGATTGGCAGTTCGAATGTCGCGTACAGGATGGAATGTTACCAATGTTTGGGTGATGACAATTGGGTTCAACTGTTTTTGTCGTCCGTCGAACTGGTCACATTACGAGTGCGAATGCGGATGATGGCAGCAAACGATGATCCCAGGGAAAACGGCGATGTTGGGTTCATTGTCGAGGGTGCGCCGTCTCGAATCGACATTGAGGTGACAAATCAGGGTTCGGCTGAATGTACGGATGACAATTGGCAGACGTACGAATCGTCGTTTGTTCCAACGAGCACGCTGCCGAACTCCTGGGACGAATCAGTACTCACGATAGAAGTCGAAACGATTGATTTCGAGACCATACCAACATGGTGTCAGATATCGGCAGTCGAATTAGAACTTTCAGGGACGCCAGTATAATGCGGGAGCAGCGTTCAGAAGTCGGCGACAGTCTGAGACGGCGGCTGAAATGCCGACCATGCGAAGCGGTGTATGAATCGTTAAACATTATCAAAGTGGACGTGATTGAACGGAAACGGCAGGCGGTGCTGAACAGGCTGTTTGACGACAGCGGAGGAAAATACAGCTTGGAGGAATTAGATCAATCGCTGACGCAGGCGATTGAACGGGAATCACGAATCCGTGGTATGGGTGATGTCATCCACCGAGCAGCGAGGGTGCTGGGAATCAGGAAAAAACGAAACTGTGGATGCGGGAAGCGACGTGCTAAACTTAATCGAATCATTCCATTTTCAAGTAGCTAAACAATGAACATCAGTAGCCTCAAGATCCTCCTAGAGGGGACGCACCCCACAACAGGCTTACCGTTCGATTCCGATTCGCAAATTGCGTCGGATCAAATGAACGCCGAGAACGTAGATAGACTGGTCCCGCTATTGAGCACGGGACTGCTGGCTTGGTCAGCGGGATCGTCAGCGGGAGACCGCCCGAGGATTATAAAAATAAAGGAAGGTGCAGCAGGTCACGCTAGTGAATCGGTTCAGGCAATCGCTATCGCAGCCGACATAATGATCCAGCGCGAAACCACAGTACTGGATTTGAATCTTCCAGACCGAGTTGCGATGGTCGACGCCCTTGTGTCTGGGGAAGTGTTGTCGGCAGCAGACAGCACCAGCTTGTACGGATTGGCTACGGAAACAATTTCGTATGCTGAATTCAGTAACCTTTCGTTCATTCACGCCGGACACGTTGAACAGGCAAGGGCATAAATAATGACCACTAATTCCGTCTTGCAAAAATATGGAACGCAACTTCTGTTTGCCGATCACGCAACAGACTTCGCGGCAGCCCCGGATACTCCGGCGCATTCGCTGATTATAGGGACACCGACTGATGTTGAAATGGACCTGTCAGTGCTTGCAAATGCGGCGATGTGGCAAAGTGCCAAGACTGCAACGCTGGCAGACACTGGAACGGCGTGGCCGATTGAGTGGGTGTTCGGCGCTTGCATGGAAGGAGCAGCAACGCCAACCGCTGGCGGAACCTATGATTTCTATTGGAACGCTTCCCCATCA
>Ga0114999_10006229_pt1 | contig 13823 bp, 14 predicted proteins | sample ArcticOcean_MG_C_3_FD_89820 | JGI IMG/M metagenome (GOLD analysis project Ga0114999, IMG submission 89820) | Marine microbial communities from western Arctic Ocean - ArcticOcean_MG_CB8_126 | ecosystem: Environmental > Aquatic > Marine > Oceanic | place: Arctic Ocean: Canada Basin | collected...
CCTGGAGCTATCGCCGGTTTTGGAAAAGACCAAATGGCTAGTTTTAAACCTGAAGCTGTAGCTGGTTTTAACAAAGACCACATGGCTAACTTTGACCCAACTCTAATAACAGCTTTTGACGAAACTCAAGTAGCTAAATTCGATCCCGGAGCTATGAATGGATTTAACAAAGACCACATGTCTAACTTTGAACCCTCAATGATCTCCGTTTTTGCTAAGGATCAAGTTGCTAACTTCGCTCCTGGAGCTATCGCCGGTTTTGCTAAGGACCAAGTTGCTAACTTCAAACCTGAAGCCGTAGCTGGTTTTGTAAAAGATCAAGTATCTAACTTCGATCCAGTAGCTATGGCTGGATTCGGAAAAGACCAAATGGCTAAATTAGCCCCTGCCGCTGTAGGTGGTTTTGTAAAAGACCAAATAGTTAACATTGACCCAGACAGCCTTTCAAATCTTGGAGAAAGTCAGGTTGCTAATATAGCTACTGAAGCTATCAAGGGATTAGTGGCTTCACATATAACTAAATTACCTCCAGAAGCAATAGCTGGATTTAATAAAGACCAAATTGCAGCTATGTCTGCCCCTAAAATGATTTCTACAGATGCTCCTAAAGGTGATTTCGAAAAAACGGTTAAGGCCCAAGCAGAAAAATCTGTATTAGAAATCATCAAATCTAAACCGGATATTTCGTTAGCTGAGGCTAAAAAAGCATACGTTAAAAGCTTAGATACTCCTTTGGCATCTCTCGATGTGGAAAAAGTTAAAGTCTTAAATCCAGAAGCTAAAAAATCTATAGGTAATAACGTCAAGTCTTTCGAAAATTTCGATGTTGCTGTTAAAAAGGAATTGGTTAAGGATGTTCCATCTCTATTAGGTGGGGTAGGAGACTTTAAGGCTCTAGCAGCTAAAATCGGTGTTGTATCACCTTCTATGGAAATTACCAGTAACGACGGTACTGATGCAGTAACAGTAGAAGATGGTGGATGGGATGCCGATGTATTAGATAAAGCTATTGCTTTAGAAGTCCCTGATCTACCTCAATTTGAATCTCGAAAAGATGCTATGAAAGAAAAATTTGCTTCTATGAAAGCATTTAAAAAAGCAGAAGATAAAATCGAAGTTTCTGACGATGTCATAAAAGATTTAATGTTAGACGCTGATGCGCTTAATGAAGCAGCCTTAATAGAATTTGACCCTATAGCTCCTGAGGCAAATGAAACACCATAAGCTAAGTTAACCTGATTTCATTCATAACATTATGAATGAAATCAGGTTCTAGTTTTTGAAAATACTTTAGGTCATCTTCAGTATCTAAATCTCTTAATAAAGTTTTAGGTCTAAATATTTTATATTGATGACTAGATTTTTTTACCCAATCTATATGTTTATTAAAACTATCTTTCCCAAGTAATGGATTAAACCCCACTCCTTTGGGAATAACCATAGCATTTGTTCCTCCATCATTTGAAGATGGAACAAATGTGAGTATTTCTCCTATGTCTGAAAAGTTTAATAAATCATCAATATCCTCATGTGATATTGATGGCAAATCTGAAGGTAAATAAACAGATGCGAACCCGTCCTGTTCCAATTGTTTCAATGCTTCTGAAAAATCACTATTTAAGTCGTAACCTTGAGAATTTATCCAGGTAATTGACATGATTTCTGCTAGAGCTTCTACTTTCTCCCCACCACCTACAATAATTGTTTTATCAGCGATCGAATTTTTTGAAGCCAATATAACTCTCTTAAGAATTCCCATAACCAATAATTGCCGTGATTCAATAGGAAGTACTTTAGATAGCCTAGATTTGCCGTCAACCAATTCTTTAACAGGTATTAAAATAGCTACCTGAGACATTATTCCTCCAATAAACTAATCATGTCTTTAGCTAAAGATATTTTATCTTCTATGGTATTCATCATGATATTAGTTAAATGAACTTTCATCCCTAAGTTTTTTATTTCATCTGCTAAATGAGCATCTTTTAAATCTATCACAAAAATATCACAGAAATCTGAATATATTTTTGCTACCCCAAGCGCTGAAACCTCATGCCCTTGTTCTCTTAACATTTTACCCGCTGGACCTTTAACAGAATCATTTCCAATTATAGGACTTACAGCAATTTTTGTTCCATTAAAACATTTGATTTTGTTACGGACATCAGGAATAGATAATATGGGCAAAATACTTAAAAACGGATTTGAAGGACATATAATTAAAGCATTATATTCATCTAATGCTAATGTGAAATCTGGTGATGCAACACAGGTTTCTATTCCTTTAAATTCTACAGATCTAACTTTAGATTCAAACCTATTCTTCACAAAATATTCTTGAAATTCCATAAAGCCATCATCAGTATTAAGAATCGTACTCACTTTTCCATCAGTCATAGGAATAATATTATGTTTAATATTAAGATTAGTACTTAATCGCTTTGTCGTTTCAGTAAGAGTCATTCCAGATCGAAGCATTTTAGTTCTAGCTATATGGGTTGCAAAATCAATATCCCCTATTTTAAACCAAGTATCAAACCCATATTTGTCTAGCTGATTGAGTGTTGTAAATGAATCTCCTGAAACTCCCCATCCAAATTTCTTATTGACAATATCAGCCAAAGTATACATAACGGTATCTAAATCAGGTGAAACATTTAATCCATAAATTTCTTCATCATCTCCCGTGTTTACCACTATTACTAGATTTTCAGGCTCTATAACATTAGATAATCCCAATACTAATTTAGCTCCTCCCACTCCTCCAGCTAATGCTATTATTTTTTTCACGATTTATTCCCTTAATAAATAGCTAAATCATTTAATTATTCGAAAATTATCGCACAAATAACATAATATCTTATTACTTTTGGCATGCTAAAATCATAAATAAGTCGATTGGAGGCCTCAGATTCATATATCTAATATTTCTCTATCTAATTTTAGAAACTATTCCCAGGTGCAACTACAAATTCCACCGGGCCTAACTCTTATTGAAGGAAAAAATGGGCACGGGAAAAGTAACCTACTAGAAGCCTTATATATGTTATCTATCGCAAAATCACACAGATTGAAGAATGAGCGTGGCTTAATTAATAAAAACTCTCTTGACAATTTTAAAGCCGGCTTAAGCCATACATTGATTGGAGCTGATTCTATTAGTAGTATGCGCAGTGATCGAGTAGAAATACATTACACTTTCCAATCAGCAAACACAGGCAAATTGGCTATCGAAAAATTTATTAAAATAAATGGGGTCCTTAAAAAAGTTTCTGACCTTATAGGAACTATAAATAGTGTCCTTTTTACTGTTGATGACTTGAAATTAATATTTGGACAACCTTCAACAAGAAGACGCTATCTGGACATATTATTGTCACAAACAAATATCGAATATTTTAAAACCCTTCAAGGTTACCAAAAATCAAATACCCAAAGAAATCATCTATTAAAGTCAATTAGAGAAGGGAAATCTCAAATATCCGAATTGGAATTTTGGGATGATGAGATTGCCACAAAAGGAAGCTATATTATTAAAAAAAGACAAACAGCATTAAATGCTTTATCTGAATTGGCACATTCTTTTCATAAAAAATTAAGTTCTGATTCAGAAAATCTATTTTGTGAATATAATTCAACATCCGACAACACTTTTCACGATGATCAAGCTACCATACAAAAATCTCTTCTAAGCAAATTAGGTCAACTCACATCTAAGGACATCTCTCAAGGTTCAACTTCTGTTGGACCTCATAGAGACGATATAAACATTAAAATAAATGACATTTACGCTATAGAGCATGCTTCGCGAGGGCAGGCTAGAACAGCAGTTTTGTCTCTTAAATTAGCTGAAGCTGAATATTTAAAAACATTACGTGACAATGAGCCCATTTTACTAATGGATGATCTATTATCAGAATTAGATGTGGATCGAAAAGAATTAATTATGGATCATATTTCAAATTACGAACAATGTATTGCTACAACCGCTGAGCCGAATCTAATATCGGAGTTAAAATTATCAAATATAAATAAACTTATAGTTGATAATGGCAATGTATTAGAAATATAATTCATATATGAAAACTCCTCTTTTATACGCTGCCTTAGCGCACATTTCAACTATTGTAATACCTTTTATGTTGATGCTAATTCCTATATTCAATTCCCCGGAAACTATCACTGAAGTAACTGGGTTCACCCAGTACATAATTAGAAAAGTAACCCTTTTAGATGCTCATGGCGACAAAATGTTGTTTATCATAGCATTCCCTTGGATTGTGTCTGGAGTATCAGTTATATCAATAATCATGGGTAATCACCAAAGATCATATTCAAGACGCATTACATTGAGATGGAAATCTTATTCATGGGGATCTATGATAATAATAATAATATTTACATCTCTTTCAATTGGAACTGTAGGTCTATTTTATATTCCAACCATACTATTAATGTTGTTATCTATTATTTATAATAAATAATTAAATTGATGCAAATAATTTAATTTTCTTGATCGCTATTTTAGTCATTTCATATATTGATGAATTCATAATATTCAAAATATCTGATTTAGGTATTTTAGATATTTCTATAATTGATTGCATATAGGCATTCCTCAATTCAGTATTAACATTAAATTTACTGATACCTATATTTATGCACCGTCGAATAGTATCTTCTGGTAAACCCGATGCTCCATGCATAACCAATGGAATTGAAATATTATTTCTAATCTTCTCTAATCGCAAAAAATCAATATTCGGATCATGAAAATATTTTCCGTGCACATTACCAACACATACTGCTAAAGAATCAATTTGAGTTTTAGAACAGAAATCCATAAGTTGATCAGGATTTGTCATACTCGCATCTTTTTCAGCTACAGTTAACTCATCTTCTGTTCCTGATAGCCTACCCAATTCAGCTTCAACAAACCCATTTATATAATGGATTTTATTTACACATTTTCGAGTAAATTGAATATTGTCATCGTATTCTTTAGCCGATCCATCAACCATAATAGACTGAATCCCTGAATGGATAACCTTAGAAATAATCTCTTCAGAATCAACATGGTCAAAATGAACACCTATGTTCACATTTGATTGGGCTGCTGCTTCTAAGCACGCAGAAATTAAAGGCTGGCCCGATGTATTGAATGACATTGGGTGAATTTGCAAAATAACAGGGATTTCGGTGTCTTCTGCCGCATTAATAACAGCGATCACTCCCTCTAAATTATAAATATTGAAAGCTGCAACTGCATATTTGCAATCTATTGCTTCTTTTAAGATGCTTTGAGTATCAACTAACAATTTCCACCTTAAATTAATATGATTTAGTATTTAATTTCGTAAATACGTTTAAAATAGCATCGGGATCACCAACATTTCCTGGAAAAAGAATTAATTTAGATCCTGGATATTTTGATTCACATCCCATTTCCATAACAAGAACCCCTGACAATATTTGTCCCGGAATAATTGCTCTTTGAATATTTAATCCTTTTCTGGTAACACTAGCAGACGTCATGCCGCCTTTAGAAAGAATATAACTAGGCTTTACAGAAATATTTTTGACAATATTAACTATGGTGTTTGTTATTTTTGTCCCGATTTGCAAATATTCTTCTGATGAATGACCAACGACTACATTTCTACTTGTATAAAGTACAACATCTTGAGAATCATTTAATAATCGGTCAATTTCATGGGTTATAAATTCTTCTTGACTCTTATTATTATCTAGTATTTTTTGAACATTTAACTCTATAGGATTAATGTCTGAAAACTCAATCAATTTATTAAGCTGCTGCGTGCTACCAGGCACATGTGATCCAACAATTATTAATGCTCCGCCTGAGTCCTTGTTGATTATTTCTTCACGAGTTAAAAAAGGATATTCAGATTGTCCAATTCTAGCTTTAACAAAAGAAGCTGCCGTTCTGTACAAAAAATTGCTTCCTTCTTTTTCTGCTCGCAATAATCCTAAAGTAAAAACATATAAATCCTTCATATCCATTGCATTAACAATGCAAATAGAATGATTATTTAAAGATTTTAAAATTTCTTGAACTTTATCAGGGCCTCCAAGTCGAATATCTTCAATGCTAATAGAAATAACATTCTCAGATTGAATCTGCCCTTTATATTTTTCTTCCATCCATTCTTTTAAATTAGATGATTCATAAGGAAATGCAGGGTCGTCTGCAAATGGAGTATCTCCTACTGGAATTAATTTGTCTCCTTCTAAAGTATATTGAATATCATTGAAAGTGTATCTTTGCCCTTGTATAAAAAAAGGTATGAATATTAATGCGTCGTAATCTTGTCCATCTATATTTTTAAGGGTCTCTGAAAATACATCCATCTCTAAAGGAAAATGTCCTCTTAATGTAGAATCAGATCTAAAAATCACCTCGACATCTTTAGACACTCTAGACTTTGCCTCTAATATATTAGATGTAACTTCTCTAACAATGCGTTCAACTTCGCTATGATTACAAGCTCTGGTATTAATTTGAATAAAGGTAGCCAATTCTTCGCAATGAAATTCTTTTTCCAGTGAATCAACTGACCAATCTGATAGCATAGCTACATCTTTAACTGTTTGGGATCCAGTTGGGTCATCATCCATAATAAATATTTTTTTATCAGATAATGCGATTTCATCTCTTATCAAAGAAATAAGATCAATGGGCCAACAATCCGGCAATGATTTTATAGTATCTTGAAAAGAAAGATTTTTTAATTCCATATGCGTACCAGTTATTTAAATTTCATTTAATGACTACTGATGCATCAAAACGTAACATAGTGTCAAATCATCGTCAATTTGATGTTTTTTTTTTAATCAGCATAGATAATAGTACATATGGATATATTCACAAAAAATCAAATCACTGAGATTTCTCCACGAGAGCGATTCATAGCAAATGCTCGAAGTGGAATAATAAATTGGAAATATTGGATCATATCAATATTATTTGTATTTTTAATTTGGCAAGGCTTAGGATTTATACCATCTTTATTAGCGTGTTTATTCCTAAATAATTACAATATAAATGGATTTAATTGCAATACAGAAAATTTTATAATATCAGGGCCTTCGCACATTCCTAATTTTATCCTTGCTTTCATTCCATTTGTACTTGCATTTGTTACTTTATTTATTTTAGTTACACGCTTCCATAAAAAACCATTTATCACCGTGGTTACAGGACGAACATTCTTTGACATGAAAAGATTGTTTTTCGCTATGTCAATAGTAGCTATATTTTCCATTATTGCATTAGGAATACAACTATCTGGTGAATCATCTGACGTTAATAATTTAACTTTTAATTCCCCCGGGGTAGAATTTTTTTTGCTAGCAATAATTGCATTTATCCTAGTGCCAATTCAAGTAGGAATAGAAGAAATATTTTTTAGAGGCTATATCCTTCAGGGGCTTTCACTTTTGTCAAAATCTAAAGCTTTTTTAATAATCTCAACTTCATGTTTATTCTCATTTCTTCATATCGCAAATCCAGAACCTTGGGAATACGGGATTTTGCCATACCTATCTAGCGTACTCATATTAGCTGTTTTCATGAGTATGATTGCCATTTTTGATGGGGGATTAGAATTAGCAATCGGGTATCATATAATGAATAATTTATGGGCCTTTCTAATAATAAATTTAGAAACAAGTGTCATTCCAACCCCGTCATTATTTACAGTACATATAACAGAATTTAATTTATCTAATTTGATACTACCAAGTATGATTCAATTTTTAATATTTGGTTTTATATTCGCTTGGAAATATAAGTGGTTTTATAATAAATAAATATTTAATTTATTTAATCATAACTTCTATATTTTCAACATTCCCTTCAGAATCAATAATATAAAATTTAACAATGGGATTGTTTTCATCTTCAAGAGAGACCACCGCATAACAAAAATTTACCCACCCTGACTCTAGCGCCATACGCCTGTCTGTATCTGAAGGGAAGGCTAATGTATGCGTATGAGAATGATAAAAAATCATAAAATCTAAATCGTAATTATCTGAATCCTTCATCGCCTTATAAATATCTTCAGGATCCATTAAATATCTATAAGGACTCGCAGCCGAATTTTTTATTTTATAAAGCTTATGTATTTCATCATTTTTACCCGATAAAATACCACAACACTCATTAGGGTTTTCTTCAAAAGAATGTTGGACCATCTCGTCAATAAATAATTTAGATATCGTAATTAAAATTTTCTATTCCTACGAAATTTAAAAGATATATTTTTCATAATTTCCATAAATTTACTATTCTTTTTTATTTTTTTCTGTGTACATCCAACACATGTGCATGCTGGAGGATGATCATAATGCCAATTTGGTCTACCCATAAATTTCACTCATAAATATGTGTTCTTTACCTAACCCTAGTTCCTCGACGGCCAAAAAACCCGTTTTGTCTCCAAGCTTCATATCCAATAACAGAAACTGCATTGGCGACATTAAGACTTCTGCTTTCAGCAGCCATAGGAATCAAAATAGGGTGTATATCGGGAAACTCTTTAAATATCCAATCAGAAAGCCCTCTAGATTCAGGGCCAAAAAGAAAAGAATCTTCTTGCTTATATTCCATCTCAGTATATGAATTTTCTGCCCATGCTGAAGCTGCAAATATTCTTCGTTCAGAAAATTGATCCATATAATCATGTAAATAATCATGTTCTGTTACGACAGTAAGGTCTGAATAATCTAATGCTGCTCTTCTTAATTTAGATTCTGTTAATTCAAAGCCTAAAGGTCTAATAAGATGCAATTGTGCTCCCATATTGGCGCACAATCTAATTATATTTCCAGTATTATATGGAATTTCCGGCTTATAAAGAATAAAATGAAACATACTTATTACCAATGATAGAATTTAATAATATATTACTTTGCATTATATAATAAATAATTGAAATCATATTTGATTTATTAAGGAGAAAAAATTGGCAAATTACTTAGACGGCAAAGTTGCTATTGTAACAGGCGCAGGTAGGGGAATAGGTGCAGGCGTTGCAAAGGCTTTAGCATCAGAAGGTGCAAAAGTTATCGTAAATGATATCGGAGCCACATTAGATGGTGACGGCACATCCAATAGCCCTGCTGAACAGGTCGTAGATGAAATAAAGTCATCTGGTGGCGAAGCAATGCCAAACTATACAGATATTTCAACTATGAAGGGAGGAGAAGGATTAGTTCAATCCGCTGTTGATTCATATGGCCAATTGGATATTGTTGTAACAGTAGCAGGAATTCTTAGAGATCGTATGTTATTTAATATGACAGAAGAAGAATGGGATGATGTTATACGTGTACACCTAAAAGGAACATTCACTGTATGCAAGCATGCTGCAATCCTTTATCGACAACAAAAAAGTGGTCGTATTATAACCTTTGCTTCTGAATCCGGATTGTTTGGAAACCCTGGTCAACCTAATTATGCAGCTGCCAAAGCTGATATTGCTGGATTTACTAAAGTAGCCGCTAAAGATGTAGGACGATATGGAGCAACAGCAAATGCAATTTGCCCAAGAGCAAATACCAGAATGATGCAATCAGTTCCTGACACAGCTCGTGAACTACGTGCCAACAGACCAAAGGATCGTGAAGTTGCCCCACCGATGACAGAAATGCACCCTGATGATATAGCTCCTTTTGTTGCATATTTAGCTAGTGACAAAGCAAGCAATGTAAATGGACAAACATTCTTAGTATATGGTGGAACAATAACAAAATTATCTCTACCAAGAAGAACAAGAACTATATTTAAACAGGGCAGATGGAGTTTAGATGAACTTAACGAAATGGCTCCAGAGCACCTCACTAAAGGATTAGTTAACCCTGCTCCGTCTCAACAATCTAATTAATTATAACTATCAGTAACGCAAGTAAGAGGAAAAAATGGGCAATTCATTAAAAAACAAAGTGGCAATCGTAACAGGTTCAGGCAGAGGTATTGGTAGAGGCATAGCATTATTATTTGCCGAAGAAGGAGCAAAAGTTGTTATTAATGATATAGGGGGGTCAGTAGAAGGCACAGGAACATCTTCTTCCCCTGCAAATGATGTTGTTAATGAAATAAAACAGAATGGCGGAGAAGCTGTGGCAAATTATGATTCTGTTGCAACAATGGAAGGCGGAGAAAACATCATACGGACAGCTCTTGATACGTTTGGAAAGCTCGATATTGTTGTAACAGTTGCCGGAATCCTTAGAGATCGAATGCTTTTTAACATGACTGAACAAGAATGGGATGATGTTATAGCTGTACATTTAAAAGGAACATTTTCCATATGTAAGCCAGCTTCTGTTTTATTCAGACAACAAAAAGGTGGGAGGATTATCACTTTTTCTTCTATCTCTGGATTATATGGAAACTCCGGGCAAGCAAACTATGGTGCAGCAAAAGATGGAATAGCTGGATTTACTAGAGCAGCAGCAAGAGATTTAGGCAAATATGGAGTTACCGTAAACAGTATTTCTCCAGGAGCTAATTCGAGAATGACATCAACTGTCCCTCAATCATCTCGCGACCTTAGGGCAGCAAGCGGAATGGGGATGGAAAGCCAATCTGCCGGACCAATTCCATTAGAACTAAATCGAGACCCTGATGATGTAGCTCCTATGGTAGCGTGGCTAGCTTCTGACGAATCAGCTGACGTTAATGGAAATATTTTCCATTGCGCAGGGGGTCAAATTTCATTAATGAATAATCCTACTGAAGAACGTACATTACGTAAAAAAGGAAGATGGACCGTAGAAGAAATAGATGCCATGTTTCCAGGAACACTTGGCATGGATATGGTTAACCCTTCCCCAAAACAACCTCCTAAAAAGTAGCTTGAGGTTTTAAATATATTAAATTTAAGGCTTACAGATGAAAATAACAGCTATAAAAACATATGTGTTAGTAGCAGACAATGCTGATGTAGGGTTAACTTCATCTGCCCAAGATACTATCTTAGTTCAAATTGAAACTGATGCCGGTATCACCGGATACGGTGAAACTGATTCTAACCCATGGGTTATCAAGGCATTAATCGAATCTCCGGGCACTCATACGATGGATCAGTCTATGAAACAAATACTCATTGGTAGAAATCCTTTAGATATTGAAGACTGTTGGAAATCCTTATATATAGGCACAGCGATGACCGGACGAAGAGGAGCTGGAATTAATGCTATAGGCGCCTTAGACATGGCATTATGGGATATTAAAGGTAAGCATGAGTCCAAGCCAGTGTTTGAATTATTAGGCGGAAATGTCCATGATACGATTACTCCTTATGCCTCCTTACAACCGCTAGGAAATAATTTTGAGGAATATAAAGATTCTTTAGTTGAATGGGCAAAAAAGGCAAAAGCCCTTGGCTTTAAAGCAGTAAAATCAGAAGTGACTATGAACGGGCCCTATGCTCATAATGGTATAAATGAAACCGACGAAAAACATACTCTTGTCATTGAAGCAGTTCGCAAAGCATTAGGACCAGATATAAAATTGATGGTTGATGTTCAATATAAATGGGATACAGCTGACGATGCCCTCAGAACTGTTAAAGACTGGAAAGAATTTGACATATATTTTCTTGAAACTCCTGTATGGTCTGATAATTTAAATGACTACGCTAGGATGCACGAAGAAGCCCCAATGAAAATTGCCGCAGGAGAATGGCTAACAACATCTCATGAATTTAAAGACTTAATTCAGTACGGTAAAATTGATGTAGTGCAGCCTGATATAGGTAGGGTTGGGGGTCTTAGTGAAGCAAAAAAAGTATCCATACTTGCGCAAAATAACAATCGTATAATAGTTCCTCATTGTTGGAAAACTTCGGTTTCTCTTGCTGCTACAGTTCATTTCGCATTTAATAGCCCTGCATGTAAGTTTGTGGAATATCTTCCTCCGCAATTATGTCATGAAACATTAAGAAAAGAACTTGCGACCGAAGGATTTGAATTTGTTGACGGATTAATAAAGATCCCTACTAAACCTGGCCTAGGAATAGAATTGCACCGAGAAACAATTAATAAATATGAAGTTTGCTAAGCAACCGATATATAAACTTGCTGCTTTATATCGGTTGCTTATTTTTTATAAATAAGTATTTTCTCAATAACATCAGCAGGCCCTCCCATTGCAGGGTCTCTAGGGGTTATTCCTTCAAGTATTTCCATTCCATCTATGACTTTCCCAAACACAGAATGGCATGACGTTCCTGCAACTAAACAATCTTTAGCAGAATTATCTTCATTAAATGCATCCAAAAAAGGCGTTTCTGTATACGTTATAAAAAATTGACTTCCATTTGTTGCTTTTCCGTTTTTAATACCCCCATTAGCCATCGAGAGTGTTCCTTGAGAGTCATGCCTAGCATCTAGATGGAATTCATTCTGAAATTCATACCCTGGTCCGCCTGCTCCTGTGCCAGTAGGGTCTCCTGTTTGGGCCATAAACCCTGGAATCACTCTATGGAAAGTTACCCCTTCATAAAATCCGCTTTCCGCTAAATGAACAAAATTATTAACAGTTATTGGAGTTTTTTTCTCAAATAGATCAATATTTATTTGACCACCTCCAAACATAAAGATTTTTGCACTGTAATCCTTAGTTTCATCAATTTGCCTCCCTGGAGGCTGAGAAAATGTAATATCAGTATCAGGTTTAGGTGGAAGTTGAGGAATAGAAACACTAACAGGCTTTCCGAAGTTAGATGCACTAAGAGAAACTTCTACTTCAATATATACATCCTCACCTGTAGGACTTTGTACTTCAGGTCCAGCCTTTACAGAACCCGTCAAAATTAAAGAACTGATATAACTATTTACAGGATCAAAATAAATATCAGCAGAAAGATTTCCATTTGAACCTTCAAGTATAGAAACGATTTCTCCCAAATAAGAAGGGTCTATAGCTCCTCTAAGATATCCTGCATCCTGACCATTCTTAATGGTAGTCCCAACATACTCAGGGGCTATAAGATTGTCAATGACAAGTTTAGTTAAGTCTGGAGGGGTAATTATTCTTTGTCCCTCAGGAAATTCATCCCACACAATAGAGTCATTATAATTCATATAAATTTTGTCAGAAAAAAGCCTTACATTAATAAGTGAAGTCCCGTCACCAGTCATGTCAACTATTCCGATAAAGTCATTTCCATTTGGAGAAACATCTCCTTTCATATTTAAGGGGAGCTCTTGAGAAAATTCACCATAAGTCACATTAATATTCATAAAAAGCTCTCCTTCATATGAATATCCACCTGAAATAGCATTAACTATTCTTTCTAAAATAACCCCATCATTACTTAATACATCATCTGCTTCTTTTTGATTGTTCCTAGGTTCATTAGAAATTTGTTGTTGATCGGACATTTGGATATCATTATCATTTGCATCAAACGATTGAGAAGTCTCATTTTTTGAGCAAGCAATTAAAATTAATAGCCCTAAAAATATAATTGCCAATGGCAAAACTGTTATAGATTTTATAAAATTTCGTCTCATAATATTTATTCTCTAGTTAATTGATGAAATAGGGTTAACCGTTACTCTGCTCATTTGAATTTTTCCTGTGTTTCGAAATTGATGTTCCACACTAGCTGGAACATATATGCAGTCTCCCGTTTCGATAGGATATTCATCTCCTGCAAAAAAAAGAGTCCCTGACCCTTCTGTTATGAATGCTTGATGTTCCCATGGGTGAGTATGAAGTGGGGTTGCTTCTCCTGGGGCATGCTGAACATACAACATTACATAATTAGGAACACCATCATTGTCAC
>Ga0114999_10006230_pt1 | contig 13823 bp, 13 predicted proteins | sample ArcticOcean_MG_C_3_FD_89820 | JGI IMG/M metagenome (GOLD analysis project Ga0114999, IMG submission 89820) | Marine microbial communities from western Arctic Ocean - ArcticOcean_MG_CB8_126 | ecosystem: Environmental > Aquatic > Marine > Oceanic | place: Arctic Ocean: Canada Basin | collected...
CCACCCGCCCGCGCGTATCCAGCCGCGCCGGTCGTTGCATTTCGGTCATCTCCATTCTCTCCCCGTTTGGTCCCGTCAGGTCGGCCGGCGCGCCTTGAGCGCCGCGGTCAACGTGCCGTCGTCGAGATAGTCCAATTCGCCGCCCATCGGCACGCCATGGGCCAGGCGCGAGACATCGACCCCGCAACCGGCCAGGCGCTCGACGACATAATGCCCGGTCGTCTGGCCATCGACCGTGGCATTGGTCGCCAGGATCACCTCCTTCACCGCCTCGGCGCGCGCGCGCGCGACCAGGGCGACGATGTTGAGTTCCTCCGGCCCGATTCCGTCGATCGCCGAAAGCGTGCCGCCCAGGACATGATAGCGGCCCCGGTAGCTGGCGGTCCGCTCGATCGCCCAAAGGTCGCCGACATCCTCGACGACGCAAATCAGGGAAGGGTCGCGACGGGCATCGGCACAGATCGAACAGGGATCGGTGGTGTCGACATTGCCGCAGGTCGAACAGACTCGGATCGTCGCGGCCGCCTGGCCGAGGGCCCGGGCCAGCGGTTCCATCAGGGTTTCCCGGCGCTTGATCAGATAGAGGGCGGCGCGTCTGGCCGAACGAGGCCCCAGCCCGGGCATCCGAGCGAGAAGCTGTATCAGACGCTCGATCTCGGGCCCGATCATCGGCGCGTCCGTTCCTTATCCGTCAAAACGGTAGCTTCATGCCCGCCGGCAGGTTGAGGCCGCCCGTCACCTTGCGCATCTCTTCATGGGCATGGGTCTCCACCCGGATCCGGGCGTCGTTATGGGCGGCGAGAATAAGATCCTCGAGCACCTCGGCCTCGTCCGGGCTGCACAGGGCCGGATCGATCCGCAGCCGCAGCATCAGGCCCTTGCCGTTGAGGGTGACGGCGACCATGCCGCCGCCAGCCTTGCCCTCGATCTCGGTGGCGGCAAGCTCTTCCTGCATCCGCTCGATCTTACCCTGGACTTCCTGGGCCTGTTTCAACATCTGGCCGAGATTCTTCATGCATCCTCCCAAGGGGCGCCGTCGTCATCCGGGTCGATGAATGACTCCGGCGCAAGAATATCGCCCGCCTCATCGACGGCCTCCACCGGCGCAGCGCCCGGCAACTCCCTGACCTCGACGATCTCGGCGCCCGGAAACTCCTCCAGCACCGCGCGCACGACCGGATCGGACGCGGCATCTACCTTGCGCGCGTCCACCGCCATCCTCGCCTGGTCGCGCAGGCTCGGCGCGCCCTCCGCCTGGGAAACGCTGACGATCCAGCGCCGCCCAGTCCAATCGGTCAGCATCCGCCCGACGCGGTTGGCCAGATCGGACGCCGCCTGATCGTCGGGATTGATCTCTATATGCCCGGTCTCGAACCGGACAAGGCGCACATTGTTGCGCAGTTGGGCGGCCAGCAGCGCCTCGCGCTGATCGTCGAACAAGGCAACAACCGCCTCAAAATTTTCCAGAACCGGCGCGGCCTCGGCCTTGGGCGCCAACACCGCCGCCGGCTCCACCTCGCGCTGCGGCGCGCCGCCGCCGCCATTGGCCACGGCCCTGACGCCGTTGCCCGGCGCCCCTCCAGATCCACCGGTCGATCCGCTGGCAGAACTGGAGCCCGAACTTCCGCCCGAACCTCCAGCTGATCCACCGCCCGAGGGCGCCGTTTCCGCGTTCTGTATCTGCTTCACCAGATCGCCCGGCGTCGGCATATCGGCGGCATAGGCCAGACGAATCAGCACCATCTCGGCCGCGCGCATGGCCGAGGGCGCGGATTGGACCTCGGCGAGGCCCTTGAGCAGCATCTGCCAGGCCCGGGTCAGGACCGGCATGGCCAGGCCCTCGGCCGCGGTCCGGCCGCGCGTCCGCTCGGCCTCGGGCGTGACCGGATCGTCGAGCAGCGCGGGCACCAGCTTGGCCCGGGTGATCCAATGGACCAGTTCCATCAGGTCCTGAATCACAACCAGCGGATCGGCACCGTCGCGATAGACCGCCTCGAACTCCTCCAGCGCGGCCTTGATCTCGCCCCGCATCAGCGCCTCGAAGAGATCGAAGATGCGCGTCCGGTCGGCCAGGCCGAGCATGCCGCGAATCTGGCCCTCTTCGATCGACCCATCGGAAAAGGTCGAGATCGCCTGATCGAGCAGGCTCAGGCCGTCGCGCACCGAGCCGTCCGCGGCACGGGCGAGCAGGGCCAGGGCGGGCGGCGTCGGCGCGGCGCCCTCCGCCGTCGCGATCCGACCAAAATGCGCGGCCAGCAGGTAGGCATCGACCCGCCGCAGGTCGAAACGCTGGCAGCGCGACAGAACGGTGATCGGCACCTTGCGGATTTCGGTCGTGGCGAAGACGAATTTCACATGCTCGGGCGGCTCCTCCAGGGTCTTCAACAGGGCGTTGAAGGCCTGAGTCGACAGCATATGCACTTCGTCGATGATATAGACCTTGTAGCGCGCGCTGATCGGTTTGTAGCGCACACCGTCGATCAATTCGCGAATATCGCCCACCCCGGCCCGGCTGGCCGCATCCATCTCAATCACATCAACATGGCGATCTTCGGTGATGCCCACGCAATGCTCGCAGGCCCCACAGGGCCTGGCCGTCGGCCCACCCTTGCCGTCCGGTCCGATGCAGTTCAGGGCGCGCGCGATGATCCGCGCGGTGGTCGTCTTGCCGACCCCGCGCACCCCGGTCAGCATATAGGCCTGGGCGATGCGGTCGGTCTGGATGGCGTTGGTCAGGGTGCGGACCAAGGCGTCCTGGCCGATCAGTTCGTCGAAATTGGCCGGGCGGTATTTGCGCGCGAGGACCCGGTAGACCGGCACGGCGGCTTCGCCGGCAGCCCCTGTTCCAGCGGTTCCGGTCCCAGCGGTTCCAGTCATGGAATCCTGCGGGGGCGCGGCCCGAATTTCCGCGGGCGTCTCGACCTCCGGCGGCGAGTCCACCGGCGGTTTGTCGAATGCATCTTGCTGATCGGTCATGAGGCCCAGGTCGAAATGTTGCGCCGGGGCGCCCTAGGGGTGCGGCGGAAGGCTGGCGAGCGACCCAGACAAAAACTCGTTGCGGCTGCTTCCTTCCGGATCTGACCGGGTTGGCGAGAAGTCCGTCCGCCGCCAACCTTCCTGACATGACTATATCAGATTTCCGACCGGCAGAGGCAAGACACCCGAGTCTTTTGATTCTTCCGAACCCGTGCGACGCCGATTGAACCGCCGGCCGCCGCGTGCCAACCTTCACTGTCATGCGTAGCCCCAATTTTTTTGCCGGGGGCGCGGTCGACCGCCGCGCCGACCTCCGGCGCAATGCCGACTGGCTGAGCGATTGCCTCTGCCAGCGCCAGACCCGCATCCTGCCGGTCTGGCGCTCTCGCAGCCTGTTGATCATGGGCGATCACCCGACCGCCGCCATGCCGGCCGCGCGGGAGGTCGAGGCGCTGCTGGACCGGACACGCATGGCGTTCCTGGGATTGGTTGAAGAGCGGGCGCATTTCTCGCTCGATCTTTCCCATCTCGAAGAGGAAGAGGTCCTGGCCGCCCTCGCCGGCCACGGCGAATTCATCGATCTGCGCAACACGGGCGGCGCGCTCGACCCGACCGAAGGCAATCTGCTGGCCTATGCGCGCGGCCTGGCCTATTGGCACGAACGTCATCGCTTTTGCGGCGTCTGCGGCCATCCGGCCGAGGCGCGGGACGCCGGCCATGTCCGCCAATGCACCAATCCCGACTGCAAGGTCCAGCACTTCCCGCGAACCGATCCGGCCGTGATCATGCTGATTTCGGACGAGGCTGACGAACGCTGCCTGCTCGGCCAGGCGCCGCGCTTCATCCCGGGCATGTATTCCACTCTGGCCGGCTTCGTCGAGCCGGGCGAAAGCCTCGAGGAAGCGGTCGCGCGCGAGGTCTGGGAGGAGAGCGGCGTGCCGGTGACGAATGTGCGCTACCACTCGTCCCAGCCTTGGCCCTTTCCGGCCTCGATCATGCTCGGCTTCTACGGCACCGCGACCTCGACCGAGATCACCATAGACCGCGACGAGTTGGCCGACGCTGTCTGGAAAACCCGGGACGAGCTGCGCAACAGCCCTGAGGACGACAGCTTCCGCCTGCCGCGCGGCATCTCCATCGCCCGCCGCCTGATCGACGACTGGATCGCGGCGGGCTGACCGCCCGACACGCGATGCCCCCAGCCCACCGCCTCGACGCCCCCGGGTCCAACGCCCCCGAGCCCGACGCCCTATGACCGTTTTCGGCCTTGAGCCCTGGATTCTCGCTTATGCCGCGGTCGCCATGTTCATTGGCGGCGTGATTCGTGGCTATACGGGTTTCGGCTCGTCCATGTTCTGGGTCGCCAGCGTGTCGCTTGTCGTGCCGCCGATCGAAATCGTCCCCACCGTCTATCTGCTTGAGATCATGGCCAGCATCCATCTGCTGCCCAAGGTCTGGCGCGATGTGCACTGGCGCTCGGTCGCCTGGCTTCTCCTCGGCGCGCTGATCGCCACCCCGGCCGGGGTCTGGCTGCTGGCCGTGGCCCCCGCCGACACCATGCGCATCGTCATTTCCGTGCTGATTCTGGTGGCCGTCGCCATGCTCATGCGAAGCCCGGGGCTCGGGCGGATGCCGGGGCCAGCGCCGACCGCCCTGACCGGGGCGCTTTCAGGGGTGATCAACGGCGCCACCTCGATGGCCGGGCCGCCGGCCGTCGTCTATTACCTGTCGAGCCCTCTGAGCGCGGCGGCGGGGCGGGCCTGCTTGATCGCCTACTTACTCGGCACGGATATCTTCAGCGCGGGTATCGCCGGCGGCGCGGGCCTGATCGATGGCGAGATCCTGCTGCGCAGCCTGGGCTTCTTCGTGATCGTTCTGGCCGGGCTGGCGGTCGGCCATCGCCGCTTCGTCCTGGCCCCGCCGGAGACCTTCCGCCGCTTCACCATGATCCTGCTGGCCGTGCTCGCCCTGGCCGGGTTGGTCCGCGCCGCCCTGACCTGAACCGACCCCGCCGCACTGGCTTGGTCAGTCCGAACTGGCGGCGATCACCTCGGCCTGAAAACGATAGGGATGGGCCGGATAGACGCCCAGAATGCGGACCTCGCGCGAGAAGAAGCTGAGTTCCTCGAGCGCCTGCTTGAGGTTGCGGTCCTGCGGATGGCCCTCGACATCGGCATAGAACTCCGTCGCCGTGAAGCGCCCGCCGACCATGTAGCTTTCCAGCTTCGTCATGTTCACCCCGTTGGTCGCGAAGCCGCCCATCGCCTTGTAGAGGGCGGCCGGCACATTGCGCACGCGGAAGACGAAACTGGTGATGACCGTGCCGCGCCGGGGATCGGGATCGATCGCTTCGCGCGCCAGGACGACGAAGCGGGTGGTGTTGTGGTCGGCATCCTCGATATCCGCCTTCAGGACATCGAGACCGTAGGTCTCCCCCGCCAGGGCCGAGGCGATCGCGGCCCGGGTCACGTCGCCGCGCTCGGCCACCTCCTTGGCCGCGCCGGCCGTATCGGCAGCGACGACCGCTTTCAGACCCAGTTCCCGTATTATCGCGCGGCATTGGCCCAAGGCGTGGACATGGCTGTACACGGTCTTCAGGCCGGCCAGGGTCGCGCCCTTGGGGGCGAGCAGACAATGATTGATGCGCTGGAAATGTTCGCCGATGACATGCAGGCCCGAACGCGGCATCAGGCTATGGACATCCGCGACCCGTCCGGCCACCGAATTGTCGATCGGAATCATCGCATAGCGCGCGCGTTTCTCCGCCACGGCGGCGAAGGCGTCCTCGAAGGAATCGCAGGGCAGAGTTTCGAGGTCCGGATAAACCGTCCGGCAGGCCGCCTCGGAATAGGCGCCGGGCACGCCCTGGAAGGCGATTTTCCCGTCGGATTCGGCAGAAATGGTCATCGACGGATCATGCGGCTGTTCATGACAGGACTCGTCCCGATCTGAGGCTCAAGCGCCCGGCGAGGCATCGAAAATCGCGCGGGCCCGGGCGAGGTCGGCGGGAGTATCGACACCGAGTGGAACGGTGTCAACGAGACCCGCCTCAATGTGCATCCCCGCCTCCAGCGCGCGAAGCTGCTCCAATTTCTCCCGCTGTTCCAGCATCCCGGGCGGCAGGGCGACAAATCGTGCCAGGGCCTCCCGCCGGTACGCGTACAAGCCGATATGGTGGTAAAGTGGTCCTTCGCCGCCGGGTACGGGCAGACGGCTGAAATAGAGGGCGCGACCGACCCGCTCGCCCGGGCCGAGGCTGAGCACTGCCTTGACCACGGCAGGATCGTCGCGCTCCGCCGGATCAGTGATCTCGGCGACGATGGTGGCGATATCGACCCCGGGGCGGGCCAGCGGCTCGAACACCGCGCGCACCGCCGCCGGCGGAATCGTCGGCAGATCGCCCTGCACATTGACGATCGCGTCATGGGCGCCGTCGGGATCGAAAAGCTGCACGGCCTCGTAGACCCGGTCGGAACCCGACGGAAGGTCCGGTCGGGTCATCACCGCGCGGCCGCCCGCGGCCACCACCGCCTCAGCGATCGCGGCATCCCCGCAGGCGACGATGACCGGCCCGATATCCGCCTCCTCGGCCCGCCGCAAGACCTGGACGATCATCGGCAAGCCGCCGATCTCGGCCAAGGGCTTGTTCGGCAGACGGGTCGAGGCGAGGCGCGCAGGGACGACCACAAGCGGATTGCGCGGCGCGGCGTCACTGGCATCGATTCGGGCGGTCATGGCGTTCTGTCTCCCGCGGTCCTGAATACGGCGCGCACTATAGCGGATTCCGTTCTGGGCGAATGGCCTTTGGCTGTGTGGACAGCGGTTTGTGATGGGGCTAGTGTTCCGCGCGCTGGCGAGGGGGGAGCTTGTCGTCGGCCCCCGTGTCCTCATTGTCCTAGACCCGCCCAAGGGACCGCCCAGGGATCGTCATGAACACATTTGAGATCAACAAGATTGTCGGAGCCGGGTTGACCGCGCTCCTGGCCCTTATCGTGATCGGCCATATCGGCGACACCCTCATCAGCACTGACGCGGGCGGGCACGAGCCCGCGCAAGCCCATGGCGAGATGGCGGCCAAGAACGCGCCTGAGCCGAAAGCGGCCGAGCCGGTGGCACCCTTGGCCGTGCGTCTGGCCCAGGGCGACATGGCCACGGGCGAGAAGGTCTTCAAGAAATGCGGCGCCTGCCACACCGCCGAAGAAGGTGGCGCCAACAAGGTGGGCCCGAATCTCTGGGGCATCGTCGGCCGCGCCCACGCCGCCGTCGCGGACTTTGCCTATTCCGATTCGATGAAGGCCCAGGAAGGGCCCTGGACGCTCGAAAGGCTGGACGCGTTCATCGCAGACCCCAAGGGCGCCGTTCCCGGCACCAAGATGAGCTTCGCCGGCATCGGCAAGCCAGATCAGCGCGGCGACCTGCTGCTCTATCTGCACAGCCTCAGCGCCTCGCCCGCGCCGCTGCCCGAACCCACCGCCGAGACGAGCGAGGCGCCGGCGCAGGATGCCGCCAAGGCCGAGGGCGAGACCGCCGCCAAGGCACCCGCCGACACAGCGAAATCCCAGGAAGAGCCGGCGAAGCCAGAGGCGGTGGCCGAAACCGCCCAGGAACTCGCCAAGCCTGCGGAAACCCAGATGGCCACCGCCGGCGATCCGGCGGCGGGCGAAAAGGTCTTCCGCAAATGCAAGGCCTGCCACACCCCCGAGAAGGGCGGACCCAACAGGGTCGGTCCGAACCTCTATGGCATCGTCGGCCGGCCCACCGCATCGGCGACCGATTACAGCTATTCCTCGGCCATGACCAAACATGGCGGAACCTGGACCGAGGCGACGCTGGACTCCTATCTCGCCGATCCCAAGGCCGCGGTGCCGGGCACGAAGATGGCCTTCGTCGGCCTCAAGAAGGAAGCCGACCGCCTCGACGTCATCGCTTATCTGAAGAGCCTCGCGGAATAGCCGCGCCCGGCTCCCTCCGCAGGTCGGGTGACATTTCGTTAAGCTAAACCATTCCTTCACGCTTGGCGGATAGCCTTCGCGCTGCGAACAAGTCATCGCAGCCGCAAGCGGGGAGGGGGTGCATGGGTTACGCTTTCGAATAGTCCGAATCGAACACAAGGGCGGAACGCGCCACGCCGGCCGAGCGCCGGGCGACCGGCGCCGCCTTGGCCTATTGGGAATCCTTGCGGGGGGACCGCGATTGCCCCTCGGTCGAGGAGTTTCACATCAACCGCATGCCCGACCTCAACCACAATGCCGTGCTGATCGCGCTGCACTCCGACGGGCATAGCCCCGGCACGGTCGCCTATGACGGCGAGGAGGTCGAGCGCCTGTGCGGCACCCGCACCCAAGCCACACAGTCTGGGAATGCCTGCCCTCCGGCATGCGGGAGCGCACGGCCCAGGTCCTGGCCGCCGCCGCCGCCGTGCGCCGGCCCCTGGCCGATTCGGATCGCTTCTCCGATGCCGCCGGCGACACCGTTCTCTACCGCTCGGTCTTCATGCCTCTGGCCGGCGCGGACGGCAGGGTCACCCATCTTCTGGGCGCCTTCAGCTTCAAATCGGTCGCCGCGGCCTGAGCGGACGAAATCCTGTCGCCCCGCGCCTTCGCTGGGCTTCAAAACCCGGGGCCCGTGGTCCACACTGCGGCCAGGATGACCAAGGCCCAAGCCGAACCCTGCCCCGAAGCCTTTCTGGCCCTCGCCGACCGCATGACGGCGGCGAGCGGCGAGATCGTCGCGCGTTATTTTCGCACGGCGATCGCGGTCGACGACAAGCCCGACGAGAGCCCCGTCACGATCGCCGACCGCTCGGTTGAGACGGTCATCCGCGACCTGATCGGCAAAAATTGTCCGGGTCACGGCATCGTCGGCGAGGAATACGGCACCGAAAACCCGGATGCCGAATTCGTCTGGGTGATCGACCCGATCGACGGCACCAAATCCTTCATCTCGGGCGTCCCTCTGTTCGGCACCCTGATCGCGTTGCTGAAGGGCGGCGTGCCGATCATGGGGGTGGTCGATCATCCGGCCCTGGGCGAGCGCTGGGTCGGCGCCCGCGGCCATGGCACGACCCATAACGGCAAGCCGGCACGGGTGCGGGACTGCGCCGCCATCGACCGCGCGACCCTGTGCTCGACCAGCCCGGACATGTATCGGGGGACGGATGCCGAGGCCTTCCGCCGGCTCCACGATTCGGTAAAGCTGGTGCGCTATGGCACGGATTGCTATGCCACCGGCCTGCTCGCCTCGGGCTATATCGATCTGCACACCGAGGCCGGTCTGAAGCCCTTCGACTATTGCGCGCTGGTGCCGGTGATCGAGAATGCCGGTGGCCGGATCACCGACTGGGACGGCCGGCCGCTGCGCCTCGATTCGGACGGCCGCATGCTCGCAGCCGGCGATCCGCGCGCCCATGACGCCGCTCTCGCCCTGCTTTCGGCATGACCATGGGCCATCCGACGGGTTCATGCGCCGGGCTGCTTCTCGCCCTGACCCTGGCTCTGTCGGCGTTTTCGGCTTCGGCCCAGGAAACGACCCCCAGCCACGGCATCGCGATCCACGGCGCGCCCGCCTATCCGCCCGATTTCACCCATCTGAACTATGCCGATCCGGACGCGCCCAAGGGCGGGCTGGTGCGCCGCTCGGCAACCGGCGCTTTCGACAACCTGAACCCCTATATCCTGAAGGGACAGGCGGCGGCGGGGCTGACCTACGTTTTTGAAACCCTGATGGCCAGCACTTTGGACGAGCCCAACACCGAATACGGCCTGATCGCGGAATCGATCGAGACGCCGGAAGACCGGTCCTGGGCGATCTTCCGCCTCGATCCCCGGGCGCGCTGGCATGACGGCAAGCCGATCACGCCCGATGACGTGATCTGGAGCTTCGAGACTCTGCGCGACAAGGGCCATCCCTTCTATCTCTACTATTTCGCCAATGTCGCCGAGATCGAGCAGGTCGGCGAAAGGGGCGTCAAATTCACCTTCGCCGGCGGCGAGAACCGCGAATTGCCGGTCATCATCGGCCAGCTTCCCGTGCTGCCCAAGCATTACTGGGAAAGTCGCGATTTCGACAAAACGACCCTGGAGCCGCCTTTGGGCAGCGGACCCTACCGGGTTGCGGCGGTCGACCCCGGACGCAGCATCGAGATCGAACGCGTGCCCAACTATTGGGGGGCGGACCTGCCGGTCAATGTCGGGCGCTACAACTTCGACCGGATACGGTTCGAGTACTACCGCGACCGCACGGTCGAGCGGGTCGCATTCAAAGCGGGCGCAGCCGATATCTTTGCCGAGAATTCGGCCAAGGAATGGGCGACCGCCTACGATTTCCCGGCCGTGCGCGACGGCCTGGTCAAGGTCGAGGCCATCCCGAACGAAATTCCGACGGGCATGCAGGCCTTCATCTTCAATATCCGCCGCCCGCTCTTTGCCGACAGCCGGGTGCGCGAGGCATTGGCCTACGCTTTCGATTTCGAATGGACCAACGCCAATCTCTTCTACGGCCAGTACGAGCGGACCAAAAGCTACTTCTCCAACTCCGAACTGGCGGCGACCGAATTGCCGAGCGCGGCCGAGCTCGAAATCCTGGGACCCTATCGCGGCCGCATCCCGGACGAGGTCTTCACCACCATCTACGAACCGCCCTCGACCGACGGCACAGGCAATATCCGGGCGAATCTGCGCCAAGCCTTTCGCCTGCTGGGCGAGGCCGGATGGCACGTCAAGGACGGCGCGCTGCGCAACGACGAGACCGGCCAGCCCTTCGCCTTCGAAATCCTGCTCGTCTCGCCCAGTCTCGAACGCATCGTTCTGGCCTTCGTTCAGAATCTCAAACGGCTGGGCATCGAGGCGCAGGTCCGCACGGTTGACACGACGCAATACCAGAACCGGATGGACGAGTACGATTTCGACATGGCGGTCGGCAGTTTCGGCCAATCTCTGTCGCCCGGCAACGAACAGCGAGACTTCTGGGGTTCGGCCTCGGCCAAGACGCCCGGTGGGCGGAACCTGGTCGGGATCGAAGGTCCGGCGGTCGACGAATTGATCGACCTGTTGATCGCCGCGCCCGACCGTGAGGCGCTGATCACCCGGACCCGGGCGCTCGACCGGGTACTGCAGTGGAATCACTTCGTGATTCCCCACTACCACATCCAGACGACGCGCATCGCCTATTGGAACAAGTTCGGCATGCCGGACGTCATTCCGCCCTACGGCATCGATATAGATGCCTGGTGGATCGATCCTCGGAAGGTGGCGGCCGTCGGAGCCGGCAAAGCCGCCCTGGACGACGAGTAGACGGGGCCGCGCCGCGCCATGCTCGCCTATATCGTCCGGCGCCTGCTGCTGATCGTTCCGACCCTGATCGGCATCATGGTCGTCAATTTCGTCATCGTGCAGGTCGCCCCGGGCGGCCCGGTCGAGCAGCTGATCGCCCAGATCCAGGGCACAGCCGTCTCCTCCACCGCGCGCTTCACCGGATCGCAGGGCGATGCCGCGCCCGGCGCCCAGAGTGGCGGAAGCGGGAGCAGGGAAGGCGGATTGCAGTATCGCGGCGCGCGCGGGATAGATCCCGCCTTCATCAAGGAGATCGAGACGCTCTACGGCTTCGACAAACCGATGCACGAGCGCTTTCTCAAGATGATGGGCGACTATCTGGTCTTCGATTTCGGCAACAGCTTCTTCCGCGACCGGCCTGTCGTGCAGCTCGTCATCGACAAGCTGCCGGTCTCCATCTCCATCGGGATCTGGAGCACCTTGATCATCTATTTCGTCTCGATCCCGCTGGGCATCCGCAAGGCAGTGCGCGACGGCACGCGCTTCGACTATTGGACCAGCACGGCGATCATCGTCGCCTATGCCGCGCCCGGCTTCCTGCTCGCCACCCTGCTGATCGTGCTTTTCGCCGGGGGGGGCTTCGTCCAGTGGTTCCCGCTGCGGGGCCTGGTGTCCGAAGGCTGGGCCACCCTGCCCTGGCATGACCAAATCCTCGACTATCTCTGGCACATGGTCTTGCCGATCCTCTCCATCGTGATCGGCGGCTTCGTCGGCCTAACCATGCTGACCAAGAATTCCTTCCTCGACCAGATCAACCAGCAATATGTCCTGACGGCGCGGGCCAAGGGCCTGACCGAAAAGCGCGTGCTCTACGGCCATGTCTTCCGCAATGCCATGATCATCGTCATCGCCGGCTTCCCCGGCATGCTGATCGGCATCCTGTTCACCGGCGCTTTCCTGATCGAGATCATCTTCTCCCTCGACGGGCTCGGCCTGCTCGGTTGGGAAGCGCTGATCCAGCGCGACTATCCCGTGATGTTCGGAACTCTCTATTTCTTCACTCTGCTGGGCCTCGTCATGGCTATCCTGCGCGACGTGACCTATGTCTTCGTCGATCCGCGCATCGATTTCGAGGCGAGGCGCTAGGCGATGGTCGGGACCGACAACTTGAGCGCGCCGCGCCGCTTCCTGGGCTTCACCGTGACCCCGCTGACCCGGCGGCGGCTCTACAATTTCCGCCGTAACCGGCGCGGCTTCTGGTCGCTCTGGGTCTTCCTGGCGCTCTTCGCCGTGACCCTGCCGGCCGAATTCATGGCCAACGACAAGCCCTTTCTGGTCTCCTATGACGGCGATTTCTACATGCCGATCTTCGAGGCCTATCCGGAAACCGTCTTCGGCGGCGAGTTCCCGACCGAGGCCGATTACACCGATCCTTTCGTCCAGGACCTGATCGACGACAAAGGTTGGATGGTCTGGCCCCTCATCCGCTACAGCTATGACACGGTAATCCTGGATCTCGACGTGCCGGCCCCGGCACCGCCCTCGACCGTGAACTGGCTGGGCACCGACGATCAGGCCCGCGACGTCCTCGCGCGCGTCATCTACGGCTACCGCATCTCGATCCTCTTCGGCCTGCTCCTGACCGTCTTCAGCTCGGTCGTCGGGGTCTGGGCGGGCGCCGTGCAGGGCTATTTCGGCGGGCTGGTCGATCTCCTGTTCCAACGCTTCGTCGAGATCTGGGAGGGGCTGCCCGTGCTCTTCCTGCTGATCATCATGGCCAGCGTGATCGTGCCCAGCTTCTGGTCGATCCTCACCATCATGCTGCTGTTCAGCTGGATGGGTCTGGTCGCCGTGGTGCGCGCCGAATTCCTGAAGGCGCGCAATTTCGACTATGTCCGCGCGGCGCACGCGCTCGGCGTCAGCAACCGGGTGATCATGTTCAAGCATGTCTTCCCCAATGCCATGGTCGCCACCGTCACCTTCCTGCCCTTCATCGCCGTGGGCGCGGTCTTCCAATTGACCTCTCTCGACTTCCTCGGCTTCGGCCTGCCGCCCGGCTCGCCCTCCCTGGGCGAGCTCGTCCAGCAGGGCAAGAACAACCTTCAGGCGCCCTGGCTGATCCTCACCGCCTTCTTCGTCATCACGGCGATGATCGCCCTGCTGGTCTTCATCGGCGAAGCGGTGCGCGACGCCTTCGACCCCCGAAAGGCCGTGGCATGAGCGATATTCCGGGCCGCGCCCTGGTCAAGGTGGCCGACCTGTCCGTCGATTTCTCGGTCGGCGGGCGCAGCATTCCGGCGGTGCACGGCGTCTCTTTCGAGATCGCCAAGGGCGAGACCCTGGGCCTGGTCGGCGAAAGTGGCTCGGGCAAATCGGTCACCGCCCTCTCGATCATGCAGCTTCTGCCCTATCCCCTGGCCAGCCACCGCCCCGGCTCCTCCATCCTGTTCGACGGCGAGGAGGTGGTCGGCGCGGTCGAGCCCGCGATGCGCGCCCTACGCGGCAACCGTATCGCCCTGATTCCCCAGGAACCGCTGAGCGCGCTGAACCCCCTGCACACGATCGAAAAGCAGATCG
>Ga0114999_10006234_pt1 | contig 13816 bp, 15 predicted proteins | sample ArcticOcean_MG_C_3_FD_89820 | JGI IMG/M metagenome (GOLD analysis project Ga0114999, IMG submission 89820) | Marine microbial communities from western Arctic Ocean - ArcticOcean_MG_CB8_126 | ecosystem: Environmental > Aquatic > Marine > Oceanic | place: Arctic Ocean: Canada Basin | collected...
GAGCCCGAGGAGGGAGTCGAACCCACAACCTGCCAATTACAAATCGGCTGCGCTGCCGTTGCGCCACTCGGGCCTCACGGCTCGATGCCGCTCGATTGGCGGCGATTCACGTAAACAAAAAGGACGACCCGCAGGCCGTCAAGTGGAGTATAGGCGCCGCGCGGGAGGGGCGTCAACCGAAACCCGGCATCCACAGAACGGGCGCGGTGCGGGCGACAATGGCCTATTTTAGCAGTAAACCACCGGCGGGCTGCCTGCCAACTCGGAGTTGACAGACGCCTTAAAGGACCTGTTTAATCGACTCCGACTGGAGAGGTCCAGCGGCCTTGGCGTTCCCTACCCGGCGCCAAGGCCGTTGCTTTGTATCCGCCGCGACGCCAACCTAGGCTAAGGGTGAGGGCTTCAGATAAGTCCATCACTAGCCCACAATGTCGACGTCCTGCGTTGAGGCGCGGCCGCGCTCCCCCGTATAATCTGATTGTGGTGACCAAGTACGAGACCGTCATCGGCCTTGAGGTGCATGCGCAATTGCTGACGCGCAGCAAAATGTTCTGCACCTGCCCCGCCGACTACCAGCAGGCTCCGCCCAACAGCCGCGTGTGCCCGGTGTGTCTCGGCTTGCCTGGGACTCTGCCGGTCATCAACCGCCAAGCGGTCCGTGCGGTCATCATGACCGGGCTTGCCCTGCATGGCGAGATCGCCGAGCAAACGAAATTCGACCGCAAGAATTACCCCTACCCTGATCTAATGAAGGGGTACCAGATCTCGCAGTACGACCTCCCTCTGTGCCGCGGCGGCTACATCGAAGTCATCACTGACGACGGCCCGAAGCGCGTCGGCATCGAGCGCGTCCACCTAGAAGAGGACGTCGCGAAGCTCCAGCACAAGACGGACCCGACAACCGGCGAGACCTATAGCTTGGTCGACGTGAACCGCGCGGGCGTGCCGCTGATGGAGACGGTGAGCCGGCCAGACATGCGCTCAGCGGACGAAGCGCGGCAGTATCTGCTGAGCCTGCACGCCATCCTCCAGTACTTGGGCGTGTCGACGGCGCAAATGGAGGACGGCGCGTTCCGCTGCGACGCGAACGTCAGCATTCGGCTAATGGGCACCACCGAGCTCGGCCCCAAGGTCGAGGTCAAGAACATGAACAGCTTTCGCGCCGTGCACAGGGCGCTCATTTACGAAGTCGAGCGCCAGACTGCGCTGATGGAGAAGGGCGAGCGCATCCCCCAGGAGACACGCGGTTGGGTGGAAGAGCGCGGCGTCACCGTTTCCCATCGCTCCAAGGAGAAGGCGAGCGACTATCGCTACTTCCCGGAGCCCGATCTTCCTCCATTAAACATCGCGCGCAAGTGGGTCGCCGAGATCGAAGAACTGCTTCCTGAGCTGCCCGGCGAGAAACAATCGCGGTATGTAAGCCAGTACGGGCTGTCGGCGTATGACGCCACTCTCCTCACGGCGACGCCGAACACCGCACGCTACTTCGACGAGGCCATGGCATCCTTCCCCGCCGCCACCGCCGCCGGCGCGGCCAAGGCAGTGGCCAATTGGATAACGACAGAGCTGGCGGGGCACCTGAACGAAAGTGGCGCGGGTATCCTAGAGCAGCCGGTCAAACCGGGAGACATGGCGGACCTCGTTCTCCTCATTCAGGATGGGACGCTCGGCTCCGCGCAGGCGAAGCAAGCGCTCGGCGCCATGTACCGCACTGGCAACGGGGCGCGTGCGGTCGTCGAGGAGTTGGATTTAGCGCAGGTCAGCGACACCTCCGCGCTGGCCGAAGCGGTGACCGAAGCCATCGCGCAAAACCCCAAGGCCATCGAGGACTTTCTCGGTGGCAAGGCCAGCGCGCAGAAGTTCTTGGTGGGCCAAGTCATGCGCATTACCCGCGGCGCGGCAAACCCGTCCGTCGTGGCTGAAATGGTGGCGCGGGAACTCGAATCGAAACGCTGAGTGTCGCTCGCTCGCGAGACTCACTCAGCGGGCGACAACCAACACGATAAGGACTAGCACGTGGATACGTACATCAACTTCGCGGTCATCATCGTCGTCACCTTGCTCGTGGTCAGCGTGCTGCTCCAGGCGCCAGGACAGGGAGGCGGTCTCTTTGGCGCCGCCGGATCGACGTTCCGCACTCGGCGCGGCGTTGAGAAAACCCTCTTCCAGTTCACCATCGTGCTGTCCGTCGCCTTCGTCGTCCTGGCCATCGTCAACATCCGGGTCAGCTAGGTCAGTGCTAGAGCCCTAGTTTGCCGGGGTTGAGGGTCGACGCGGGATCGACGGCGGCCTTAAGCCTGCGCGCCAATACCAGCGCACCGCCCCACTCTCGCGGCATCCATCGGTCCAGCTTGATCCCGATGCCATGGCAGTACTCCACGCCGCCGTCCATGCTCAGCGCCAAGTCCAGTAGCGCGTCGGCAGCCGTGGCGAGCCTCCACTCACTTCCACCAGAGCCGTGCTGCGGATCGACGATAAGCATCGAGAACAGGCGCGGGTCGGTCCACACGGCGGTCTCAGCCATTTCCAGGCCGTGGGACGCGGCGATAGCCTGTGCCTGGTGCTCGTAGTCGAGAACACGCGAGGCGGGAAGCGAGACATGCAGGTAGTCGGCTCCGCGCCAATCGCTGCAGGCCCACCGCTCCGTCGGCCTGAGCGGTGCGGTGCGCTCGCGCCAGCGCTCGGCGACCGCGTGGCGGCTGTGCCAGTAGCGCTCGGTAGCAGCGGGGCCCAGGTCGGCGCCACCAGCGGCCAGGGCCTCAGCCGTCGTCCGCGACTGCTGCGCCGCGACCTCTTCTCGGTATCCCTCGAAGCCCAGGTAGAGCAGGCAGCGAAACCCTTGGGCGAGGTCGTGCGGCTCCTCCTCCGTTAGGTCGATTAGCGAAGGGCGAAGGCCCCTGTCGAACAACCGCACGACGAGGGGGTAGCCCTGCGCGAAGGAGGCGAAGCCAAAGGTGGAGAAGGTGCGGGCCTCTGGCTCGGCGAATAGTTCGACGGTCGCCTCGGTGATGATACCCATGCTGCCTTCGGAGCCAACTACAGTGCCGACGAGCTGGGGGCCGCTGCTCTGCCTAGCCAGTGGGCGGGTGCGGGCGACCGCGCCGTCGCCTAGAACCATCTCGACGGCGCGGACCTGCTGCCCCATGGAGCCGTACTTGCTGGCACGATAGCCGACGCTGTCGGTGGAGATGGCGCCGCCAACGGTGGCGATAGGCAGGCTCCACGGGTCGTGGCCAAAGAGCAGACCGTGACGGCGCGCCTCGGCGTCGAGATCTGCCAGAACGACGCCCGGCTGCACGCGGGCGAGCCGATCAGCGGTCGACACGTCGAGGATGGCGTCCATACGCCGCAGGTCGACGGCTACACCACCTTGGAAAGGGACTACCGCGCCCATGACACCGGTGCCGCCGCCGTACGGAATGATGGCGACGCCTGCAGCCGCGGCCGCGCGGACGACAGCAGCAACCTGCGCGGTGGTCGCCGGGCGCACCACCGCGTCGACGCGCGATTCGGCGAGGCTTTCTCGTCCACTGAATCGGCTGCGGCCGATGGCATCGAAGGACAGTCGCTCCCGGCTGTCGTCGTCCGTGAGGACGGCACCCGGGCCGACGGCGTTTTCGAGCTCGCCGATGAGGTTCGTCGTGAGCAGGTCAGCGCTCCAGAGGCAGAAGCCTCGCAGCCAAACCGTACCCGGTTTGGCTCGCCGCTGCACTCGCCTGCCTGCGCTGAGCACGGCTTAGTTGACTCCCTACTGCCACGGCGCTATGAATATCCCAACGCCGTGCATATCGTGCCAAGGGGCAATGCCGGCGGCTACGTGGGGGCGCCATCCCCGTTCCTAAGCCTGGGCGCCTAACCAGTCTCAACGCGCCAGAGTGTCCCTCTTGCGGAGTCGGTCAGGGTTACATTCAGCGCAGCCAGTTCATCGCGCACTGCATCAGCCTCAGCGAAGTTCTTTTCGCTCCGCAGCGCCGTCCGCCGGTCGACGAGGTCTTGGATACGAGCCGCCAGCTCCGGCGGGACCCTCGCCTCGCGCTCGGCGAAAGTAAAGCCAAGCACGTCGCCACCGAGCACACCCAAGGAGTGCTGGGCATCGACGATGGGCCTGCCATCGTCCGCCGCGCGGTTGATCTCTCGAGCCAGATCGAACAGCGCGGCCATTGCCTGTGGCGTACCGAAGTCGTCTTCCATGGCATCGAGGAAGCGCACACGGTAGGAGTCGGGGTCCAGGGCTTGGCCTACGGAGCCATCGCCAGCGTTCAATGCCTGGCGGAGGCGTCCCACGGCACGCTCCGACGACACCATCAGCTCCTCGGAATAGGTCGCGGGACTCCGGTAGTGCGACGAGAGCACGAGGTAGCGCAAGGCGTCAGGCGAGTGGTTCTCAAGCGCCTCGGTGATGGTCACGAGGTTGCCCAGCGACTTGCTCATTTTCTCGTCCTCGAACAGCATCATCCCGTTGTGCATCCAGAACTGAGCCAGGGGCAGGCCATCATTGTAGGCTTCGCTCTGAGCGATCTCGTTCTCGTGGTGAGGGAAAATAAGGTCTTGCCCGCCGCCGTGGATGTCGAGGGTCTCGCCCAGGTAGTGAAGCGCCATGGCCGAGCACTCGATGTGCCAACCGGGGCGGCCTGGGCCCCAGGGGCTGTCCCACGAAGGCTCGCCGGGCTTGGCTCTCTTCCACAGGGCGAAGTCCAGCGGATGCTCCTTGAGCTCGGTCTCGGCACGAACGCCGGCTCGCATGCTGTCGACGCTGCGATGGCTGAGCTTGCCGTACAGCGGGTCGCGGGTAACACGGAAGTAGACGTCGCCCTCGGCAGCGTAGGCGGCGTCTCGTTCGATGATGCCTTCGATGACCTTGATCATCGAAGGTATCTCCTGGGTCGCCCGCGGGTAGACGTGCGCTTGCTTGACGTTCAGCGCCGACAGGTGGCGCATGTAGGCTTCGATGTGACGCTCGGCCAGCGTGGCAACCTCGACGCCTTCGGCGTTCGCGCGCTCGATCAGTTTGTCCTCCACGTCCGTGAAATTCTGGACGTGCCTGACGCGGTGGCCGCGGTATTCCAGGTAGCGGCGCACGATGTCGAAGACGATGGCGAACATGGCGTGGCCGACGTGCGACTCGGAATACGGAGTTATGCCGCACACGTACATGCGGACTTCGTCCTCGAGGGGAGTGAACTCCCGTTTGGTGCCGCTGAGCGTGTCCTGGATTTTCATGAAATGGGGCCTGGGACAACGGATTCGAGGGAAGCGACGGCGATGGCGGCCATGCCCCGGCCCGAGCCGGTGTAGCCCATGCCGTCCTCGGTGGTGGCCTTGATGCTCACGCTGCCTAGGGCGCTGCCAAGCACGTCGGCAATTGCCGTGCGCATGGCCACGATGTGCTCGGCAAGCCGCGGGCGCTGAGCGACGATTGTAGCATCGACGTTGCCCACCTGCCATCCGGCATCGCGGACCATAGCCATTGCCCGCGCCAGCAGCGCGATGCTCGAAGCGCCCTCCGGCACCGACGGGTCGCCCGGCGGGAAGTGCGTACCGATGTCGCCGAGCGCCGCCGCACCTAGCAGCGCATCGATGATGGCGTGGGTCAGGACGTCACCGTCGCTGTGGCCTTCGAGCCCACGCTCGAAGGCCACAGCGACGCCACCGAGCACGAGGGGTCGACCGACCATCAGCGGGTGTGCGTCGTAGCCGATACCAAACCGTGTCATTGCTGTTGCTCCGTACGCTCGGCGCTTTGTGGTCCGCTCATGGGAGCGGCCTACGTCAGTCCCCAGTCGCCTCCGCCCCAGCCAACAAGGCCTGGGCCACGGCCAGGTCCTCGGGCGTCGTCACTTTGATATTGGCGTAGTCGCCCTCGTACACGATCACCTCGGCGCCAATCCGCTCCACCATGGCGGCATCATCCGTGACGTCACGAATGATCTTGTCATGCGCATCAGCGAGCAGGGCTCGGCGAAACACTTGTGGCGTCTGCACGGCCACGAGGCGCTCGCGGTTCAGTGTCCGCCCGATCCGTCCATCGCCACGCAACTGTTTCATCGTGTCCTTCGGCCGGACCGCCGCGATAGCCGCGCCAGTCTCCCGGGCAGCGGCCAGCCCGTCGACGATGAGGCGCTCGCTGACCAGCGGCCTCGCACCGTCGTGGACTAGCACCCATTCACACTCGCCGAGCGTGCACAGGCCCAGTCGGACGGAGTCCTGCCGCCGCGGGCCGCCCAGGCGAACAGCACTGACCTTGCGCCACCCACGCTCACCAGACAGCTTGGCAAGATCCGCGAGGTTGTGATTGGAAGCGACCACGACGATTTCGTCGACGACCGGGCTGGCCTCGAACACCTCGACGGTGCGGGCCACTAGCGGCACGCCCGCGAGCAGGGCGACAGCCTTATCGACGCCACGCATACGCGTGCTGTCGCCGGCGGATACGACGATGGCGCCTACGCGCTCGCTGACCACAACTGAAGGATACCATTGCCGCCGTTGGCCTCCTCCAAAGGGGCGCTGCCTAATGACGTTACCTGCATCGCAGTGCGACCTCGATGAGTATTTGGCGGACGCGGACAGGGCGGGCTTCGCCATTCGCGCGCCTTCCTGACTCACTCCCATGCCAACTTCGTCTCCGGCTACCTGGGCGGCGGTATGCTGGCACTAGGCGCGCGCGGACTTGGCGTCGCAGCGGTGGTGCCCTCCACTCGCAACTCTCGATGAGCTGGGCATCGGCTATCGATCGATCGTTGTGATGGACTTGCCTCAGTACGAGGGTATCGACAACAGCATTGAGATCGTCGGCGGGATCGCGACGGCGGTCGCCAGCCGCCCCTACAGCGGGACGCCGGGGTCCATGCGGAAGGCGGAGCTCTTGTCGACGACGACCGCCGTCGTCGCGCTAAGGGCGGCGTACTGTGAGTCGGTTAGGTACCAGCCGGAAGCGGCGAAGTCTTCGACAACCCGGTGCACTTTGTTGGTCGCAGGGATGGTGATGACCCACGGACTGCGCACACACCAGTTGAGCAGCACCTGCGCCTCAGTCTTGCCGGTCTCAATCACGACGGACCGGAGCGCGTCGGCTGCGGCCGGATTGGCCTTGAGTTCATCGCCAAGCTTGCCCTGCGCCAGCGGGCTGTAAGCGATGACGGTGATCTCATTCTGCTCGCAGTAGGGGATCAGCTCGTGCTCGATGTCGCGGGCAAAGAGGCTGTAGAGGACTTGGTTGGCGACGACTCCCGCGCCTCCAGCCGCCCTGAGCGCGGCGTCAGCCTCCTGGGTCTGCGGGACCGAGAAGTTGCTGACACCGACGTGGCGGATCTTCCCTTCGCGCTGGAGCCGAGCCATCGCCTCCATGGTTTCGGCGATGGGGATGGCTCCGTTGGGCCAGTGGACCTGATAAAGGTCAATGACGTCGGTGCCGAGGCGCTTCAAGCTAGAGTCGCAAGCTTTGGCGACGTCCGCGGCGCGCAGGTTCTCACCCGAGACCTTGGTGGCCAGGAAGTAGGCCTCGCGGTTGCCGCGCATGGCCGCGCCGACCATGTCCTCGGTCTTGTACCCCTCCGCCGTATCAATGAGGTTCCCGCCGCACTCCAGCGCCATGTGGATGACGGCCGGGTCGCCGCCATAGAGCCAAGTTCCGAGGCCGACCTCCGCCACGGTTTCTCCAGTGTTGCCAAGGGGTTTGCGCTCCAAGACAGGTCCCTCCAACGAATTCGGTCGACAGAGTATTACCACAGTCGAGTGATGGGCGAGAAGAAGGGCCTCAGTGCCGATGTACTCGCCGTGCAGCCGATTTGCCTTCTCGCGCTAGCGTGTGCGCAGCCGGATCCCGTGTGCAGGGATTTGCGCACGGAGCCCCCGGTTCTCTTCTTCAAGCTCAGCCAACCGAGCGGACATGCGAATCATGACCTCCACGCCGGCGAGGTTCATGCCGAGATCCTCAACCAACGAGCGAATCCAGAGCGCACGCTGCACGTCCCGAACCGAGTACAGCCGGATATTGCCGCCAGTGCGTTGCGGCTCCATCAGGCCGACCCGTTCGTAGTAGCGCAGAGTCTGCGCGTGGACGCCGACCATGCGCGCGGCGACGCTAATGACGTAGGCCGGCTGGTTGTCCAGTTCGGCCCTGCCGTTCAGCGTGTCGTCGGTTGCAACCATCGTGTCTCCTTGTCGCCAGGTCAGGGGTCACTGGGCCGGGGGCGGCGGTACTGCTACTCGGGCCCGTGCTCGGGCGCCTCCGCCGTGGGCTCCTGCCTACGCTCACGCGCTTCGCCAAGGCGCTGGAACAGCCCGCGCTCTTCGTCGGACAGGCCTTGGGGGAGCACGACCTTAACCACGGCCAAGAGATCACCGTGCCCGTTGCCTCGACGCAAGGGCATGCCCTTGCCGCGCAGTCGAAAGGTACGACCGTTCTGAGTCTCGGCTGGCACCCGCAGCGCCACACGCCGGCCTTCGATCGTCGGCACCTCGATCTCGCTGCCAAGGACCGCGTCGATCAGCAGCACTTCGGCGGTCACGCCAAGGTCGTCGCCGCGGCGCTCGAACGTGCGATGCGGCTTCACTTTGATGACCACGGTGATATCGAGCTCCCCGCTGCCCCCGACGTGGACCCGCGAGCCGGTGTCGACCCCGGGCGGGATTTTCACCTCGATCCGCTTGCCGGCCCTCCCGGTCAGCGGGTGCGGGGGCGTCTGCACGGTGCGCTTGGCGCCTGCATGCGCCTCCTCGAGGGTAATGGCGGTGGCGACGTCAGCGCGCTGCGGCCTGATGGTCTCCTCGACTGTGACGCGCTGGCGCCCGCGGCCACCGAACACGCTGCCTAGCAGGTCACTGAAGTCGAAACTGGCGTCGGACACGTCGGTCCGCCGAGCGGAACGCGACCCCGTGCTCGACCGGGGACCTCCCGCGGCCTCGAACTGCTCCGCGTGGCGCCAGTCGTCGCCATAGCGGTCGTACCGCCGGCGCGTCTCTGCGTCCGCGAGCGCCTGGTAAGCCTCGTTGACCTCTTTGAACGTGGACTCGGCCGCAGGGTCGTTCCGGTTCACGTCCGGGTGGTATTTGCGGGCGAGCTTCCGGTAAGCAGCCCGGATGTCCTTCTCCGACGCTTCCCTGGGCACGCCCAGCAACTTGTAGTAATCCTTCGCCATTGCCTTCTTCTCTTAGTTCTCCTTACGAGCTCGCTCAGGGCAGACTTCGACAGCGTCATGTCGACGCTATGTCGGCACCACCCCTTCCTGCTCTCTTCGCTTATTCCGTATGACCCCGGTTGAAGCGCGACATTGAACTGACGTTACATTCGGTGTTGCTGGTGGCTTGAGCGGTGCAGCCCATACATTATCCGTGAGAACAATATTGAGCATACTCCTATCAAGTATGGGCTTGCCTATGGCTGCTACTCCAGGGGGCTACGGGAGGCTGTCTGCCCGGCCACGATGTGCTCCGCACCTTGACCGTAATCACGTCCGCTATTAGCATATTCGGCCACGAGGAGGGATGCCAGTGGCCAACATACTGTCGCTGCGATGCCGCGAGTGCTCCCGTGAGTACCCTGTGGAACCGCTGAACGTGTGCGAGTTTTGCTTCGGGCCGCTCGAAGTCGTATATGACTACGATGCGATCAAGAAATCGACGTCGCGCAAGAAGATCGCAGCGGGTCCTCGCAGCATGTGGCGCTACGCCGACTTCCTCCCTGTTGACTACAACCCTATCGTCGACATCAACGCCGGCTTCACGCCGCTCATCCGCTCGCGCAATCTCGCCAAGGTGTTGGGGTTGAATGAGCTCTACATCAAGAACGACAGCGTGAACCCCTCATATTCTTTCAAGGACCGGGTCGTCGCGGTTGCCACAGCCAAGGCGCTGGAGTTCGGGTTCGAGACCATCGCCTGCGCGTCGACCGGCAACCTCGCCGGCGCCGTCTCCGCCCATGCGGCGCGCGCGGGCATGAAGGCCTACGTCTTCATCCCGTCGAACCTCGAAGCGGGCAAGGTGCTAAGCGCTGCCATTTACAACGCCACCATCGTCGCCGTCGACGGCAGCTACGACGATGTCAATCGCCTTTGCAGTGAGCTGGCGGACAAGTACCGCTGGGCATTCGTGAACATCAACGTCCGCCCTTTCTACGCCGACGGCTCCAAGAGCCTGGGCTACGAGGTGGCAGAGCAGCTGGGATGGCGCGCGCCCGTGCACGCCATCGCTCCAGCGGCTTCAGGGGCCATGTTCACCAAGATCTGGAAGGGCCTCAACGAGTTCGCCGACGTAGGGCTGATCGACTCGGCTGTGCCGACGCATATGCACCTGGCCCAAGCGGCGGGCTGCGCACCCATCGCCGAGGCGTACCTCGACGATCGCTTCATCATCAAGCCGGTCAAGCCGAACAGCGTAGCGAAGTCGCTTGCCATCGGTAACCCGGCTGACGGTTACTACGCGCTGAAGACCATCGAGGCGTCCGGCGGCTCGGCGGTAGTCGTCCCTGAAGACCAGGTCGCCGAAGGCGTGAAGCTTTTGGCGAGAACAGAAGGTATCTTCACGGAGGGTGCCGGCGGTGTTGCCATCTCCGGGCTGAAGCAGCTGGTGGAGTCCGGCAAGATCGGACCAGACGACCTCACCGTCGTCTACATAACGGGCAACGGTCTAAAGACCGTCGAGCTCGTACAGGATGTCGTCAGGCCCATCAATATCGCCGCCACCGTCGACGCGTTTGAGTCGGCGGTGCCAGCCAGCGTAACCTAGGAACAGGCGGCGCCAAGGCCAGGCGGCGCCAAGGATTGAAGCATGCGCCGCGTGCGGCTCACTTTTCTCGACCACATGATTCGACAGCCTGTCGTCTACCAGATGGGCCACGATTTCAAGGTGGTCACGAACATCAGACGTGCCGACGTTCAAGAAAACGTCGGCTGGGTCATCCTTGAGTTGGAAGGCGAGGAGCTGGAGATAGACCGCGCCCTAGCGTGGGCACAGTCGCTGGGAGTTCGCGTCGATCCTGCGTTGGGCGATCTCATCGAAGGCTGAGTATCGAGGGCTGAGTTCAGGATATCGGATTAGACTTAGAAGAAGAGGGACTGCATGAGCGTTACCGTCCGCATTCCGGGTCCATTGCGTAAGTACACCGACAACGCCGAAAAGGTCAACGTTGAGCCGAGCGACCTCGGCGGCGTTATCTCGGCCCTTGAATCGCAGTACCCCGGCATCAAGGACCGCCTCCTCGACGAAGCCGGGGAGATGCGTTATTTCGTGAACGTCTACTTGAACGGTGAGGACGTTCGCTTTCTCAATGGCCTCGAAACCTCGATCGGCGAAGGCGACGAGGTGAGCATTGTCCCCGCCGTCGCCGGCGGCGCCTAGCCAGACGCTTGATGAGCCAGCGGCCCCCTGACGGCTGGGACCCCAACGACGACGAGATTGACGGCCCTAGGGACTTCACTCGCTCGCAGGGCTGGCGGTGGGCCGTCTTCGCCATCAGCGCGCTGATCCTATTATCGCTCCTTCTGCCCGCGCTGCTTTTCGCCTGCAATTCCAGCTCTCCCAGCGCTGCGACCACCAACGGTAGCGCCAGGGCAGACACATCGCTCGCGCCTGACTTCCAGTTACCGTCGGCCAACGACGGAGACGTGCGCCTTTACGATGTCATCGACGAACACGGCACCGTCGTGCTCGTCTTCTATCGCGGCTTCTTCTGAGGGATCTGCCAGAGCCAGCTCGTAGGGCTGCAGGCCGCGTACGCGGACATCCGTGCGGAAGGGGCGGAACTCGTCGCCCTCAGTGTCGACACCGTCGCAGAGGCCGAGCGAATGGCTGAGCACGCCCAGGCCGAGTTCCTAGTGCTGGCCGACCCAACCACGGACACCACCAGCCGGTATGGCCTGTTCGATCTGCTAGGAGACAGTGTTTCAGCGCCGGCCACGCTGATCATCGACCGCGATCGCCGGGTGGTTGCCGCGAGCATCGGGGAGAACATCGGCGACCGCGTTTCGCCGGAGACGATACTGCGCGTCTTGCGCGAGCTACGCGGTGACGGCGCCTAGCGCGCCAGCGCTTCGATCGCGGCATGCACGTGAGCCGCGCTGACGTCCCGGCGTAACAGCGCGTGGCCGACCGCATCGAGCAACACCCAGGACAGCTGTCCAGCGCTAGTCTTCTTGTCTCGCGACATGGCCTCGCGCACCGCGTCGGTGTCGACACCAGCGCTCGTGATTGACGTCGGCAACCCGTAGCGCTCGATGAGGGCTCGCTGACGGTCGGCGGTCTCGGTCGGCGTCACGCCTTCCGCGACGCCGATAGCCGCAGCCCCGATCATGCCGACGGCGACCGCCTCGCCGTGCAGGTAGCGCCCATAGCCTGCTGCTGCCTCGATGCCGTGGCCGATGGTGTGGCCGTAGTTCAGCAGCGTCCGCAGGCCGCCGGTCTCCCGTTCGTCCTGGGTGACGACGTGCGCCTTGATTTTGGCGTTGCGGGCGATGACCTCAGTCGTCAGCTCTGGCTCCAGCGCCAGCAGCTTGTCGGCCTGCGCCTCATAGATATCGACCAGCCTTTCGTCCAGTGCGAGCCCGTGCTTGAGCGCCTCGGCCCATCCCTCTCGGAGCTCCCGCTCGGGGAGGGTGGTGAGCGCGGAGACGTCAGCGACGACGAGGGACGGCTGATGGAAGGCGCCGACAAGGTTTTTGGCGGCGACCAGGTCCACCGCAGTCTTGCCGCCGATACTCGAATCGACCATGGCGGTGAGAGTGGTCGGTACCTGCACGACGCGGATGCCGCGCAGGTAAGTCGCGGCGACGAACCCTGCCAGGTCGCCGGCAACGCCGCCGCCAACCGCGACGATGGCGTCACTTCTCTCCACCCGGCGCTCCGCGAGCCACTCGTAGACTTTAGCGGCGGTCTCCAGCGACTTGCTCGCCTCGCCGGGCGGGAACACGAAGAGGTGTGCCTCGATGCCTGCCTGGTGCAGCGAGCGCTGGACAGCTCGACCATAGGGCGCCAGCACGTTGGCGTCGCAGACAAGGTACGCGCGGCCCTCGAAGCCTGTGACCGCGAGGCGCGCGCCCAGTTCGGCTTCGAGAATGCCCCAGCCAACAACGACGGGGTAGGATCCGTCGCCGGCGACGACAGTGGCCGCGACCAGCGAATCGCCCGGGTGCGCCTGTGACACGCCGAACCGGTGCCATGCACGCGCGACCTCGTGGGCCGCCTGCTCGACGGAGAGGCCGTCAGTGGGCACGGACCAATGCGCGGACGCGTATGCCCACTGGCGCTCTCGCTTAAGGGCTTCGATGCGCTCCAACGGATCCTGGCCTTCTTCGCTGCGAAGCAACGGACGCACCATTTCCTCGGCGCCAGCCCCATCGCCGAATCCCGTGACGGCGGGGGCAGACAGGCGCGAGTAGATAGTCTCGGGGCGCGCCTCGACGGCGACCACGAAGCCAGCGCCCAGCATGACGGCCCGCGTCTCGTTCTGGACAATGGCGCCACCGCCGGTGGCCACGACCACACGGTCCCGGCCGGCCATCTTGCACACCACGTCGAACTCGAGTCGCCGGAACGCCACCTCACCGTCCGACGCGAAGATCGCTTCGATGGGCTGGCCTGCTCGCTCGACGATATGCTCGTCAGTATCGACAAAGTCCCAGCCCAGCAGCCGCGCGACGCGGCGGCCAACGGCGGTCTTGCCGGAGCCAGAAAAGCCGGTCAAAAAGATGCGTAAACCGCTCACGGCTCTCCCCGCCCGGCCGGCACTGGCCTAGCCTCCGTGGGCCGGAACATCAGGCTTGGGTCCAACCGTGGCCATGTAAGCTCGCCAGTTGCGCTTGGTCTCGTCCACGTGGTCACC
>Ga0114999_10006235_pt1 | contig 13814 bp, 12 predicted proteins | sample ArcticOcean_MG_C_3_FD_89820 | JGI IMG/M metagenome (GOLD analysis project Ga0114999, IMG submission 89820) | Marine microbial communities from western Arctic Ocean - ArcticOcean_MG_CB8_126 | ecosystem: Environmental > Aquatic > Marine > Oceanic | place: Arctic Ocean: Canada Basin | collected...
ACGAATAGGAGGTACAAAGGCCCTTTTTCGATGGATCAGGGGCTGCGCGCTGGTGTTTTGGAGGGGATTGGTATACGCCAGTGGATAGTATCGTTTACACAGTTGATGACAAGAGGAATGATAGAGCCACGCTGAAGAGCCAAGAAAGCTTCAATGGTAAACTCAGAGATGAACTACTTAACGGCGAGGTCTTTTCACGTGTGCCAGAGGCGAAGGTCTTGACCGACGTTTGGAGGCGACACTACAATAACCGCCGACATCACAGCGCATTGGAATATCGGCCACCCGCACCGGTGGTCATCAAACCGAAATTCGCAGCCACATCCTAACTCTGGATGTGGATACATAGATGGGGGCAGGTCATTCGGGGCTCATGGCAGGGTGGTAGTTCGTTCGAGGACGAGGCGTAGGCGGAATCGCCTCAGGGGACTTCGGTGATGGCGGCGTCTGGCTACTAATATAACACGGCCTGGCAGGACTGCCCGCACTAACCGCTATTCAGATTCCATCCCTGAGGCCCTATGACGTCGGCGCGCGCGGCCAACGCCAGGATCTCTTCTTGGAGATCCACTGGAACCTCTTCCATAGGTACTGTCGTCATGCCCTGGGGTAATGAACTGGGTTCGCAGGTCCATTGGTCTGCCTGTCGCACCCACAGCAGACACGAGGCGCCGGCAATGCCGGTGGCGTAGTAGGCTGGCAACTTGTCGTGCGAGGTGTCCGGGTCTTGGATGAAGAGTTGAATGGCCATGGAGTTGAAAATACAGGTGCTCGGGAACGGCCTCAAGCCGCGCGCCGCCCCATCATAGCGCCCGCCCCCCCAACGACGAGGTCAGCATCTGCACAAAAGCCTCTGCAGCGGGCGAGCGGCGGCGACCCCGATGTTCGACCAGGCCTATTGGCCTGGGCTTGAGACCGCGAACGGTCATGGCGTGCAATCGACCAGCGGCAACCTCTTGTTCGATGGCGATCTTTGGCACGATGGCGACACCAAAGCCGATTTCGACGAAGCGCTTGATTACCTCGATGCTGCCCAAATTCATGCTCACCCGTGGTTTCAGATCGGCTGCACGAAAAGACTGCTCCAACAAGTGCCGAGTAGTACTGCCTGGTTCAAGCGCCAGAAGCGGGTAGTTGACAACGGTTTTCAGAGCGATCTGTTGGCGTCCTGCCAGGGCATGCCCGGGCGGACATATGAGCACATCCTGTCTGGTAAACAGCGATTGGGCCTGCTCCAGGCGCTCTCGGTCCCGCACCGGCAACGTCGCCAGTCCCAAGTCGACCTCATCATCAACCACGAGACGACCGACTTCCGTCGACATTTTGTTCCTGATATCCACTTCGACTTGTGGAAATCCTTCGCGGTATGCCCGCAAAATTTCGGGCAGCACGTAGGTCGAATTCGTATCGCTTGTCCCGAGTACCAGATGCCCTCGCAACTCCTGTCGCAAGCTGGCAATCTCGGCGTGAGCTGAATCGAGTTCAGCTAACACCGTCTTCGTGCGGCGCAGCAGGATTTCGCCGGCGGGCGTCAGGCGGATACGCTTGTGCGCGCGCTCGAGTAGAACTTCGCCCAACTCTTCTTCCAACGACTTCAGCTGCAGACTGATGGCCGGTTGCGTCAGGTACAGCTTGTCCGCGGCCTTGGTAAAGCTGCCCTGGCGAGCGATTTCGTGAAAACCACGCAGCTGATGCAGTTCCATATCCAACCCCCTCGCTCTCGCCGTATGCTTATTGTCTATTCCTTATGCTTATTGCACACGTAAATAACATAAGTAATACTTATCTTAAACGCGAGCAGCCGGGCTGTTTTAACTCCATCGAGTAATGAGCTCGTCCATGAGTGCGACCAGGGGATCATTGTCCCTTTTAACCGCCCCACTGCGGACGATTCCAGCTTTCTTTACCACCAGCTGCCGCGCCGCTTCCCGCTCCTGCTCACTCAGCGGTGCATCTTTGTCCTGTAGTAAGCGATCGAGGGCGGCGACCCGGAAGCGGTCCATGGCAGGATGGGCCCTCGACAACTGGTCTTCGTGGCCGCCGTACTTGATGGTCAGCTTTTGCTCAAGGTACAGGACCTCGAAACGGCAGGTAAGACGCAGAAAGAGATCGTAATCTTCACAGGCGGGTAAACCCTCGTCGAACAGACCGATGGCGCTGAAAACATCGCGGTGCAGGAGGAGGGACGACGGCGACATCGCGCACAGGCTCAGGGATTGCCGGAAAATCCGCCCCCCGTGCTTCTGGTGGTGCTTGTGTGGATTTACCCTGACCCCATTGCGGATCCAGATTTCGTCGGTATGGCAGACCAACAACCCGGATTCAGCGATGGCGTCGACTTGGCGCTCGAGTTTGTCACAACACCACTCATCGTCCGAATCCAGAAAAGCGATCCACTCGCCGCTGGCCGCGGCGATGCCGTGATTGCGGGCGGCAGAGACGCCACGGCTTTCGGGCAAGCGCAGTAACGTAACTTCATCAGCGAATTGAGACTGCACCCATTGTGCGGTGCCATCGACGGAACCATCATCAACGACGATCAGCTCAAAGTCGCGGTAGGTCTGCGCCCGCACAGAGTCAATGGCTCGCCCGACCAGGTCCCTTCTGTCGCGTACGGGGACAACTACAGAAATATGCACGGGATCATCGCCGGGAGGGTTCGAAAAGTCTGCGTTGCTCAGCCTGCAGCGGCCAACGTGGATTCACTCAGTCTGGCGGCTTCATTCAGTCGCTCAAGCACGATGTCTGCGCTCAGCAATTCGGGTAACACCAGCGGGTGATCGAGGCGGCCGGCCGGAAAAACGACGTAAAAGGGTACGCCGGAACGTCCGAAGGAACGCAGCATACCGGTGATCTCGGGATTCCGATTGGTCCAGTCAGCACGTAGCCGCTGTACTCCGAGTTCGTCAAACCTCGCGAGGACCGCTTCCGTGTCCAGGACCGTGCGCTTGTTCACTTTGCAGGTCCAACACCATTCAGCAGTGAAGTCGATGAAGACGTGAGTGCCGCCTGATACCAGTTCCTCGACGCGTTGAATCGAGAACGGTTGCCAGATCACGGCTTCCTTTGAGCTACTCGAACTCAGCTCGATCTCCCCCTCAACCAGCGGATGCAAAAACAGCAGGTAGCCCCCACCGACTACGACGACGGCGGCACCCCAGGCCCTGATCCGTTGGCGTTGTGTACTGCGCAGATCCGTCCACTTTCCGGGGATCCAGAACGCCACAGCCAGGCACAGCAAAAAGGCACCTGTCCATACTACGGCTTCGACCCCGAGCTGCTTACCGAGGATCCATAGCAACCACAGTACCGTTGCCATGAGCATAAACCCCATCGATTGCTTAAACAGCTCCATCCAGGCCCCCGGCTTAGGAACGAAGCGCGTCCAACCGGGTTCGGCGGCGAGCACGAGGTATGGCAGGGCCATCCCCAGCCCGGTGGCGACGAAGATGGCGAAGATGACGCCCCCTGGTTGAGTAAAAGCAAAACCAAGGGCGCTACCTAGAAATGGCGCCGTGCAGGGTGTCGCCAGTATCGTCGCCAACACGCCATTGAAGAAGCTGCCGGCAAGGCCTTCGCTGTCGGCCAACCCGCCCAGGTTCGAGCGGCTACCGGGCAAGGTAACCGTGACCAGCCCGAAAAGACTCATTCCCAGCACGAAAATCAGACTGGTGAGCGCGAGGATGAATACGGGAGATTGAAACTGAAAACCCCAGCCGATCTGCTCCCCGCCTGCTTTGAGGATGATGACGACGATAGCGAGCGTCGCGAAAGCCGCGACGATACCAAGGGAGAAGGCAGCTCCCAGTTGGCGCACCCGGCCGCGTTCCTGCTGCGCATGCGAAACGAACCCGAGCACCTTGAGAGAGATAACGGGTAGCACACAGGGCATGACGTTGAGGATGAGTCCCCCCAGAGCAGCCAGACACAAGTACCAAAGCAGCGACTGCGATTCCGTCGTGGTAAAATCAGCTGCCGCGAGACCACCCTTACCCAGCGCCGATAGCGCCGCAGTGGGCTCTCCCAGATCTATGTGGAGCCTGCGGTAGACGCGCTCCCCCGCTGAATTCTGATAGGAAAGCAGGCCGCCCAGCAGCGAACGGACTTCCTCATATGGCCCGGCCTCCACCTGCAGCACCGACACCCGATCACTTGACTGTGGTGGCGACATCAACCTTGCCCCGGACAGGAGGAAATCGGCACTGCTGGGCACAAAGAAGGGATAAAAATCTGGCGCCAGGTCGGCAAGCGTTCTGGCGCCGCTGGCATCTCGCGCCGAGAGCTCGACCTGGACAGTCATGTCACCGGTAGCGGTTAGGGCGTGCGACGTCGTCAACGACACCGGATCGTCGGCGGAATACGGCAGCGGAAGCCGCGAGCGGAACTCCTCGAACAACGGCTGGTGAACGTTGGTCGGCTCGCCGCCGCCCTGGCCTGGCCGTGAGACGACGGGCAGTGAGAGAGTCAGCGTTGTGTCGCCTGGCATGCACAGGTCACTACAGACCAACCAGGAAACGGCCGCCCTCAGTTCGACCGTGGAGCCGGGCAATTCCTCGGCGGCCTGGACCTGTGTCGTCAACAGGGTCGTGTGCCCGTAACCGTATGTCACGAACTCTTCCTGACCGATGTAGTCGGAGAATTTATCTGGCGCCGGCCATTGCAGACTTCCCGCCTCAAATCCCGCCGGCACGGTCCAGCTTACCTCAGTAGGTCCACCGGAATCACCGCTGTTGCGCCAATAGACGTGCCAGCCCTCCTCCATCTCCAACTTGACTCCGAGCTCGAACTGCGCCCCTGGCGAAACGCCCACAACATCCGCAACAAGAGTAGCCACAACGGGATGCCGATCAGCCGCTGCCACCGGCAAGGCGAGAAACAGGGCAACGACCGCAACGATCATCACGAGCGCTCTCCGATCCGCGCACCCAACCGGGTCAGGTCCTGGTAAAAGCCAGGATAAGACTTGGCCACCGTCTCAGCATCGTTGAGGACAATACCCTTTCGACACTGCAGCCCCATGATCGTCAGCATCTGGGCGACGCGATGGTCGTTGTGGGTCCCGAGCTCAATCCCTCCTTCGTACCCTGAAGGCCGGCCACGAACGATGATCTCGTCCTCCCCCTCCTCGCAGTCGACACCTAGACGGCCGAGCTCGCGCACGGGAACGGCGATGCGGTCACACTCCTTGATCCGCAAATTGCCGATGCCGTAAAAGCGGCTCTCCCCCTCGGCCATGGCCGCCAGTGGCAGCATGACCAGCACCATGTCCGTGGCCATGTCACCGTTGAACTCGATTCCACGCAAGCCGGCGTGACCGTTAACGACAACCTGTGAGCCGTCGTAGGACAGCTGTGCGCCCATGCGCTGCAGCACGTCGATTACGGCACGCTCACCCTGGCTATCCTCGTACAACCTCCGAACCGTGACCTCGCTTCGCGTGATCACGGCTGCCGACAACAGCGCCGCTGCAGAGGGATAGTCGCCGTTAACACGGTATTCGCCCGGCCGGTAGGATTGACCGGCGGCGATCTTGAAATGCATCAGATCAGCGGCGGCTGCCACCTCGATTCCGGCCGACTCAAGCACTTCGAGGGTCGTCGTTATTAGCGGTTTAGAGACCAACGAATCGATGACCTCGATCTCGACATCCTCGCCGATGAGAGGGGCCAGAAACAGGATCGAAGTGAGGTATTGGGAGCTGCGAGCACCGCTGATGCGAACCAGCCCGCCGTGAAGCTGGCCGCCGCGAATGGTGAGGGGAAAACACCCACCCTGACGCGACTCCGTCGTTGCCCCGAGCTGCTCCAGGGCATCCAGCAGCTCACCGTGTGGCCGCTGGCCCAGCGAATCGGCATGATCGGTTTCGAAGCGCACTTCCGGCAGCAGCGCCGCCGTGCCCATGAGGAACCGCGCCACGGCGCCAGCATTACCTGGGTTGAGTGTGCCAGGCTGTTTGGGCCTGCGTCCGAAGCCGGTCACATGTAGACAGCGATCACCGTTCGCGTCATCGGTCTCTTCCCGGATCACGGCACCAAGATCGACAAGGCACCGCACCAGAGCGTCGGCGTCGTCGCTGCGCGCCGGTCGCCTGACGATGCTGTCACCATCTGCAAGAGCAGCGGCCAGCAGATAGCGGGTTGTGTAGTTCTTGGAGCTGGGCGGATCCAGCGTCCCCTCGAGGTGCTCGGTGTAGCCAACGTCGATTCTCATACTCGTTAAGTTCGCCAGCGCCGGGCCCTTGGGCAAACACCGGCGGCTTTATCCGGGCCGGTCGCAGGGTTATTCTCTCTTGTGCCACCTTACAGCAAAACCCTGACGAGAGATTCCCCGATGTCTGAGCAGCGTCATAAACCATCACGTTCGCTCGACCTGTTCGAAGAGGGCCGCAAGAGCCAGATAGAGAACGAGCAACCGCTGGCTGCCAGACTTCGCCCAAGAGTCCTCGACGACTTCGTTGGGCAGGACCACATCCTGGGACCAGGCCGGCTGCTGCGCCGGGCCATTCAGGCGGATCAGCTCTCCTCGCTCATTTTCTACGGCCCGCCCGGTACCGGCAAGACGACTCTCGCTCATGTCATCGCCAACACGACGAGCTCACATTTCATCACCATCAACGCCGTCCTCGCCGGTGTCGCCGATATCCGCTCCGGCATTCACGAGGCCCAGGAACGCCGCAACCTGCACAACGAGCGGACGATCCTCTTCGTCGATGAGGTGCACCGCTTCAACAAGGCCCAGCAGGACGCTCTCTTGCCATGGGTCGAAAACGGCACCGTCATCCTCATCGGCGCGACCACGGAGAACCCTTACTTCGCCGTCAATCGACCGCTGGTATCGCGCAGTCGGATCTTCCAACTTCGATCACTGACGATTGCAGAGCTCCACACCGTCGCTCGAAACGCATTGAGTGACGTGAGAGGCTATCGGCATCTGCGGGTCGAGATCGCCACGGAGGCTGAAAACCATCTCGTCGATATCGCCAATGGCGACGCGCGCGCCCTGTTGAATGCGATCGAACTCGCCGTCGAGACGACACCTCCATCCAAAGACGGTGCCATCCACGTTGATTTAGCGGTCGCCGAAGAGTCCATTCAGAAGCGGGCCGTGCTCTACGACAAGGAGGGGGATTACCACTTCGATGCCATCAGTGCCTTCATCAAGTCCCTGCGCGGCTCCGATCCTGATGCAACCATGTATTGGCTGGCGCGGATGGTCTATGCCGGCGAGGATCCGCAGTACATCTTCAGGCGCATGCTCATCTTCGCCAGTGAAGACATCGGGAGCGCCGATCCCCAGTCGCTGACGCTGGTCGCTGCCGCCGCCGCAACCTTCGATCGCGTTGGCCTGCCGGAAGGGCGCTTCTCGCTGGCCCAGGCAGCCCTCCACCTGGCGACGGCCCCCAAGAGCAATTCGGTTTTCGCATTCTTCGACGCACAGGCCGCGGTTGAGGGCGAACGCGAAGACGAGGTACCCAACCATCTCAAGGATGCCAGCCGCGACGGCGAAGGCCTAGGACACGGCGCCAACTACCTCTACCCACACGCCTATCGCGACCACTGGGTCGCCCAGCAGTACTTGCCCGACGGTCTACAGGGCCGGGTCTTCTACCAGCCATCCAACCAGGGTGCCGAGGAGCAGATCGCCGATACCGTTGCCCGCCGCCGCGAACTGCAACTGGCAGCGATGCTTGAGGCGGAGCAGGTCGCCCCGGAGAGCATGACGGTTCAGCCAAACGACAAGGAGCGCAACGACTGGGTGCGCCGGGCCCAGGGTGACACCAGCGAGTTGCTGGGACGCGTGCGCGATGGAGTCTTTGCGCAGGCGCGTTGGCAACGGCATCACCGCGTCCTTGACCTCAACGGGGCCACTGGACTGCTGACCTGGGAGGCGTTGCGTCGTGTTGCAGACGGGGGCGTGTGGTCCCTGTGTCACGACAAGACCAGCGCTGTCGCTCTGAGGGAGATGGTCGCGCACCTCAGTGAACTGGATCGCCCCTGCGTACTCGAAGGGGGAGTTTCTGAGCTTCCATCCCTGGTGGCCACCGAAGACGACGGGGCGAGCGTCAGCTTCGATGTCGTTGTCGGGCGCAACGCCTTAGGCTCAGCAGCAAGCCATGGAGCTTTGCCAGCTGTGTTTGGTGTTATGGCAGCCGGCTCACAGCTGTCTCTTGCTGAGGTGTTTCCCAAGCGGGCTCAACGGCTGTGCGAGTTGGTCCGCCTGGATCAGCTGGATGCTGATCTGCGCGATCGAGTCCTGCGCGCGGAAGAGGAGATCTACGAGGATGAGAGCAACGCGCGCGTAAGCTGGGATGTCGGTGATCTGAATGAGGCGCTGACGGCCGCCGGATTTACCTCGGTCCAGCACCGCATCGAGAGCATCGTCAGCGAGCGCCGCATCAACCTGCAGCACCTGGGTAGTTGGTTCAGCCCTGGGGGTGACAAGCCCCCGACCTTCGCCAAGCTGTTGCGTCGACACATCGAAACCGACGAACTGGAGCAGCTAAAGAAACTCTTTGAAGTGCAGCTGGCTCACACAGAGGTGAGCTGGTCGACGACCTATGTCTTTGCCACCGGCCTAAAAAAGTGAAGGCGCCCGCTTCTCGATTTCGTTGCTGATCGCTTCCGTAGTGATCATATCGCCGTAGCGCTGCAGGGACGAGGCGAAGTCACCTGGCAGTAGAGGCTCAAGCCGTTCAAGCAAGCTGATCAGCAGAGGGGCCGACCTGCTCGCCTGCACGTACTCCCCACCTTCGGGAAAATATCGACTCACCAGCAACATGAGTATCAGCATGACTTGAAGGCCGATAAGAAGGCCGAAGACGGCTCCCAGCAGGCGATCCACGCCTCCCAGGAAGAGCGCATGGATGGCGGCACGCAGCAGACGCCCGAGAACACGCACGCTGATGGCGATCCCACCGAACACCAGAGCGAAGCTGGCAGCCAGCTCAATTTCCGGGTGCGAAATCGCCGGCAACAGCGGCACCGCGGCCTGGTGCAGCAGCAGGCCGCCGACGATTCCCAATCCAACCGCGACAAAGGTCGACAGCTGCACGATGAGTCCCCTTTGATATCCTCTCAAAGAGAGCAGCAGCAGCAGGCCGGCTACCGCCCAGTCAACCCAAGACACATCGCAGTCCTCTTAAAAAAAGTGATACCCGACCTCTCTATTCCTGCCTATAGTACTGCTTTTGGTTCGATCCCGGAAGCCACTGCACTTGCCTTGCGCCCCGAGTCTGAGGCGACTTACATTACGGGCGTTTACACCCCTTATGGTGGCCGTGGTAAGTCGACACCGTGGCCACCTCATTTGCCATCTACAAGAGAGCCCCAGCCGCATGCGGAATCCTCGTCTCATCTTCGCTGACCGCTTGCCCTTTGCAGGCCTGAGCAAGTCCCTCGTGTCTCCGCTCGGTGCCGGGGTCGCCATCGCACTCTCTCTGGGCAGTAGCTTAGTGGGCTGCAGCACCACCGAACAGGAGGTCCAGGACCAGATCGAGACCTTGGCCGCCAACGATATCGGCTCCGCCGCGTGGAATGGCGCCACGGCTGAGCTGGTAGAAATCGGCCGACCGGCGGCACGCCAGTTGGTGACGCTGCTCGACCCGGGCCTCTACAGAGGCAAGTCCTACCGCGAGTTCCCCGCCGAAATGGAAAAGACCCGCACCGGTGCAGCCGTCGTGTTGGGTCGAATCAGGCACAAGGCAGCTGCAGCCAGCCTGGCGGCGCGAATTACAAACGCCTACACGTTCAATGAACGTCTGGCCGCCCTCGAGGCTGTTGGCGAGTTGGGCTTTGATGTCGCTGCCGTTAAAGCGTTGAAGAAACAGTTTGAGCTGGAAACCGATCCTGTTATCCGCTTACACATCGGCATTGCCCTGCTGAAAATGGATGACGATACAGGAGCCCCAACCCTCCAGGAAGCCGTGTCCGGCGATGACGAAGACCTCGCCGCGACGGCCATTGCGGGACTGCAGGCGGCCAACTACTTCGGTGTTGAGTTGATGGTGACCCTGGCACAACAAGGTGTGCGCGAGCCAGCGTTGCGCGCGGCGATCGCCGGCCTCCAGGAGAAGCTGGTAAGCCAATTGGAGTCAGAGGACCCGGATGTCCGGATGCACTCGGCGCGCGCCTTGGGCTTTGCCGGAGATCCGAGTGCAAATCCATCACTGATCAAACTGCTCGATGACAAGAGTAACCTGGTTCGCTTCAACGCCGCCTCGTCGTTGACGACACTCGGAGATCCTACCGGGACGGAATTTTTGTTTGCCTCCATGCGCGGCGACGATTCGATACGACGGTTGAACGCCATCAAATCACTGGTCGAAGTGCAGGTGCGCTCCGGAAAAGTCGAAAAGCAGCTGATCGACGGTCTCACCGCCTCGGAGCCATCGACTCGTTCGGGCTGTGCCCAGGTCCTTGGTGAGGCGGATGTCAGCGTCGCCGTGGCGAATCTGATACGGACCTCGGAGGACCCCGTTGCCCAGGTTCGCTGGAGCGCCATCATTGCACTTGGCCGGCTTGGGGCTACCGATGGGCGCGCTCAGCTCGAGAAACTTCGCGACGACCAAGATGCCACGGTGGCATACTATGCGCAGTGGGCACTCGACCAACTCGGGGCTGGGTAGCAATGAAGGGGTCCGCTCCACCGATCATGCTGCGGCTGAGCGTTCCGGCATAGCACACAAGCCCACTTTCATCCAACACTCATCTAACCATTCATCTAACCATTCATCCAACACCACACACACGGATCCCCAGATAGCCGATGCCCAGACTAACACTGTTACCGTCCGCACTCCTCGTCGCAGTCATCTGTGCTCCGATGTGGCTGCTGGTCGAGCAAGTAGATGCCGCCGAGACCGCCGAGACGGTGTTGATCCGCCAGACCCTCGACAAAGACCGTGTCGGGCGTCGCCGCGGTGATGTTGACCTGATTCGGTCCTCTTACCTCGAGACCTTCGTCGCTTACAGCGGCAACGGCTTGGCGGATCCCGTGGGTTGGACGGTCGTGCACGAGGATCCCGACTCCTACCTGGAGGCCCTGGGGGCAGACCTGGCCGACAATCGTTACGACGTCGTGCGCACCGTGTTGATTCTCACGGTGCTCAAGGACATGGCAATCGGTGCGGTCGTCGACTCCGGCCAGGTGATTGACCGCGCTTCAGGAGTAGTCCATCCGTACAAAGACAAATCGCTATGGTCCTTCAGAAAGATAGAGGATCGCTGGCTGGCCGAATCCGTGGTTCAGGCGCTCGGTGATAGCGCTGCGGGATTATTCTCAGGAACACCCTCGACCTCTGCTGAAATTGAAGAATTCCTGAAGGACGAAGCGAGCGCCTGGAATGATGGCAACAGCAGTGCGATTGCCGCCTCCTTTGCCCCCGAGTCCCGCATCTTGGATGCGGCAGGCAAATCCGACCCGATCAGCTGGATCATCCTCTTCACCGGCATGCCGGAGTACAACAGCTGGGTGGACAGCCGCTTACAGTCGGTCGACTACACGCTCGAACGCGACATCCTGCAAACCAGCGTCGGCCCGACGGGGTCGCAAGGCCTGGCCGTGGCGCGTGAGCGGCTCGTTGCCCGTCACCAGCTCGGCACGGCCGAACACAAAGTCGAACGTCTCGTCGTGTGGACTCTCAGCAAGCAAAGCGGAGATTGGCAGATATCTAACCTTCTCTTGAACGCGCGGCGCCAGTAACGCCTTTCAAACCAGGAGCACAGGTTCATGGCCGGAAATCTAAACAACTTCGAGAACACCAACAGACTGTTCGATAAGGCAGCCGATGTCCTGAATCTCGACCAAGAGATGCGACTGTTGCTCAAGACGCCTTTCCGCGAAATCAGGGTTGAAGTACCGGTAAAGCGGGACAACGGTGAGCTGGAGGTCTTCATCGGCTATCGCGTCCAGCACAACGGCGCCCGTGGGCCGATGAAGGGCGGACTGCGCTACCATCCGGAAGTGGACATCGATGAGGTCCGTTCGCTGGCCTCGCTGATGACCTGGAAGACAGCGCTCGTGAACGTTCCATTCGGTGGCGCCAAGGGCGGCATCACCTGCAATCCCCGTGTAAATGTCTGACCGGGAAGTGGAGCGAATGACCCGCCGCTTCACCTCGCGCCTCGGCTTTGCTCTGGGCATCCAGCGGGACATCCCCGCTCCGGACGTCAATACCAACTCGCAGATCATGGCCTGGATCATGGACCAGTACGGCAACCGCTACGGCCATACCCCTGGAATCGTCACGGGAAAGCCTGTGGAGCTTGGAGGGTCGCCGGGGGGCGAAGCCGCCACCGGTCGAGGGGTTAGCGTGATTACCGCCGAAGCCGCCAAGGATGTAGGCATCGATCTGAAGGGCGCGCGTGTGGTCATTCAGGGCTTTGGCAATGTCGGGTCCTTCACGGCGCAACTGCTGGCCGATCAAGGCTGCCATATCATCGCGGTGAGCGACGCCTCAGGCGCTCTGTTCCATGGCGACGGACTAAATGTGCCCGAACTCTTCGACTATGCCGCCGCCAATCGAACCATCGCCGGCTACACATCAGGTGAACAGCTAACCAACGACGAAACTTGTGGTACTGGATTGCGACATTCTGATACCCGCAGCACTGGGTGGTGTCATCACCAAGGAAAACGCCCATCAGATCAAAGCGGGCATGGTTGTGGAAGCCGCCAACTCACCAATTACGACGATAGCCGACGCGATCCTGGAGGAACGCGGCATTACCGTCGTACCCGATATCCTCGCCAACGCCGGTGGTGTCACCGGATCGCACTTCGAGTGGGTACAGAACATCCAGGTGTTCACATGGGAGGAAGAGGAGTTCAATCAGAAGCTCGACCGCATGCTCAAGAAGGCCTATCGCGACGTCGTCGTGCTCATGAAACAGCACGATATCGCGATGCGCACGGCCGCCTACATGATCGCGCTGGACCGAGTTGCTGGGGCCGAACGCCTGCGGGGCGGATGGTAACCTCACCCCAGAAAGCCTGACATGGACAAACTGTCCTGGCTGCTCGTCTTCGTCCTCGGGTACTGGGCTTACTGTATTTTTTGGGGCTTCAAGGGAGCCCGTCAGGCACGCACGGCGAGTGACTACTTCATCGCTGGGCGCTCCATCAGTCTCTGGGTCTTCGTCCTGGCGGCCACGGCCACCTCCTTCAGCGGTTGGACATTCATCGGTCACCCGGGCAGCATCTACCGTGTCGGACTGCCTTACGCCTTCGCCTCCTTCTATGCCATTACCATTCCTCTGACAGGCGTGATTTTCCTCAAGCGCCAGTGGCTGCTGGGCAAGCGCTTCGGCTACATCACCCCGGGTGAGATGTTCAGCGACTACTACCGCACAGACTGGATGCGGCTGCTGACCGTCGTCATTGCCATGGTGTTCAGTGTGCCCTACCTGGGCATTCAACTGCGCGCCTCCGGCCTGCTTTTCAACCGTCTTCTCGAAGACACGGCATTGGCCGACAGCTACGTCGGTACGGTTGAAGGTGGCGCCCTTCTATTGTCGGTGATTGTTTTTCTGTACGTCGCCTCTGGTGGTCTGCGTTCCGTCGCTTACGTCGACTGTGTGCAGTGCATTCTGCTGGCACTCGGGATCGTTGTCCTTGGCTTGGTTGCCCTCGATCATGTCGGCGGCTGGGAGAGTTTTAAAACCGGCCTGGCCGCACTGGCGCATCAGAGCAAGGACATGGTGGCGATACCGACGCGCCCAGAGTCGAGCTCGTTTCTGGAGCGTACCGGTGTGATGTTCTGGGACGCCGCCGGAGGGCCCTGGACGGGCATGATGATTCTGACATACATGTTTGCG
>Ga0114999_10006239_pt1 | contig 13806 bp, 11 predicted proteins | sample ArcticOcean_MG_C_3_FD_89820 | JGI IMG/M metagenome (GOLD analysis project Ga0114999, IMG submission 89820) | Marine microbial communities from western Arctic Ocean - ArcticOcean_MG_CB8_126 | ecosystem: Environmental > Aquatic > Marine > Oceanic | place: Arctic Ocean: Canada Basin | collected...
CCTGTCGGGTAAATAAGGCATCAGCTCATCGACCGAATCAGGATAATTATGGACGTCGCTATCGATAAGAGAAATAGCCGTCCGCTCTTGAGATCCTTTTGCCGAGGCTGGTGCAAGCGTTTGTTTCATCGGATTTTTCTTCTTTTTAGCGAAGTAGATTTACCCCTCGATAAGGTCATATGCAACTGGAAAAGGGAAGCGAGGTTCACGGTTCAGCAGTTCGGGTGTCAGGTGTCAGGATTGAGGTTTCTGAGCGACGGCAATCAGGCGTGAGGCCTTGTTATCGTAAGCATCACCGTCAAAATTGCCAAAGAGTATTACTTCTGAAAATCCAACCTGGGTTAACCTGTCTTTCAATTCCTGTGCGGAGTAGACGGTATGATGCATATTAATTGATTTAGCCTTACCGTCTTTTACAATGATGATTTCATTACGTATGCGGCTCCAATCGTCAAAAATCTCATGACGATGAATAATGATTTCACCTCCTGGATATTCAGTTGAAACCGTCGGTTGAAATATTTTTGCGAGTATTTCTTTACCCATTAGGTCAATGAAAAAGGTACCCCCAGGGTTGAGACTCTGAAAGACATTTCCCAGTACCTTAAGATCATCCTCCTTATTATCGAAATAACCGAATGATGTATATAAATTCAAAATACAGTCAAAGGCAGCGGGACGTAAAAATTTAACCATATCTTCTAAAACCCATTCAACTTCGACTCCATCCGCTTTCCCTTTTTCTCTGGCTTTATCGAGAAGAAAAGGTGTGCGATCTACGGCTGTTACCTTTATTCCTCTCTTTGCCATAGCGAGTGCATGTCTTCCGGGTCCGCAACATAAATCCAAGACCGGTCCCTCTTTGTAATTGGCGAGAGCAAGCGCTTTTTCAACATCCTGATCTGCCGTTTGAAAGACCTTATCCGGAAATATAAATGGATAGGTATCTATCCAGAATTCTTCGTTCTCAAACCATTCACTCATGATTATGGGTTATTAAAAGATAGCCACAAAAGGCACAAGAGACACAAGCAAGATAAATAGGGTTTTAAATAATGATCAGACACCTCGTTTCGCCTAATCTCAATCTTGTGCTTCTTGTGGCTATCTCATTATATTAAATTGTTTATAGCTTATTATCCACAAACTGAAAAGCGTAGATACTCGCTTGATGGAGATGGAAGATGAGACGAACCGGCTTGTTCCAAAGCGTACTCACATCTGATTTCCCTTTCCAACTGACGGTGTGCCAGATTTTATCGGGATCATCACTCACGACGGGATCGCAGTCCTCGGTGGAAAATCCATCATAGGGTTTAAATTGCGGATCGACGATCTCAACTTCAATATACCCGCCATAGGCCTCTGCGTTTATTTTCAGGAAATCGCCTTCAAAGACGAACTGCCGGGTAATCACCTTGCCATTTTCATAAGTGGGTTTCAATTCCGCCCATCCGTCCTCACGTAGAATGAGGGTGCTGATCGAGCCCTCTTTCCTTGGATATTTCCCAAGATTTTCCACTAAAAGCGCGTGATCGCGATCACCTTTTTTATAGTCGTCTTCAGGGGCAAACGTTGCCGGCATGGGGCGTAAGTTTCCTGTTTTCGGTAGCGGTGGGCGTCCGTGCCAACTCTGTTTCTGTGTACGCGCCTGGTAGGGAATATAAGTTTTGCCATCGTGGACCAGTTGCCCGGCCACCGTATCACAGACAAACCCGTAATCATAACTGCCCGGCTGGCCCGTGTTCACCCAAGGCTCTGAGCCGCTCGCTCGATGCCATTGTATGCCGTCACGACTGACATACAAACTTAAAGTAGCATAAGCCTGGTCGCGCCAATTCCCCGTTTTACCAACGACCCAGATGGGTTCGGAATTAAATTCTGTTGCGATGCCGATATAGAGACCACCGACCTTGCGTACCGACATTTCGTGAAATTCCACATTGGGCGCTAAGTGAGGGTCGCTGTCGACCGCCAGCACCACCTCTTTGGGCGACCAATTAATAAAGTCATCACTCGTTTGTCGGCCGATTTGCCGTTTGCGGTAATTGAAATTCCAGTGATGGGAATACTGGCTGTAAGATATCCATTTCTGAATCGAATCATCCCAGATGGCGCGTTGAAAATGATGATGCTTTTTCGGAGTGTCTTCACTGACAGTGGTCCATTGCAAGCCGTCGGGTGAGACGGCCATCGTCGACATAGTTCTCTGTCCTCTCCCCTGTGCTTTATCATGAGGATTGTAAATCATCATAAATCTGCGCGCTGGGTCGCTTTGATCGTGGTTTACGACAATCGCGATGTGATGGCCCGAATCTTCAAGAACGATGTTCGTAGCTTGGTGCTCCTTATAGGGAATACATTCTTCACTGAGTGGTTTTTCCCAGTGCTGACAATCGTCGGACTCAGCGTAACAAAGAACCATACCGGAATCTCCATAGGCTCCACCAATAATTGACTGCGCGTACCAGAGCATGAACTTGCCATTATCCGGATGACAAAGCGCGGCGGCGGGATGAATACCCGCTTTTAGCTCCCAGGGCAGTTCCTTGGGCATGATAATAGGATTTTCCGGTCGTTGAGGTTTGCATATTACTCGCTTAACATCTTCGAGATGATCGAGGATGAAATTATCGAGGAATAACTGCTTCTCTTTTCCAATGTGTAAAGTGTGGACCGCGTAGTCGGGAGCGAAGTACGGATAGTTATCATCAATGGGTCGCGTGCCTGCAATTGTCTCTTCGATCCTGCGCTGCACATCGAGCGCTTCAGTTGGGTTTTTCTTTTCAGGTAATTCTTTCATTCAACTATTTTTGTTTTAATAGGATTAAAAAGAGATAGCCACAAAAGGCACAAGAAAGAAAAAATCAATGTTAAACAGAAAGATCAGGTACCGCGTTTAGCCAAATCTCAATTTTGTGCATTATGTGCTTCTTGTGGCTATCTCTCTTCTTTATTCAGCTTCAGATTTAGATTCGAAAAACTGAAAAGCGTAGATACTCGCTTGATGGAGATGGAAAATAAGACGAACTGGCTTGTTCCACAGTGCACTCACATCCGTTTTCCCTTTCCAACTAACGGTGTGCCAGATTTGATTGGGATCGTCACTTACCACGGGATCGCAGTCCTCAGTGGAAAATCCTGCAAAGGGTTTAAAATCCGGACCTACTAATTCAACCTCAATGTATCCGCCATAGGCATCCGCATTTACTTTTAAGGTATCGCCTTCGAAGACAAACTGCCGGGTAATCACCTTGCCGTTTTCATAATTTGGTTTCAGTTCTGCCCAGCCATCTTCGCGCAGGATGAGGGTGCTGATCCCTCCATCTTCCCTCGGAAATTTATCCATATTCTCAACCAGGCTCGCGTAATCGCGATCCCCTTTTTCAAAATTTTCTTCGGGCACAAAGGTTGTCGGCAGTGGGCGAATGTTTTTATATTTCGGTTGCGGTTGTCGGCCGTGCCAACTTTGTTTCTTAGGACCTGTAGAGTGGACGATGTAAATTTTACCGTCATGGACAAGTTGCCCGGCAACCGAAGCAGCTACGAATCCACTATTATAACTGCCGGGCCGTCCATTATCCACCCATGGCTCCGAGCCGCTTGCCCGTTGCCAGTGTATTCCATCGCGACTGACGTAGAGACTTAAGTTCGCATAAGCCTGGTCGCGCCAATTCCGTGTCTTACCGACAACCCATATCGGTTCGGAGTGAAATTCTGTCGCGATTCCTATGTAGAGACCACCCACCTTGCGCACCGACATTTCATGAAATTCTACATTGGGCGGTAAATGGGGGTCACCATCAACCGACAGCACCACCTCTTTAGGTGACCAATTGATAAAGTCCTCACTCACCTGCCGGCCAACCTGCCGCTTTAGGTAAAGAAAGTTCCAGTGATGGGAATACTGGCTGTAAGCAATCCACTTATTTATCGAATCATCCCAGATCGCGCGTTGATAATGATGATGGCGCATCGGCGTATCCTCACTGAGGGTGGTCCATTGCAAGCCGTCTGGCGAGACTGCCACTGTCGACATTGTTTTTTGCCCTCTCTCCTGCGCTTTGTCATTAGGATTGTAAAGTAGCATGAATTTACGTGCGGGATCGCTTTGGTCGGGATTCAGCACCAGGGCAATATGATGACCAGAATCTTCAAGAACGATATTGGTTGCTTTGTGTTCTTTATAAGGGATACATTTTTCACTGAGTGGTTTTTCCCAATGCCGACAATCCTGTGACTCGGCATAACAAAGGATCATGCCCGAATCACCCCAGGCACCACCGACATAAGATTGGCAGTACCAGACCATGAACTTGCCGTCATCCGGATCCTGAAGAGCCGCGGCAGGAAAAATACCCGGTTTCAATTCCCAGGGTAGTTCCCTCGACTTGAAGATTGGATTTTTCGGTCGTTGGGGCTTGCATATGATACGCTTTACATCTTCGAGGTGATCGAGAATGAAGTTATCAACAAATAACTGCCTCTCCGTGCCAATGTGTAAACTGTGTACTGCGTAATCGGGTGTGAAATAAGGGTAGTTGTCATCGATGGGCCGCGTTCCGGCAATCGTCTCGTCGATTCTGCACCGCACATCGAGCGTTTCAGTCGGGTTTTTTTTCTCAGGTTTTTCTTTCATGATTGTATATTAATATGAGATAGCAACTACCGCGTCACGCAATGGCGAGACAATATCTTCCAAAGGCACAAGAAAGAAATTGAGATTTCTCCTTAAGAACACTCATTTACGTTAGATTACACATTCACACATTATCGCTTTCACGCGTTACCGCTTACACGCTATTATCCACAAACTGAAAGGCGTAGAGACTAGCTTGATGGAGATGGAAGATGACGCGAACCGGTTTGTTCCACAACGCACTCACATCGCTATTTCCTTTCCAACTGACGGTGTGCCAGATTTTATTGGGATTGTCGCTGACGACGGGTTCACAGTCTTCAGATGAAAAACCATCGTATGGTTTAAATTGTGGATCGACGATCTCAACTTCAATGTATCCGCCATAGGCCGCAGCGTTTATTTTTAAGGTATCGCCTTCGAAGACGAATTGCCGGGTAATAACCTTGCCGTTTTCATAGGTCGGTTTCAACTCAGCCCAACCGTCTTCGCGCAGAATAAGGGTGCTGATCGTTATGTAATCCCACTTCGGATTCTTTCCAAATAATTTACCCAACTTCGTATGTTCTTGTTTACTTTTTTCAAAAGCTGCTTCAGGCACGGGTTTAAAAGATGCTTCACCTCCCTTATCATCCGGTCGCTCGATGCCATGCCAATTCTGTTTTTCAGTACGCGCGCTGTAGACTATGTAGGTTTTGCCGTCGTGAACGAGTTGACCGGCGACCGTGTCACAGACAAACCCATAATCATAACTGCCTGGCGGTCCTGTCTCCACCCATGACTCAGCTCCACTTGCCCGCTGCCAGCGAATACCATCGCGGCTGGCATAAAGGCTTAAGGTCGCATAGGCATGATCGCGCCAGTTCTCATCCCCGAAAGCACCCCAGATCGGTTCGGAATTAAATTCTGTCGCGATTCCTATGTAAAGGCCGCCCACTTTTCGTACCGACATTTCGTGAAACTCTACATTGGGCGGCAGATGGGGATCCCAATCCACAGAGAGCACCACCTCTTTAGGCGACCAGTGAATAAAGTCCTCGCTCTCCTGCCGGCCAACCTGCCGTTTGCGGTGGAGAAAGTTCCAGTGAGGAGAATACTGGCTGTAAGTTATCCATTTATTTATTGAATCATCCCAGATCGCACGCTGAAAATGGTGATGGCGCTGCGTCGAGTCCTCGCTAACCGTTGTCCATCGCAGACCATCGGGTGACACAGCCATCGTTGACATGAACTTGAGGTCCCTCGATTGGGCCAGGTCATGGGGATTGTAGGCAATCAGGTATTTACGGGCGGGATCGCTCTGATCGGGATTCAAAACGAGTGCAATGTGGTGGCCTGAATCTTCGAGAACAATATTCGTAGCTTTGTGCTCTTTGTAAGGGAGACATTTTTCACTGAGAGGTTTCTCCCAGTGTTGACAGTCGGTCGATTCAGCATAGCAGAGAATCATTCCCGAATCGCCAAAAGCCCTATCGACATCATCTTCATCTACTGAAGATTGGACGTACCAAATCTTGAACTTACCATCTTCCGGATCATGGAGGGCCGCGGCGGGAAAAGTTTCATCGTCCACCTCCCAGGGATGATCCCTGGCATTGAGAATAGGTGCATCGGGGCGCTCCGGCTTGGGAATGATACGCTCTACATCTTCGAGGTGATCGAGAATGAAATTATCAAGGAACAACTGCTTCTCGGTGCCAATGTGGAGGCATTTATTTTCAGACTCGGGCTGGAAGTAGGGGTAGTTTTCATCGGTAGGCCGAGTGCCGGCAATCGTTTCGTCGATCCTGTGCTGCACATCGAGTACCTCAGTCGGGTTTTTCTTTTCGGGTAATTCTTTCATTCAAACCTTCTTGCTATTTAATTAAATTAGAAAGAGATAGCCACAAGAGGCACAAGATAGAAATTGAGATTCCTCCTTAAGAACACTCATTTAAATTAGATTACGCTTTCACACATTTTCGCATTCACTCATAATCGCATTTACGCTTTCACACATTTCCGCTTAAGACGGCATGATTATACCTCCACCGACTTCGATGACCTGGCCGTTAATGTAGCTGCCATCGTCACTGGCTAGCAAGAGCACTGGGCCCACACAATCTTCGGGTTCGCCAAAGCGTCCCAGGGGACTGCGGGCAATAATCTCATCGTAGGCTTTTTGATCGATATTTCCTTTAAAAATTCGTGTCCAGATAGGGCCGGGTGCAATTGCATTTACGGTAATACCGCGCGCACCGTACTCCTTGGCCCAACCGCGCACCATGTTGTTTACCGCGCCCTTGGACGCGGCATAAGTTATCATTCCTGGTCCCGCGCCCGATCGCCCGCTGCCGGAAGAATTAATAATGATCCTGCCGGTTGTATCAGGCAAATGAGGAACCGCATGTTTGACGCAATAAAAAACTGATTTGCAGTTTATTCCCATGCCCCGATTCCAATCTTCCTCCTCTAATTCTATCGTGGGTTTAAGCTCGGTAGGCCCTCCAGCATTCGCCACGAGTATATGCAACCCGTCGAACGCAGAAAGAGAAGTATCGACCAATTTCATAACCTGGTCTTCATCGGTTATATCCGCTTTTACTGCAATCGCACGACCGCCCGCCTTTTTTATCACTTCAACTGTTTCTTCCGCGCCTTTTTCACTGCGCGAATAGTTTACGACGACGCTTGCACCACAACGCGCCAGGCCAATGGCTATCGCGCTGCCAATACCCGTTCCACCACCCGTCACCAGTGCACATCTGCCTTTTAAATCAACTAGCATGAGTGTGAAGAGTCAAAACGTCAAAACGTCAAAACGTCAAAAAGAAATGCTATTAAGATTACAAATGTGAAAGCTTACAGAGGTGGAACACCAATAGAATTATTAATTTTTTCGAAATTTTCTATACTTGATTCCTCAAATCGCGCTATCCTTTTATTTCGAGTAGGATTGGCATTGACCCCAACTATGAGTCGCTTGCTCAATACCGTGAAGAATAACTATAAACAGTAACTCTAGCTTTATTGAAGTTGATTGACCGTTCATCCTTAACTGATAATTCTTCATAATAATGACGGCCGTAAGGACAGAACCGATAATAGATGCCAGTGCATGGGTCGAAAACGATCTTATGCAGGATAAATCCTGGGAGCATACCTTGTCGGATAATCATTTAGCTGATCTTGACAACGCGTTGAAAAATGTAAGGAAGCTTGAATTTCAGCTGGCAGAGATCACCTCAGATACCTTTCCCCTCCCCGCTCTTGAACCCATGCTCTCTAAGATTCAAGACGAATTGAAAGCAGGTCGAGGCTTTGCTTTAATGCATGGGTTCCCGGTAAATGATTATAACCTGGAAGATCAGGTAATGCTCTATTGGGGTCTCTGCACTCACCTCGGCATCGGTATCACGCAGAACAGCCAGGCAGATCTCGTCCAATACGTAACCGACGGACGCCTGCAGCCACAACAAGGTGCGCGTAAAGTGGGTAGTCCCAGAGCAGCAACGCTTCACAACGATTTGACGGATTGTGTCTCTCTGCTCTCTGTCCGTCAGCCCCCCGATAGTCCACTCAGTTATGTCGCCAGTTCTACAACCCTGTATAATGAAATACTGCGACAGCATCCGGAATATCTGCCGCTGTTGTATAACGGTTTTATCTGGGATCGACAGGATGAAGAAGCCGATGGCGAAACTCCCACCTCAAACTATGCCGTCCCTTTTTTCAGCGAAGAGGAGGGAATAATATCGTGTCGCTATAACCGGTCTTGGATTCGAAAGGGATTCGAACGAAGAGGTCAGGAATTTACCCCCGAAGAGACAGAAATTCTGGACTTTATCGATCAAATGACTTTTGAAAACCGATTTGAATTTCAATTTCCAGCGGGTGATATTCAATTTTGTAATAACTACCTGGTGATGCATGGTCGGGCCGCTCATGAACCGGTTGAAGACGAATCACGCAAACGTCTGTTGCTGCGCATTTGGTTGGATTTACCGAATGTTCGACCTTTTACCGATGAGTCCATCATCCGTTATGGCGTCGTTCGTCACGGTCAATTAGGATGGACCGCAGCTGACTTGCTGTCAGGACACAATCATCATCCCCGTCAGCGTCGCAACGACGGAGCGTCGCTGATCGAGAATTAGAGGTAAAGTGATCATACGGGAAATGCGAATAGGAGTCTATGCGTGAAAGCGGAAACGATAAGGATAATTTTGATACAATCCGCATTCCGCAATCCGCAATCGACAATTGAAACATGCGTATAGCCGTCGGTTGTATTGGACATGAAACCAATACTTTTTCTTTAGTCCCTACGACGATAGAAAGCTTCAAGAAACGTGAGTATTATGTTGGCGAGGAAATGTTCCCGATCTTTAAAAATACGGGGACGATCATGGGCGGATACATGGACGCCGCGGAGAAATGGGACATGGAACTTGCTCCCCTCCTTTGGACTTTTGCCAATCCCTCCGGTATTGTAGAGCAATCAGCTTACGAAACACTCAAATCTGAATTCCTGGAATTGCTACACAATGCAGGAAACCTTGACGGTGTTCTCCTTGATTTGCACGGGGCGATGGCGGTTGAGAAGATCGAAGACGGTGAGGCAGATTTAATTGCAGCTGTTCGCGATTTTGTCGGCGCGCTGCCCATTGTCACGACGTTGGATCTCCATGCGAACATAGGTCCACAAATGGCAGAATTTTCAGATGTTATTATCGGCTATGATACTTACCCGCATGTCGACATGTACGATCGCGGGTATGAGGCAGCGCAATTGCTGCATAAAATAGTCGAAGGGAAGGTTGTACCGACGATGGCATATCGACAGCTCCCATTGCTGACCTCACCGCCCGGCCAATGCACGATGAAACAGCCGATGATTGCTGTATTGGAAAAACTTCACGCGCTCGAAGAGCAACCTGGCGTGGAGACTGCGACATTGTCGATGGGATTTCCCTTTGCTGATATTGCTATCGCCGGCGTAACGGTGTTAGTGACGACGAACAATGATCAAGCGCTCGCCGATAGATTGGCCGATGGATTTTCATCTTACGTGTGGGAAATGAGAGAAAAGTTCCAAGGCAACCTTGTTTCGATCGAGGAAGCCATCGCACACGCCAATAAGTCTGAAGGAAAACCGATAGTAATCGCTGAAGGGTCGGACAATCCAGGTGGCGGTGCGCCCTGTGATGGCACACATATTCTCCGCGCATTTATTGAAGCTGATGTGCAGGACGCGGTCTTTGCGATTATTGCTGATCCTGAATCCGTTGATCTCGCGATTAAAGCTGGCATCGGGAAGACGGTGTCACTCCAAGTGGGGGGGAAGACAGATCCCAGGCATGGCGAACCCGTCGCACTCGATGGCAATGTAAAATTAATTTCCGATGGATTTTTTGTGCACAAAGGTCCAATGAGCCGAGGGATAAAATCGAGTATGGGTCGGACGGTCGTAATTGTGACCGGCGGCATCGAAATCATCCTGACCGAAAACCGGACACAACCCTTTGATGCCGAAGTCCTTCGCAGTGTCGATATTGAGCCCACGGACCGAAAAATAATTGTGCTAAAATCCGCGGTCCACTTTCGCGCGGATTACACACCTATCGCACACGAAATACTGGATGTCGATACACCGGGTGTGCATAGTCCTAATCTTTCGACCTACGACTATAAAAATGTTCGCCGCCCAATTTATCCACTCGATGAGAATTTGACCCTTCATGATTTTCCTTCACTATAACAAAAACAAAATATCATTTATTGAGTAAATACGATGGCCTATAAATTAGATCCAAATAAAATGTACATGATGCCGACGCACTTTGGCCCGGGTCTCGGTCCGAGGCAGGGACCGGGTGGTCGAAAATTCGAATGCGTGGACACACCCAAGATTACTTCACGGTCTGTCAGTTTCTTAAGCAATCGCGAACAGCTTGACGCCCTGATACCCGATGGCATGGGGCTTGAAGTAGGTGAAGAACCTATCGTTACTGTTTATGCCAGCTACATGACGGAGATCGAGTGGTTGGCCGGTCGTGGATACAATGTCCTCGGTGTCAATTTTCCCGTTGTTTTTAAAGGGAAACAAGACCGCGCGGTCGGCAACTTCCTCACTGTGCTCTGGGAAAATTTGACCGATCCGATACTGACCGGTCGCGAGCAATTGGGATTCTCTAAAATCTACTGTGAATTACCAGAGCCATCTATCCTCGGAGGAGAAACACATTGCACTGCCAGTTGGCTGGGTTTCAAATTTTTGGATATTCATCTCCAAAATATGAAACCCGTCGATTTGAATAAGCCCACTGAAGATTCAGCAGAACAGGACGATGATGTTTTGACGGGTATACTTCACTACAAGTATATGCCACGAACCGGAGAGTGGGGTGTTGCCGATGCCAGTTACATAGTATTAACACCAGAAGCCACGCCGAATGCGAAAGTGCAGGAAACGTGGGAAGGAGAAGGGACCGTGCAGTTTCATAAAGCCCGATGGGAAGACCTGCCGACACAGTACTCAATCGTCAATACCTTTCATGAGCTAGAAATTAAGGAATACCGCGGCGCGACTATTACTAAGAGCGTTGGCGCCAAAGACCTCAGTGATCAACGCATCCTCCGGTAAGCCAGAAGGCTGGAAGGCCAGCTTTCCGGTTCCGAGTTCCGCAATCGCGGAACGACATCTTCCAAGCCGGAGAGCCAGTTTTTATTAAATAAGGTGGATCGCGCTGCCTGTCCGACATAGCCTTGGCGTCGGCTGACCCCTAGCGCGTTTAATTTATTACATTGAGTTAAGAAGCGCGCTGGGACAGCCCGCTCCACCTATGCTAAAAGTTTACACCATCTCTTTTTGACTTTTTGACTTTATCCAATTTAAAATTGGACAATGAAATTAGGGCTGAAAGGTAAACGGGCGATAGTAACGGGCGGTAATCGCGGAATCGGGAGGTGTTGCGCGCTGGCGCTGGCTCGCGAAGGCGCTCGAGTTTGTATCACTGCCCGCGAGGAGAAACTCCTGAATAAGACCCTTGTAGAGATAACGGAAGCCGGTGGAGAGGGGTATGCAGTTTCCGCCGATCTGACTCAACTGGAAAACTGTGTGAAAGTTGTCAATGAAACGGTGAGCGAGTTCGGCGGCGTTGACATCCTCGTCAATTGTGCCGGTGCCGCGAAGGGTGGTGACATCCTGGATCTTCCCACTGAATTGATCGACGACGCTCTGGCTTTAAAAAGCTACAGCTACCTGCGCCTGTCACAATTGGTAATTCCATACATGAAAAAAAACAAATGGGGACGCATCATTCACATTGCCGGTGGAGGGGGGACGAGCCCTACAGAAAATAATATCCCCATCAGCCTTGCCAACATCTCTATCTTAAACTTTACGCGCGCCCTCTCAGATGCGGTTTCCACTGATGGGATTCTGGTTAATGCTATCTGTCCGGGAATAACCAACACTCAACGGTCGCGGAATATTCATCAGGCAAGAGCTGAAAAAGAGAAGCGGGACGTAGAGGAAGTTCTCCGTGAACTCGGCCGCGAACTTCCCGCTGGGCGCATCGCTGAACCGGAGGAAATTGCGAATGTTGTAACCTTTTTCGCGTCGGAAGCTTGTTCGTATATCTTTGGTAGTTCTCTTTACATGGACGGTGGTGAAAGACGGGGAACACCTTAAATACAATTTCATTATGGTTCAATCGATTCCCCGCATAAATTAATGGAGTCTTCCTTATGAAAGTCGGATTTATTGGTCTGGGTAATATGGGTAATGCGATGGCAAACAATATTCTTAAATCCGGACATGAATTAACTGTCTACGACATTGATCGTGACAAAGGTCGGAACCTCGAAAAAATCGGGGCTAACTGGGCGATAAATCCACGGGACTTGGCTACTCAGTCCGAAGTTGTGTTCTCATCGTTGCCTGGACCTCGAGAAGTCGAATCCGTGGTCCTTAGTGAATCGGGAGTATTTGCCGGTTTGGCTAATGGCACGGCCTACATCGACACCACTACCAATGCGCCGGCCACGATGCGAAACATCGCTGAGATTGGATCGTCAAACGGATTTCAAGTGCTCGATGCCCCGATCAGCGGCGGCATCTTCGGTGCGAGGAACGCAACGCTTTCTGTTTTTGTGGGTGGCACAAAGGAGACCTTCGATCGTTATCAACCTCTTTTGCAAAACATCGGTAAAAACATCTTCTATATGGGCCCAACTGGAAGTGGCAATGTAACTAAGCTGGTTAATAACGTGATGCTTTTCATCAACTTGGTCGGTGCCTGTGAAGGATTTTCGATAGGGGCAAAAGCCGGCTTAAACCTACCGGCTTTGCTCGATGTAATTACACGGAGTATGGGACAGAGCGTGATGATGGAACGATGCATGTCCTTGCTGCTAAAAAATGAAAAGATGTACTCTGCCACTGAACTGGCCGTCAAAGATATGCATCTCGGTGTTGAACTGGGGAGAGAACTGGGGGTACCGTTAGAACTCACTCCGCTCGTCGAAGAGATATTTACTCGTTTTCGCGATAGCGGACATGGCGAGGAAGATATTAACATGATCATTAACGATTTCATGCAGCGATCAGGCGTAGACAGATAAACAGAGAAGTGGCACCAACTGCTGACACAACAAGGCAATAAATCATAAAAGAGGAGGAACACGAAATGACGGAGAAAACGACGAAGGCCTTTGCTTCACATGCAAAGGGTGCACAATGGAAGACGGGATTGCGACCATATTTTAAGTACCGTGATCTGGGAATCAAGGATGCCACAGAAGGCAAAGTAATGGCGCATGTGATTCGCGCCGTTCAACCTTGTGAGGAACCTATGGGTTATCACTCCCATGAGCTGGATTTCCAAATGAACTACCTGCTCCGCGGATGGGCGCGATTAGACTTTGAAGACGTCGGCGAAATTCGCGTCGAGGCCGGTGATGCCTGGTATCAGCCGTCCGGAATCAAACACGAGGTGCTGGAGTACTCCGACGATTTTGAGGTTATCGAGATCACGATGCCAGCCGACTTTCCATCACAGGACGAATCCAGATAATTGACCCTTCAGCTTCGTCCATGGTAGATGGAAGAATCAATATTAAGGTGGAACGCGCTGTCCCTAGCGCGTTTGAGTGCGTTGTAATTGAAGAAGCGTGCTAGGGAC
>Ga0114999_10006241_pt1 | contig 13806 bp, 13 predicted proteins | sample ArcticOcean_MG_C_3_FD_89820 | JGI IMG/M metagenome (GOLD analysis project Ga0114999, IMG submission 89820) | Marine microbial communities from western Arctic Ocean - ArcticOcean_MG_CB8_126 | ecosystem: Environmental > Aquatic > Marine > Oceanic | place: Arctic Ocean: Canada Basin | collected...
ACAAGTGCTCGAGCCAATCATTAAAGATCGCCCAACCGAACTCGGATCGGAGTTTCTGTATTCCAATGAGGTCATCGCATTCAAGCAAGACGCCGATGGTGTGAGCATCACGGCTGCTCATATTAATACCGGTGAGAAACGACATTTTCGCGCGCAATATTTGATCGCTTGCGATGGTAATCGGAGCCCGGTGCGCGAGTCCTTAGGGATCAAAATGGAAGGGCATCCGGTGCTGTCCCACAGCATCACGATCTATTTTCGGGCTGATTGCTCACATGCGCTGCGCGGCCGCAATCTCGGGGTAATCTATGTCAATAATCCGCAAGTGCGTGGATTCTTTCGACTTGAGAAAACCGGCCTCGGTGGTTTTCTGGTCATTTTCACCGTTGGCGATATCAAAGGACTGCATGCACGCAACGCCGCAAAAGCCATTGACCAGGAGAAGGCTGAGCAAATGGTTCGTGATGCCGTTGGCGAGCAGGACTTAGCGGTGAACGTCGAAGACATCCACCGGTGGGTTGCGGTGTGCCATGCCGCTCGGCGGTTTCAAGATGGCCGGATCTTTCTCGCTGGTGACGCTGCCCACACGATGACTCCAACCGGTGGTTTTGGCGGCAACACGGGGGTGCAGGACGCGCATAACTTAGCCTGGAAGATCGACCAGGTAGTCCGCGGCGACGCGGGTAGCGAGCTGCTGGAAACGTACAATGACGAGCGCCAACCCGCCGGCCGGCAGGCGATTGAACAGGCCTATCAGCGTTATGTCACGCGTTCTGATCCTGATATTGGAACCGAGGGGATGATGTCTCAGATCCCTGACATGCACGTTGAATACAATCGCTACCGCTCCGCCGCTGTAATACAGCGTAACGATTATGTCGACGACAACGAACCCGATATCGATCCGCGCAAATCTTTTGCACTCCCGGGGACCCGAGCGCCGCATATCGAATTGTTACGCAACAGCCAGGTCATTTCGTCCCTCGACTTATACGGCCGTGATTTCGTACTCGTAGCCGCATTTGCCGGCAGCGAGTGGATTGCCGTGGCAGCTGCAGTGGCTAAGCGAACTGGAATAAAGATCGACGCGCACTTGATTGCTGATATTGGTGGTACCGGCGCCTTGGTCGACATGCCAATGCACCGCGAAAAGATATCGAGTCCGTTTTCAAACCCGTTCTCCCATACCTACGGCATCGAACCATCCGGTGCTGTTCTCGTTAGGCCTGACGGTTATGTCGGGTGGCGGATCGCTGCCTACACCAGCGACGCGGTAAGCGAATTAAGTGACGCGATAACGCGTATCTTGTGTCGATGACGGATCTAAATTGGTCGCGCAAGTGTGCAATGCTCCCGCGCATACATCCGATCTAGGTGAGTATGTAGAGTTGGCGTTGCTGCGTTGAAGAAACCAATACCGCGTCCGAGATTCACCGCGTAACTAACGATGATACCCGTCGCGTATGCTTCGAGCACGGCACGCGCCCGATGCTTTGAACAGTGCCGCTTTAGCGCGTGATCGGCAGCCGCATTATGCGAGCAGCTTCGCGATGTCCGAAAAACTCTCGATTTCGAGCATGGTATTGGTGTCCAAGGGTCAGCCGAGGTGGGCTTCGAGTGCCAGAATCAGGTGTAGGTGCGCAAGACTGTCCCAGCGTTCCGTGCGACCGATGGCGGCGTCGTGTTCAAGCTCGTCAACGGGAATATTTAACACCTGGGCGAGTAGCTCGCGTGCCTCAGTGGTGTTGCCAGACATCACGTTCACCGTTGTGTCTTATCGTGTGCCGTGCGCCATTCCTCGCGGAGCAGACCAAAAGATAGTTGATCGTGGCGGGCGCCGTCGGGCGCTAGCAACTTCTCGCGCAGCACGCCTTCGCAGGTAAATCCCTGGGCTTTGTAGTTGTAGATCGAGGCGAAATTGCGGCCGTCGACTTCGCCATACACCTTGTGGATCTGCAAGCCTTCGAATAAGAATTGCAGCACACGGCCACGCACTTCGAGTACCACGCCTTCGCCCCAATGCTGCTTATTACCGATAATGGTATTTGTCTTGGTACAACCAGCGAGCTCCAAAAAGATAGCGATGAAACCGATCGGCATTTCTGCCTGTTGGGGAAAAATGCCAAGGTGGAAGCGCGTGTGATTATCAAATTTGGCGATGTAGACCGGAAACACAGTGAAGGCCATGCTCAGCACGACCACATTTAACGTTGGCGATCTGATCATCGTTGCTAGCGCTGCTTCCATGCGCGCACCTTGCTTGTATATGCCGAATGCGATCGGTGCCCCGCAATTGGCGCATACGCCGAGTGGCGTACCGAGTAAGGCGCCGGCCAGCGTTGCCGAGAACCGGTGGGCTAACAAAACGGTCGATCTCGTCGCGTGGTAAAGGAATCAAGCGCATCACCAGAATGGCGATCATCAAGCCGAACGTCATGTCCTGCTTGTTGGTATGGATCCAATTCAGGAAGGTGACTACGACGTCCCTGCCCGTGGAATCGGCCATCGCGGACGCGACCTAGATAGCTAGTTGGTGCGTTCTGCAATCGGCGCGGGCCACGTCTTTGCCCAACAGCAGGCGTGGTTGTAACCGGGCACGATTCTGATCGCGCTGTTGCTGCTACGCTCCGCCACGTGTCGCATCAGGGCAGCTGGAACATTCTTGTCGTTTTCCCCGAACAGGTGCAGCTGGCGAATGTGGCTAGGCAAGGGTGGCGCGTCGGCCGGATTTAGCGAACCGGCCAGGGCTGAGTAGCCGTGATGCGCAGTCCAGGCTGTCACATCCAGATTGGCCGCGACCGTAACCACGCGTTCGACCCGTCGCAGGCGCGGCGCTAGTAGCATCGCGAGCGTGCCACCTCCGCTATAGCCAATCAGGGTGAGTGGTGATTCGGGGGCGGTATCGCTCTCCGCTACGATCACTTGGGCGAGGCCTGCGACGATTCCTTCACTGTAGCGCTGATCCGTCCACAACACGGGATCGCACCCTTTGTTTCCTTGGTAGTAGCATGGCCGGCCAACCAGCACGCTGGGCGCGGGATCGCGTTCCATGAGGTCCAGGATTAAGCGCGAGCGCGAACTCGGGTCATTGGCGATCTGGTGCCGTGACAGCATGGGCGTGCCGTCACCGTCAAGATAGATATGCAGTGGCTCGCCCGTAGTTGGGCGACCGTGTCGCAACACAACTAGGTTATGTCGTTCACTTTGTGCAACCTGGGCGGTGAAACCGCGGCGCTCGGCATCATCCAAAAACCGCTCGGAAGGCGTCGCGCAGCCGCCGAACAACGCAATGCATAGCAAGATAAAGCGTTGGCATGCCACGGCGGGGCGCTGCCTTGACATTGGGGGACGCCGTCTATTGACGCGCACAAGGTTAGACGTGGTCAACCGCGGCAGCATGGCTGAATATCTTGCTGTAGTGATTGATTTGGTTGGCCTCGGTTCAACGCCAATGCGCAGCCGTAACCCGGTTGGAGATTTCGGCAAGGTGGCGGGCCTGAAAGCGTGCAATTGCCAACTCCTCGACTTGTAATAATGGCACTTCGGGATGCGCACTGGCGGCGGCTGCTTCGGCCATGGGGTGAATGTGCCCGTGCAGGGGGTAGAACACCACTTGAATCTTGGTCATCATCGAATGACGCCTGGTGCCGAGTTGATCGGTCGTTACTCATTCCAACCCTATGGGGCCCCCCGCTATAAAAGTTGACCGGTGACAATAAGGAAAAAAACTATCGCGGTAAAATACTCAAGGGAGTGATTCCTATGATCTAAGTGTGCCACAGAGTCGATGCTCGAGGCCTACCAGAGCAGCGTAAGTTTTACATTATGGATATCATATAAATCATTATATTATATTCATAATCATTGACAGTTTAAGAAGTTGGATGAGGACTGTCTGACGCCTGAGAACGAACAACCGGCAACGCAAATTCAAGCGCCGCACACAATGGTCCGGATGTTCCTAACACAATCACGGAATGGTTGCACACCCGCTACCTTGGCCGAGCGGTGGCGATTGTTTCTGCTCACTGTCGCAAACTTACCGGTGTGCTAGAAGGTGTGTAGAATCGCCGCGCCTAAGGAAATGTCATGAGCACACTCGCAAAAATATTCATCGATGGCGAAGTCGGCACCACTGGCCTGCAGATTGCGGCCCGCCTCGGCGCGCGTGCAGATATCGAATTGTTGCAGATCGATCCGGCGCAGCGTAAAGACACGGGTGCGAGAGCCGAGGCGTTAAACGCTGCCGACATCGCCATTTTATGCTTGCCAGACGCAGCGGCGCGCGAAGCGGTCGCGCTGGTCGAAAATACGACGACACGGATCATCGATGCATCGACTGCCCACCGCACCAGCGACGGATGGGTGTATGGATTTCCAGAATTTGATGTCGAGCAGCGCGCGCGGATGCAAGCGAGCACACGAATCTCTAATCCCGGATGCTACGCGATCGCGGCGGTTTCGATCCTACGCCCGCTGCTTAGCGCAGGCCTACTGCCGACCGATTGGCCGGTATCGATCCACGGTATGTCTGGCTATTCCGGTGGTGGTAAGTCACTGATTGCGGCATTCGAGTCTGGCGTAGACGGGGCAGATCCGATCAGCGCGACGACTTACGACTATGCCTTGAATCTCGATCACAAGCATGTCGCTGAAATAGCGCGTTGGAGCGGCTTATCCAATGCGCCAATCTTCCTGCCGGCGGTTGGTCGATATTACAAAGGGATGCTCGTGCACGTACCGCTACCGTTGTGGGCGCTGCCGCAAACACCCACCCCTACCCCGCATGACGTGTTTGCGCTATACCGCTCGTACTACGCGGACCAACGCTTCGTTACGGTGGCCAATTTTGATGCTGGGCAGTCGTTTTCGAATCTCGATCCAGAAGGCCTGAACGATAGCAATGAGCTGCGTCTACATCTCCTGCACAACGCCGCGAGCGGCCAAGTGATTGTTGTTGGTCAACTCGACAACCTCGGCAAAGGGGCGTCTGGGCAAGTTGTCCAGACCGTCAATTTACTATTAGGCGTCGATGAGGGCCTGGGGCTTTGAGCAACCTAACGCAGGCGCGCAACAACTTTCTATCCGAGATGAATTCGCTAGCTTCAGCGCTGCCGATTTAGAAACTCATTCATCACCGTTGCGACGTACACCGGCGCTTCTTGTTGTGGGTAATGTCCGGCATTCCGACATAGCGTGACTTCGGCGTTGGGATACCATTTTAGAAACGTGTTCGTCGCCGTCGCGGCGGTGAACGGTTCCATATCGTACTCGCCGATGATAACCAACATTGGGGTTGGGTTACCTTCGATCTCGCTGAGAAAGCCTTGCTCAGTAAGACTTTTCAGGTAGCCAGACTGCGCGGTACGTAGCCGCGTCGATCGAGTTTGCCTGATCTTGAAGTCGATCCACTCGCGACACAATCTTTCGCCAGTGAGCGCATCGAACGCCTGCGCCAGCATCTCGTTACTCTCGATTGAGCCGGCGATAATTGCAAAGCCATCAGGCGTGAAACTCAAACCTGATGCGGCAACGGGTGTATTCAATATGGCCGATTTGATTCTCTCGCCACCATCGAGTACGACGCGCTGGGCGAGCATGCCACTCATCGAATGACCAACGATGTGGAATTTTTCCCAACCAAGGTTATCTGCGAGGGCGAGGATATCTCCCGCGACCTCGACCGGGGCGTAGTCACCCGCCAGGTTGCGTGATTCGCCATAGCCGCGTACTTCAGTAAAGGAGTAGGTAAAATGGGTGGTGTCGAAAAAGTTTCGTGCGAATGCCCAGGTGTCGCGGCAGCCGTAAAAATCATGCATCACAATGACGCCGTCGCTGCCGTTGCCGTAGAGTTCATGTCCTAAAATCACGTTCAATACCTCGTTTCTGTTTAATGCTTTTGTGCTTGTTCAAATGCATGCGCTGCACGATAGATCGTGCTTTCTTCAAAATGACGACCACACAGCATCATGCCGACCGGTAACCCATCAACCTCGCCACACGGCAGCGTAATTGAAGGGTGGCCAGTGAGATCGAAGGCGGGCGTATTGGGCACCATCTCGAGCGCGCGTGCAACGATCTCCGCTGCATCGGCGTCGGCTGGAGGCAGCTCCGGCGCGGTCATCGGTAGTGTCGGCATCAACAGTAGATCGTAATCAGCCAACACCTTGTCGTAGGCGGCCGTGAGCCGCGGGCGCAGATTTGGCGCCTTGGCACAGTAGACCCCACCATAAGCCTTGGTCATGTACTCACCGGTGAGCATAACGAGTTTCGTTTGCGGGCCGAATTTGTGCGTTTGCGAACGCCAGGCCGAGTGGTAGCGCATAAGGCTCGGGACGTAACCGCCTGCGCGATTTTTGCCGAAGCCGTTGTCGTGCATCATCGATACTACCAGCCCCACTATATAGATAGGCGTCCAGATGGCGGCGCTTGCTCGATGCAGCGGGATCGAGACGTCTTCTACTGTAGCGCCTAGTCGTTCGAAGACTTTTGTCGCTTCGCGCACCCGTTGGTCAACTGCGGGATCGGAATTTGGATGATTAAAGCCTTCGCCAACTACGGCGATATGCAGGCCCTTCGGGTCGCTATCGAGGGCGTCGGTGTATTGATCTAGGCGGATGCCGGCTTGAACTGGGTCGATTCCATCGGCGCCAGCGAGTACTTCAAGGAGGCGCGCGTTATCGGCGATGTCTTTGGTCATTGGTCCGACATAATCGATGGTCATATCGATCGGCATCACCCCGGTATAGGGCACTAGCCCAAAGGTCGCTTTCATACCGACAATACCGCAAAAGCTCGCGGGAATTCGGTACGACCCGCCATGATCCGTGCCAACCGCCATATCCACTTCGCCGGCAGCAACCAACGCGCCGCAACCGCTGGATGAACCGCCGGCCGTATGGCCATGGCGATGGGGATTGTGAATCGGTCCAGTGGCGTTTGTGTGGCTACCGCCAGAGGTACAAAAATATTCGCTGTGCGCTTTCCCGGCGACAATGCCACCGGCATCGAGCACGCGGGTTACGGCGGTCGCGTCAACATCCGGAACATAACCTTCCAAGGTTGCCGAACCATTCATCATCGGCACGCCGGCGACCATGATGTTGTCTTTAAACACGACACTTTTGTCTTTTAGCGATCCGTCATTCGCGCCAACGATCTCGGTCTGCCAGTACCAGGCATTGAGTGGGTTGTCTTCCTGAGCGGGGCGTGAACCGGCGGTGCGCGGATACTTTACCGGAGGTAAATCGTCTGGCAACTGATCGAGCACTGCATAAATGTCGAGGTTGTTACTGATCAGCGCCGCGAAGTCGTGCGCTTCTGATGGGCTAATATCGATCTCTAACGAGGAACCAATTGCTTGAACTTGTTCGGGTGTGGGTCGGGTAATGCTCATGCTGCTTTCTATATCCATCAGCGTCTCTAGTTAATGATGTAATTTTGTTAATCGTAAATTTCAATCGGATCCACGTCAGTTCGGTTGGCGCAGGGTTCTACCTTGCAAAATAGCAAATGTATATGCTCCGAAGCGATCGACGATCATACCCTATGGGCTTGATCTCGTAACCGCATCGACTATGCTAGTCCGTCCCAAATAACCGTGAGCTTAGAGGTAGTTGCATGAGTTCGGATAAAATACGGCTAGGCGCTTTCCTGCTTCCCAGCGCTGGCGCGACGCCGGCACAATATGAGGAAGGCTTCGCAGGGCAGAACCCGACGTATTATCAAGACGGCTTGCGCGACACCTCAGCCGTATTACGCCAAGCCGAAGAATTGGGATTTGATTTCGTTGCGTTTTCCGAGCACCATTTTCATGTTGAGGGTCTCGAACTTTCGAATAATCCAGTCATGCTCGGCAGCTGGGCGGCAATGCAAACCCGGCGGATCCGGATCGGCCAAATGGGGAATGTCCTACCGGCTCGCAATCCGATACTGCTGGCCGAGGATCTTGCGATGCTCGACCACTTTTCAGAAGGTCGCATGGTCGCGGGATTTGCCCGTGGTTATCAGTCGCGCCACGTGGCGACGGTCGGCCAGCAACAAAATGCGTACTCGACGCAACCAACGGATCCCGAATTCGCAGAACACGATCGACTCAACCGCGAGTTATTCAACGAACACTACGAAATTATTCGCCGCTCTTGGGCCGAACCAATGTATCGACACGAAGGCAAGCATTGGCAAATACCGCCTAAGGGCATTCTGTGGAATCATCCGGCAACCTATGACATGGCGCCCGGTATGGCGTCGGAAGAAACAGGCGAACTAATGCAAATTGGGATCGCGCCCCAGACGCTACAAAAACCCGAGACGATCGAATCGTTCATTCCGTTTACGACGAGCCCGGCAACGATTGAATGGGCTGCACGCGAAAAGGTCACGCCCGTTATATTTACGCCGGTTGTCGAAAATGCGAAATCGTGTATCGATCTCTATACCAAAGCAGCGCATGACGCCGGCCGTGATTTGGCCTGGGGCGAAGGGGTCGGTCATTTTCGTGAAATCATCGTTGCCGATACTGATGAGGAGGCCTTTGCGATAATGGAGCGCGGGCTCGGCTTCATTTGGACCCGGTGGCACGACTGGTTTGGCCTTAACGAGGCGTTGCGTCGACCGGGTGAAGAGGGCGTTATTCCGAACCATCCGGCGACGATTCGCGAGCGCGGCTATTCCATTTGCGGGACCGTCGATACGGTGGCGAAGAAAATAGAACAGGTCCTTGAGGACCTACAGACTAAAATCATCGTTTTATGGGTAGCGGCGGGTCCAGCACCAATCGACGGACTGTTGAAAAGCAACGAACTACTTGTTGAAAAAGTATTGCCAAAGTTAGGCATTGAGCTAGAACAAGTTAAGCCTCAATTGCGCGATGAGTTCAGTGGTCGTGGCTGGCGTGACTGATCGAATTAAAAAAGGAAGTTTGCTATGAAGTTGGTTTCGTTTTTACGCGATGGTAAAGCTGGGTTCGGTATCGTTGGTGATGATGATCATGTTGTCGAGCTGACGGGCCGGCTGTCCGGTGCGGATAACTTGCAGGCCGTGTTAGAGCAAGATCGCCTTGGTGATCTCGCCAAGATGGGCGGCGATGGGCAGCAGTGGCATATTGATGAATTAATCTTGTTACCGGTCGTGCAAAATCCGTCGAAGGTTATTTGTGTCGGCATTAACTATGTTGCACATGCGGCCGAAGCGGGTCGCAAAGTTGGTGAATACCCGGTTATCTTCCAACGCTACGCTGATACTTTGATTGGGCATGGGCAACCGCTAGTGCGCCCAAAGGTATCCAAGGAATTCGATTTCGAAGGTGAACTCGCGGTCATTATCGGCAAGGGCGGAAGCCACATCGATCCGGCGAACGCGATGGACCACGTCGCTGGATACTGCTGTTTCAATGACGCCAGTTTACGTGATTGGCAGTTTCATACGCACCAGTACGGAATGGGAAAGAATTTTCGTAGCACTGGCGCGCTTGGACCGTGGTTGGTTACCGCAGACGAAATTCCTGACTACCGTAATTTAGAATTAACCTCCTATCTAAACGGTGAGCAGATGCAGGAAGGCAAGCTCGATCAACTGGCGTTTGATATTCCCCATGTCATTGCGTACGTCAGCAAAGCATTGCCGTGGCGACCGGGTGATGTGATCGCCACTGGCACACCCAGTGGGGTAGGATTTAAACGTGAGCCGCCGGTGTTTTTGCAGGCCGGCGATGAGTTTGAGATCCGCATTCCAGGGGTTGGCACCCTTGTGAATCCTGTCGCAGACGAATAGCACTCGGCCACGCGAATGAGTTCTCTCCCGGCGGTAAAGCTCAGGCACCTTGGCATCAACGTCACCGATATCGATCTCATGGCGAAATTCTATTGCCAGGTTATCGGCTTCGTCGTGAGTGACGAAGGGGTGGCCTCGTTCGGATCGCGCATCGTTTTTCTTACCCAGGATCCAGAAGAACACCATCAACTCGTACTGATCGACGGTCGCCCAGACGATGTCTCGTTCAATACGGTAAATCAGATCTCATGTAAGCTCGATAGCCTCAGCGACCTCCGTCGGTATTTGACAATCGTGCAAGCGCACGGGGTGTCTAAGATCGATCAAGTTGATCACGGTAATGCCTGGTCCATGTACTTCCCGGATCCAGAAGGTAACTTCGTTGAGTTCTATGTCGATACGCCATTCTATTCCTCACAACCCTGCCGCGAACCGCTCGATCTCGCGCAAAGCGACGCAGAGATCCTTAGCCGCACCGAAGCAATGTGCCGTGCGCGGCCCGGTTTCGTTTCGCGCGATGAGTGGCAGATCAGTATCCGTGAGCGGATCGCTACCAACCGACGGTAATGGGTGAGCCGACGTTTGACGTCGTCGTTGTCGGCATGGGGCCGGTCGGTACACTCGCTGCTAATCTACTCGGCGCGCGTGGGATCAAGACCCTCATTATCGATAAAGACACCGAGATATATGCGTCTCCACGCGCGATCGCATTTGATCATGAGGCGATGCGAATATTGCAAAGCTGTGGTCTTGCGCAATCCGTCGAACCGTTAATATCGCCATATGCGCCAAGCGAGTATCACGGTGTGGATGGCCGGGCGATCAGCCGTTTCGATATGCAGGCGCCGCCATACCCGCTTGGTTGGGCGCCGAACTATGTATTTCGCCAGCCGCCGTTCGAGGCGGTGCTGCGCGAGGGTTTAGCACGTTTCGATTGCGTGGAAACCCGTGCGCCGTGCGAATTTCTGAGGTTCAATCAGCAAGATCCTTTGGTTCGACTTTCGATTCAATCGGACACCAATGTTGAATCAATTACGGCACGCTATTTATTGGCGGCCGACGGTGGCGCTAGTCTGGTGCGTAAAATATTGGGCGACGGCATGACCTCGCTCGATTTTGATGAGCCTTGGCTCGTCGTCGATGCCTTGTGTTCAGACACTGCGCTGGCACGTTTGCCGTCGACCATCATCCAGTATTGCAATCCGGTGCGACCCGCGACTTATGTGATTGGCACAGGTAACCATAGGCGCTGGGAGATCCGATTATTCGAACACGAGCAAGCGGAAGTATTTGAGGACGAAACCGCGGTATGGGATCTGTTGTCAGCCTGGCTGCAACCAGACGAAGGCGAACTGTGGCGTTGGGCAACTTATGAATTCCACGCAGTCGTTGCAAACGCATGGCGCGCCGGCCCGGTATTGCTGCTTGGGGACGCCGCTCATATGACGCCACCATTTATGGCGCAAGGGATGACTCAAGGTTTCCGCGATGCTGCCAATCTGGTGTGGAAACTTCAGCGGATCCTCGACGGGCGAGCTGAAGATGTATTACTCGATACGTATATGGAAGAGCGTGCGCCACATGTGCGCGCGACGACCGAGATCGCCAAGAGTTTAGGCAGCGTAATTTGTGAATTTGATCTATCGGCGGCACGCCGGCGCGACGAAAAGTTGCTCGCGGAATTCGGCGATCCACCGGCAGTTCGCTCCCGCCAATCGTTGATCCCTGATCTATCTGGCGGCTTGATGCTGCAAGGATCGGCCGGTGCAGGGAAGATCTTTCCCCAACCGTTCGTCCACTACCAAGATCGACGGGAGCGGCTTGATGATACGCTCGGGAACGAGCCGTACTTAATCTTTAGGAACACGGCCGCGGCCAGCGAAACGTCACGGAAAACGGGTCGGCTATGCAAAGAAAGTCGATTGCGACAGGTGCTGCTAATCGACGGCAATGACACGGCGCTAGCGCACCTGACAGCCCTTGCCGAAGAAAACAGGCTACTCGAAGACTGGTTCGCTGATCACGATTGTATTGCCGCATTAGTCCGACCTGATTATTACGTGTTTGGCACTGCAGCCACGGCGGGAGGCGTCGAGAGTCTATGTCAGTCGTGGATAGATTCGCGTGCTTGCTCGCGGCTGACGGAACGTGCCAACGGCGACTGACGGTCTTAGCGCAGCAAGGCTCCTACGCTTTCGGTGTCTTGGGCTTATCCAGCCTTAGCGGGCCCTCGCCGCGCCTGAGCCAACCCGGTTGCCGTGATTGCCGTCTCCGGTGTTTCGTGAGCCACTAGCGTTGCGTGAATTGCCGTGAGTCCGTTGCTCGTTTCCGCCTCGATGGTTGTTGCTGGGGCCAGGTCCGTTTGATCGACGATTATTGCGTCGTGGCTTAGCCGAGGCAGATTCCGCAACAAAATTCTGCGGTTCGAAACCCTCGATCTCTTCACGATTAATTTTTCGCTTGATCAATCGCTCGATGTCCTTGAGTTGTTTTAGTTCATCAGCACTGACTAAGGAAATGGCTGTCCCACTCGCACCTGCACGTCCGGTACGGCCGATACGGTGAATGTAATCTTCCGGAACATTCGGCAGGTCAAAGTTCACCACATGCGAAAGTTGATCGATGTCGATACCGCGGGCGGCGATATCGGTCGCGACCAATATTTGAATCTTATTGTGCTTAAAACCCGCTAATGCCTTGGTCCGTTGCGGTTGGCTTTTATTACCATGGATCGCCGCCGCATTGATGTCGTCTCTGGCCAAGCGTTTTACCAGCTTATCGGCGCCGTGCTTGGTGCGACTAAAGACCAAGACTTGAAACCAGTTTTGCGATCGGATCAAATGGCTGAGCAGTTCCGGCTTACGCCCTTTGTCCACTGGATGGATCTTCTGCGCGATGATGTCCAAGGTGGAGTTCCGGGGGGCAACATCAATCTCGACGGCGTTGTTGGTAATGCCTTTGGCGAGTTGTCTGATGTCATCAGAAAAAGTCGCGGAGAACATTAAGTTTTGGCGTTTCTTTGGTAGTAAGGCCATGATTTTTTTGATGTCGTGGATAAAGCCCATGTCGAGCATACGGTCGGCTTCATCGAGTACGAGAATCTCAAGGTCATCGAAGCGCACCGCATTTTGCTGGTGCAGATCGAGTAAGCGACCGGGGGTTGCAACTAGCACGTCGACCCCGCGTCGCAGTTTCATCATCTGGGGGTTGATACCAACGCCGCCGAATACAACAGCAGAGCGTAACTTCAAGTATTTTCCGTAGGTCAAGACGCTTTCTTGAATTTGTGCGGCAAGCTCGCGGGTTGGGGTCAGTACCAATGCGCGCGCTCGATTGCTTTGAACCGGTGGTTTTTCACTCAGTAGCTGGAGCAAAGGCAAAGTAAATCCGGCAGTTTTGCCGGTTCCGGTCTGTGCTGCGCCCATTACATCGGAGCCATTTAGAATGGCTGGAATGGCCTGCGCTTGGATCGGCGTTGGAGTTGTGTAGCGCGTATCGCGCACGGCGTGGAGTAGTTGCTCGGATAATCCGAGTGATTCAAATGTCATTAAATAAATCCTAGAGTCAATAATTAGGCTCGGCGCTGTCGAAAATGCGTAGCGCGAGCGGCTATTTTTTAGGCCAAGTGGATCGAGCGCGATGCGGCTCCACGTTCATAAACGCGGTTTCGGTTGTGGCGCAGATTGCTTTGCCGGTAAATGTGCTAGGTAGCACGTGCGGCATACAGTAATTGACTCTTTTGAGGGAGGGACGGTTGGTCTCGACGGAGATTTCGCTATTCTATCGGCGGCTCTCATGAGACGAACTAACAACTAAAGATGACGCGCTGAGTAACCATCTACGGTTCTTCAGGTGCGCGCACCATAACACACTATTGCGCTTAACACGTTTCTGCTCATTTTAGCGGATACAAATTTGTGTGAATTTGTTGTGTCTGTTGGCGCACGTTAGCGTAGGGATGCGCCACTATTGAACATCCCCCCCAGCACAAGGCCACAGCGACATTCGGGTAATCTTTCGCACCCAATCTTACCC
>Ga0114999_10006245_pt1 | contig 13799 bp, 14 predicted proteins | sample ArcticOcean_MG_C_3_FD_89820 | JGI IMG/M metagenome (GOLD analysis project Ga0114999, IMG submission 89820) | Marine microbial communities from western Arctic Ocean - ArcticOcean_MG_CB8_126 | ecosystem: Environmental > Aquatic > Marine > Oceanic | place: Arctic Ocean: Canada Basin | collected...
GTTGATGCAAGGCTTGGATGAGTTGATCTTCAAGTTTGGTGGAAAGTGGCGCGCGATTTTTGATGTCTTGTCGCTCGTGTTCTTGGTTGGTCTTTTGGTTGATCGGTTTGGTATAGGTCGGCGTGAATCGGTCGGATGTTTCAATGAGGTGGTCTGTGTTGACGTTGGTGGCTCGAAGGCCTTTTTTGAGATCGTAACCTTGACCGTCGTCACCTATGACACCGAGCGCGAAGATGTTGCCCACACCTAATGCATTTAAGTTTGAGGTGACTGTGCCCGCCGCCCCAGGTTGATTGCGAATTTCAACCACTTGATGCGCGTCCAAACCTGTTTCGATAGATGTTTCGGCAAGGTCGGGATCGAGAATGAGATAACGGTCGAGAAAAAAATCACCCATGACAAGAATGTTCAGGGTTTTGAATTGGGCAAGGAGATGTTGGAGTTCGGTGAGGGTCATAGATGAATGCGTTCTGTTTTTAGTAAATTACAGGTGTGGGTCACTTATAGCAGAATTTGGGGTGTTAGGCCGGGAGTCCCGCAGGGATTTTGTACTTATAGCGAGGCGATTTATCCCCTCGCGGTGTCAGACAGGTGCTACCCATATCGTTCAACAAAGGCCGTCGGAAAGTCAGCCGTGTGTTGTATCCATTCATCGGGATCTTCACCCCGGCCATCTTCAAAAACAAAGTCGCCTGTGTAGTTCACATCTTCAAGTGCCGCGAAGACTTCACCCCATTCGATGATGCCGTCTTTGTGCATGGGCGGGCGATGGTCGGGTTTTTTGTCGAGGTCAAAAGTTTCGTGTAGGTGCGCGTGTTTGATACGGGGGCCGCATTTTGAGAGGTATTGACGCGCCACGTCGTGTTTGACAAAGGGGTTGATGCCGTCATCATCGCGGGTGTGGCCTATATCGATGATCATGCCAAAGCGATCGGAATCGACGGCGTCGACAATTTGCATATAGGGCTCAAGGGGTTGATTGGTTTGGTTTTCTGTGGTGAGAACGATGTCTAAGTCTTGGGTGCGTTCTAAAAGTTCGGTGACGGTTTTGCGCCCGTGGTCTTTGAAACCAAAGTGGGCCACATAAACCGATGCACCCATTTCTGCGGCAAACTGGAGGGCGATATGAGATTCTTTAACCACTTTTTTGCGAACGTCTTCGTCTTCGGTATTGTAGGGCAAATTGAAAGGGCCGTGGACGGATGTGACTTGAATGTCGTTTGATTCACAGGCACGTTTGAGTTCGTCAACTTGGGCGCGGTTGTGATAGTCGAGGCTTTTAACGATGACGGAGAGCTCAATTTTAGGAATGTTTGCTTCGCGTATTCTTGCAATGTGCTCTTCGCCCAATTCAAATTTTTGAAAGATGGCGGTGGAGATGGCGAGGCGTTGGGATATTTGTTGTGATGTCCAAGAGATGTTAGGCATTATGAAATTTCTCCATTTGGTTTGGTAGAAGTTTCGGGTGCAGGTAATCGATTACTGATGGTGCAAGACCGCTTTGTTTTCGGTTTGCATCAATGCCTCACTATATTGCGATTTGCAAAGAACCTGTTTTTGTCGTTGGTGATGGAATGGTTTTTCCGTCTTCTTTAAGGGTTTCAATGTAGAGGTCGATGGCTTCTCTCATTAAGTTTTCTGTCTCTTCAATGGTATCTCCGCAGGCGATACATCCCGGAAGGTCTGGTGCATATGCCGAATAATTTTGACCTGCCCACTCATAGACGATAGCATATTCTGCCATTTAATCCTCCAATTCTGCTTGTTTCCAAATACTCTTCAATGTTCCAATTGCGACATCTTTATTGGTTTGCCCTGCTACGACAACGATACCCGATTTGTTGGTATGTTTCAAGATCCGATGACTACGTCTTGTCCTGACAATTTCCCAACCATCTTCTTGTAGTCGTCTGAGTATGTCTCGCACTTTCATTTTTTTATCTGCCTACGCCCCGATGTTGGCAAATTAACCAATACTTGTGTGGCACCCCGCATAGGCGATGAGATGCTTTTGCCAACGCCGCGATGGGCTTTGGGCGGGCGGCCGAGAGCGGTTTGGATGCCTGCTGTGAGGATGTCTTTGAAGCGTTTCTTTTTGGAAAACCCGTAGGCATATGCAATGCCTTTGAGAATGCGCATATCGGCACCCGCACCGATGCTGGATTCGGGGCATGAGGTATAATGAAAGGATTTTGTTTTGGTCACCCACATGCTGTTGATGCAATAATCGGCGGCTTGTACGATGGCATCGGCCACGCGTTTTTCACCCGTTGCTTCGTGGTAGCGCTTGAGGCCCACCATGAGAATGCCGACCATGAATCCGGCATTTCCCATGTGACGGGGTGGGTGGCAATAACAATGTCCCGGTACCATGAGGCGATCCCATCCGCCGGAGTCACGTTGGCGTTCAAGCACACGGTCTACAATAATGCGGGCGGCGTTGAGGTAAATACGTCGTCCGGTTGTTTTATAGGCCGATGCCAAGTGGATGAGGTGCCAACCTGAGTTGCGACAGTTGGTGAAGTCGTAGTCGTTGAGAATGTCGCCCACGAGGAGTTCGCACGTTTTCATCGCGCCTTCAAGTGCGCGTGGTTCACCCGATAGGAGATGATAAAGGAAAGGGCCTTCGACCCAGGTGTGTGACGGTTTCCAATTGCCTTTGAAGATGGCGCGCTCACGGTAGCCGTCGGGATAATAACTGCCTACGTGGCCGACACAGTGGGTGTATTGCTCACCAGTTTGTGGGCCATAGTGGCATGTGTCTACGTCGATGAGGTGACGAATGGCTTCTTCGGCATAGGTGAAAAATTGGGGGTCACCGCCACGCAAATACTCTTGCAAAAAGCACCACGGGGTGTCGTATTCCATGTTGCCCCAGTTGTAGGTGCGTTCACCAAACCAGTCGCCAAAGTTGAGCATGCCATACGCCCGTGATTCGTCACGGTCTTCCCCATAGGCTGTGCGTGCTGCATCTACCCATTTTTCGTATTGGGGATAAGGCGATGGTTTTTTGCTGGGCAAAAGGGTGACGGTTTGGCTTTTGTTGAAGGTGTCCAGGTCTACGCTATAAAGCGGTGGGTTTTGGACGGTTTCGGCGAGGGTGTTTGATGTGTCGGATTGAATATCGAACCAGAATTCGTGTGTGCGTGAGACACCTTCGCGGAGTTTGTATTGACCATCGAGCACATAATAGTAGAGGCGATCTTCGAGTTCACCGCCTTTGGGGTATTGATCTTTTTGAATCGGGGGACACAGTTGAATGGTGAATCCCGTGTTGTCTACACTAAGTCCTTTGGGATAGTTTTGCCAGAAGTCTCGCATGGCGAAGGTGACGGTGGTGTTTTCGCCAGAAAGATAGGCTGTGCCCAATGCCTGTTTGCCATGGGATAGGGTTTTGCGCCCTTGTGTGAGCTCGAAGGTGTTGTCATGTGTTTGTTTGAGGAGGGGGGATTTGCTTAGGTCAACGGTTTGGTTCTCAATTTGGCTCGTAAGTTGATTGCCCAAGTCAAAGTCGGCACGGAGACTGAGGTTGCGTAGGGTGGTAAAGGGTTCTTTAACGTTGTTCTCAAAGGTGTGGCACACCCGAACGCAACCGCTGTTGCGATAGAGGTGGATGCGAAAGACAGATTTGAAACAGGTCCGTTTGGTACCTGCGTGGTGGGCACACACAATGCGAATGCAGGCGCGTTCAGAACCGGCTTCTTCAACGGTGAGTGATTCGGCTTTTTCGGCAGAGAAGACTTGACCTTGATCGTCGGTGAGTTGTACTGCCGGTGAGGTTTCTCCGGGGGTGATCCATTGATAGGAGCCATCGGGTTGGCGAACAGATATAATGCCGGGTAAAGCGAGTCTGTCGCGATGAAATTCTACGCGTATGGGGCCTGTGGTGACTGTAATGTCGCGCTGTGATTCAACCACGTCGAGTGGTTCGTCATGGGCAATGGGTTTGATGTCGCGACCATATTCAGCGATATAGTCAGATTGCCCGTTGGCGGCAAAGTCAAGCAATGCCCATTTGACGGAGCCATCGTCCCAGTGGGTGAGAGCACGTGCTTGCACGGGGATTTCTGTGCGATTTTGGAGGAGGCGTATTTGATGGGTACGCCCGAGTGCGCTTTTTGAAAAGGGTACGCCCACTGAGACAGGTGATGCATTGCCTGAGCGACGTTGAAGAATGGGGATGCGCGCTTTTTTGGTTTTGCTTTGGGGCTGTGAAATGTCTGTGCGAAACCGCCCTTTAAAGGTGGCGGTTAAGTTGCCTGTGCGGTCTGTGAGTTCGATTTCGTAACGGAAGGATCTTTTGGCCTGTAGATTGGTAAGTACGACTTCGTGATTGACTTGTATGGTGGATAGTTCAACGGTTTCGGTTGGTTTTTGATTGCCCCACCGCAATGTGCCCGATGCAGGCCGATTGGTGATGAAGGTGATATACGCATTGACACCTTCATCGGTGTGGCGCACATCGACATAGGGGGGCTTAATATCGAGTATTTGTTTTGTTGTTTGTGGTTTTTTAGGTAAGAGAACAATGTTTTCAATGCGACAGGGGCCTGTGGTTTCGTTTGTGACAAAACGAATGGGTTCGCCGCCTTGAAATGGGAATTTGTCGGGCACCACAAAAAGGTGTACGCGGTTGTCTGGATCGGGGTTTTGGGCTTTGGCGACCAGACGGTGGCCAATGTAGACGTCAATGGCTTCGTTTTGCCCGGCCGTTGTGTACATCGTAAAACCGAGGTGGTAATCGCCCGCATCGCGAATCGTGTCGGTGATGGTGCTGGTCAATTGGGCGCGACAGACAGAGGCGGGGCGGTAAATGGACGGGTTGGCATATTCGGTGAAGGTGTCGTTCACAAAGCCGTCGAATCGGCAAGAAGACGCAGGTTGAACGACTGTATCTTTTTGTTTTAAAAGGGTTTCAACGCGTTGGTCGCCAGAAACAATGAGTGCGTGAGATGTATCCGTTTTGGAGGTCATTTTTTGCCTCAATCTATTGTTTTTATTTCGTTTATGAATGACTCGGCTTCTTCACGTCCACATCCCGGTGTTTGCGCTGCCAATATACGGCGCACAATTTTGAGAATCAAGGGGGATTGCATGGGGTTTGAAAAAGCGAATTGAGAGATCAAAGAATTTTGCAATTGCGCTTAATGCAAAATTTGTATAATTTTTTAGTATTCTCTAATTGGAATACTTTCTGTCATACTGTTTTGGTGTCTTAATGGAGGGTGTTTTCGTGGCGAAACTGAAAATAGCAATTACAATTTCCCCAGATACGCTTGAACGGGTTGATAATTGGGCAGAGAAACTTCAGCAATCACGGAGCCAGTTTATTTTAGATCAGGTTGAAACACAGCTTCGAAGCTTAGAAGATGAAGAAGTGACCAAGCGCTATGATGAGGTGTATCAGTCATCTGAAGCTTTAGAAGAAAATCGGGTATTGGCAGAAGAGATGCATCGGCTTGTGCCTGATCAAGGTGGGGATGAGAAATGGTAATTCGCCAAGGAGATGTTTTTTGGGCGCAATTACCACCCTCCGAGGGTTCAGAACCTGCATTCCGCCGGCCCGTTGTTGTCATTCAACGTGATGCGATCAATCAGAGTCGATTCAATACGGTTGTGGTTATACCACTCACAAGCCAAATGCGACATAGCGATTTGCCTGGCAATGTATTACTTCAAAAAAATGAATCCAATGTACCACGCGCCAGTGTTGTTAAGATGCACACATATGATGGTTGTGGACAAATCTCGATTGACGGAAAAAATAGGTACGATTAGTCAAACTCGTCTGGAAGAAATTTTAGAAACTGCTTGTTGGGTGATTGGGAAATAAAGTAGATTCAATTGTGCGGGGCAGTTGAGATACCAGATATAAAAAGAAACGGACAATCTTAGTACAGATTGCCCGTTTTTTTAGCAGTAATGTTTAGATGCCCAATTTAATACGTGCCACATCCCGAATTTGTTGCGCCAAATGAATCGCATCTTGTGCTTCTTCGGCTGTCACTTCTTCACCCGGATATCTGAATCCAACGGCATATGGTGTGAGTTGTTCGCAAGGTTGTCGGAGGCGTTCTAAGTCAGGATACACAGGAAGCAGGAGGTCGAGAAGTGTGGAGAGATGATGGAGGTATGGAGGTTCTGTTTCTTCGTTTTGAATGAGTGCTTTCAAGTATTTTTCTGCACATTGTTGTGCAAGAAAAGCAATCAGATCGGCTACTTCTGCAAGACTGCCCGTTCTGAGGCGTTCAATACCCGTCCAATCTCCTTCCGCTTTTTTAATCCATTGTTGCACCAACTCATTTGGCATAGAGGACACGCCCTTGCTCTAAGATGCGTTTGAGGAACGGATCACCTATTTTTAAGCGATGGGCGATCTCTGTGGGCGTTTTGACCAGAAAATCGACAGGTAGATTGCGGGGGCGACACGCAAGGCTAATCTCTGCACTTCGACGCGCTGGACGTGAATCACTTTTCATGATGATCAAAAGGTCCACGTCGCTGTCTTTGTGAGGTGTTCCCCAAGCATGCGATCCGAATAGGATGACTTTTTGAGGGGCAAATGCATCGACGATCTTCTGTACCATTTGGTCTAAAAGATTTTCTGTGACGTCAGGAATATCAAGTGTTAACACAGTGAGCCTCAATAATGAGTGTTTGGAATACTAAAACAATAGTGGATTCGCTGCGTGTGGTCAAGCAAACAAAACAGATGTCTTTGTTTGTTATAGTGGATGAATGGTTGACCGAGCAAGGGCAATAGCCTATTTTGAGTGCGAGGTTTGTAGGTGTCTTAAATTTTAAAATAAATTGAGAGATTGATGGCATTACCCAAAATAGATGATGAATCATTTTCAGAAGAAGCGATCGTTCCACGCCGAGGGATCACGTTGCGCTCGGTCGTGTTGGGTGCAGCGACAGCTGCGAGTTTGTGCGTGTGGACCAATTATACCGAATTTGTGATGCATTCGGCGGCATTGGTGATGTCCAATTTGCCGATGTCGGCGTTTATTCCGTTTGTGTTTTGGTTGTTTTTAAATACGCTCATTCGGGCTTGGCGACCGCAGGTGGCATTGAGTGGTACCGAGTTGTTGGTGGTTTTGGGTATGAGTTGGATGGTGGGCAATGTGCCTGCTATTGGGTGGACGGGGTATTGGTCGGGCATTATGACGGCGCCGGAGTATTATGCTTCGCCAGAGAATGGGTGGCGGACATCATTTTTTAATGTGTTGCCCAGTTGGCTCTTTCCTGATCCGGCTGTGGTGCCGTGGTTTTACAATGGCCTTCCGCCGCATACGTCCTTGCCGTGGTCGGGGTGGGTGGTTCCGATGTTTTGGTGGGGCAGTGTGTCACTGGCCATCGTGGGATTGGGCATTTGTACGACGGTGATTTTTCGGCGGCAGTGGATTGAGCACGAGAAGTTGACGTTTCCGCTGGCGATGATCCCCATGGATTTAACGGATGGCTTTAATGAACCGGGGCGGCGGGTGCCTGCTTTGTTTCGCAATCCGTTGTTTTGGTTTGGGGTGGCAATTCCGGGCATTGTGATTGGGTGGAATATTATTGGGTATTTTAACCCCGGTATGCCACGGATTATGTTTTTTGCTGGTTATTCGGCAAAGCAGGTGACGTTTGCGAGGCAATTTCCGCCTTATGCGTTTCGTATTTTACCGTCTTTGATTGCGTTTACATATTTTTGTAATTTGGATATTTTGCTGAGTTTTTGGTTGTTTGGTTTGTTGGCAACGTTTAAGATTGGGGTGATGAATCGGTTGGGGGTGACGATTGGTTTGCCGGGGCAGCCTTCTAAGCCACCCGAGATTTTAGGACTTGAGAGTCATGGGGCACTCATTGCGTTGGCGGTATGGTCGTTTTGGGTGGGGCGCAAGCATTTGGCCGATGTGTTTCGTCGGGCATTTTCGGCAGATCGTTCGGTGGATGATGACGGTGGGGTGATGTCGTATCGGTCGGCTGTGTTGGGGTGGTTGGTGTCTTGGTTGTTTTTGGTGGGGTGGTTGACGGCTGCGGGGCAGGGTTTGTTTTTTGCCATTGTGTCGTCTTTGTTGATGTTTGCGGCATATTTTTGTACGACCAAGTTTTTGGCGGCATCTGGCTTTGCCTATTTGTTTCCACCCGATGTGAATGCGGGTGGGTTTTTGAAGACGATGTTTGGCTCGGCGCGTATGAGCAATGAGCAGTTGATGGGCATCCAGTTGCACAACAGTGGGGCGTTTGTGGGAGGCGGGCGCATTATGGGTATGCCGATGATGCCGCATTATGTGAAGATGATGGAGAAGATTAAGGACAAACGTTGGCTTGTGCCATCGTTGTGGATTGCGTTTATTGCGGGTGTGGTGGCTTCGTTTGTATATACGTTGGATTTGTGTTATACCGAAGCAGGGTTAAATTTGCGGACGTATACATTGGTAACGGGCAATACGGCTACGTTCAATGCGCTGAAAACGGCGATAGATGGGGCCAATCGCACGGTGCCTGATACACAGAAGTTGATTGTCTGGCTGATTGGTGCGGCAGAGGTTTTGCTCTTGAGTGGCTTGCGAACGTGGTTGCCGTGGTGGCCGCTGCATCCGGTGGGTTTGGCGTTCCAAAATTCGATTGGGGTGCGGGTGTTTGGCTTTAGTGCGTTTTTGGCTTGGGTGATTAAATTGGTGATTATGCGTTTGGGGGGGATGGGCTTGTTTAATAAGTTTCGTCCGGTGTTTTTGGGTATCTTAATTGGGTATGCCGCCATGATTGGTATTTCTGCTTTTGTAGATGCGATGTGGTTTCCTGGGCGGGGGCATTGGGTGCATGGTTGGTAAATTGCGAACCCAACTCACCGCACCCCAAAGATACGCTGAATCTTTTGATATGAATGGTAGGTCTTATTATGGTTTGTGGTGATTTTGTCAGACACCTATCTCGGAGGTGGATATGGTACGTGTGAGATGGCCGATTTTTTTAATTGGTCTGTTGTGGTTGGGCGGATGTGGGGGTGAGCGCGATCCCGTTGTGGAGATGCAGCGGTCGATGGCGTCGGCACCCGATTATATGATTGTATTGGATGATATGCGTGAGGAGGGCGCGTTTTTCACCAAGTATTATCACAAGTATTTGATTACACAGGGTGAACGGCAAGCGCAGACAGATTGGATTGAAGTATCTGAGCCGGTATTCCAGAAATACGAACCTTTTTTGGGCATGGCGTTGGTTTCCAAAACGGATGAGGGGGTCAATAATACCGCACATCCACCAGGCTATGACCGTGTGGGTAACCCGCAATATGGGCAGTGGTCCAATCGGGGTGGTTCGTCGTTTTGGGAGTTTTACGGGCAATATGCCTTTATGAGCAGTATGCTGGGTTGGAACCGTGGGTATGGGATGAGCCGTGGAGATTACGACAGTTATCGCACGTCTCGGCGTGATCGACAGCCTTATTATGGAAAAAACCGGGAGTACGGTTCACAGGGGACGGTGACACAAAAACAGAAACCGTCGGCTTTTGCGCGGCGGAAGCAGGCGGTTGCTCAAAAGAAGAGTTCGGTTTCACAAAAATTAAGAAGTCGTGCAAGTCAGGGGCGGTCGAGTTTTGGGAGTACCAGTCGGAGCCGCAGTGCATTTGGCGGCCGCAGCGGAGGAGGAGGAGGCAAATGATCTGGCAAGATGTGATGGTTTCGGGTATATATTTGGTTGCTTCGTTTGTGTTGTTTTGGGTGGGGAAATTGGTTTATAGTACAACGTCACCCGGGTTTCATTTTAAAGAAGAATTGGTCGAAAAAGACAATGCGGCTTTGGCGGTTGCTTTTTCGGGGTATGGTTTTGGGTTGATTTTGGCCATTGGTGGTGTGATGGCAGGGCCGTCACATGGGTTGGATAATGACCTGATTGATATTGGTCTGTATGGTGGTTTGTCCATTGTGCTGATGAATTTGGCTCGGTTGATTAATGATCGGTTGATCTTGCATTCGTTTTCGACTGTGGATGAGATTATCAGGGATCAAAATGTAGGCACCGGCGCGGTGTTGGGGGCGTCTTATGTGGCCACGGGGTTGGTGATTAATGGGGCTGTTACGGGTGTGTTGGGTGGCATTGTAGAGACGCTTGTTTTTTGGTTTTTGGGGCAGTTGGCGTTGGTGTTGGCGGGTTTGGTGTATGAACGCATTACGCCTTATAGTATTCACGAAGAAATTGAGAAAGACAATGTGGCGGCAGGTATTGCTTTTGCCGGGGCATTGATGGGTGTTGGTATTATCGTGCGGCATGCTGCGGCAGGTGATTTTATTTCGTGGGCCGTGAATCTGCAGGAGTTTGGATTGGAAGTGGTTTTGAGTTTGGTGTTGTTGCCCATTGTGCGGTTTTTGGCCGATGTGGTGTTGTTGCCTGGACAAAAGCTGACCGATGAGATTGCCAATCAAGAAAAGCCGAATGTTGGGGCTGGATTTATTGAGGGGTTTTCTTATGTGGGGGCTTCGTTTTTGATTGTTTGGAGTTTGTAGGTCACTCTAAAAATAAAATTTTAAAAGGCTCTGTGCCAAACCTGGAGATTGTGCTTCGGGTACAAATGGTGCAGGGCCTTTAACGCTTGGTGCCTTTGAGAATGCGATGGTGTCTCTCGTGGTATCAATGGGGATGGTGGAGAGTCGGTTGGATACACGTCAAAGTCATTTGTTGAAGATTTGTTTGTTTGCGACAGGGTGTTCGGGCATTGTGGCAGAGTTTACGCTGTCTACTTTGGCGAGTTATTTGTTGGGCAATACGACGTTGCAGTGGACGTTGACGATGTCGGTGATGTTTTTTGCAATGGGTTTGGGCAGTCGGTGGAGTCGGTTGTTTCCAGATCGCCTTTTGGATCGGTTCATCGCCATTGAATTTTGGTTGTCGGCACTGTGCGCAACGTGTGCTGCAGCAGCCTATTTTGGGTCGGCGCTGATCCATTCGTCGGGTGTGGTTATTTATGGGTATGCGTTTGCTATTGGTGTGTTGATTGGGATGGAGATTCCGTTGGTGGCGCGGTTGAATGCGTCTTATGAAGAGTTAGAGACGAATATCTCCTCGGTGATGGAGAACGATTATTTTGGTGCGCTGGTGGGCGGGTTGCTGTTTGCTTTTTTTGCGTTGCCGCATTTGGGATTAACGTATACACCGCTTGCTTTGGGCGCAATCAACTTTGTTGTGGCGTCTGTGTTGTTGTGGCGCTATCGGTCTTTGTTGGTCCATCGGTTGCGGTTGATGGTGGCGTTTTGGGGGCTGGCTATTGGGTTGGTTTTGTTGGGTGTGTGTATGCGCCCGATTGTGATGTTTGGTGAGCAGAGTCAATACCGCGATCGTGTTGTGTTTCAGAAGCAGACACCCTATCAACGCATTGTGATTACAGAATGGAAGGGCCATCATTGGTTGTATTTGAATAACAATGTGCAGTTTAGCACCTATGATGAGGTGCGTTATCACGAGCCATTGATTCATCCGGCTATGCAGTTGGCGGGTTCGCGCGAACGGGTGTTGGTTTTGGGTGGCGGTGATGGCTTGGCGGTGCGCGAGGTGATGAAGTATATTGATGTGAAGCGTGTGACGTTGGTCGATTTGGATGCCGAGGTGATCGCTTTGGCGCGTTCTTATCCTGCACTTAGAGCGGCGAATAAGGGGTCGTTGGATGATCCCCGATTGGATGTGGTGATGGGCGATGCTGGGAGGTTTTTGGCAGATTCAGCAGAATTGTTCGATGTGATTGTGGTGGATTTACCCGATCCCAAAGGGCCAGATTTGGCGCGGTTGTATTCGCGTGAATTTTATCGTGAATGTTTGGCACATTTGTCGGCCGATGGTGTGGTGGTAACACAAGCGTCGAGCCCGTTGCATGCAAAAAAGGCATTTTTGTGCGTGTATCAAACGATGCAATCGGCAGGATTTTCTGTGGTGCCTTATCACACGTATGTGCCAACGATGAGCGATTGGGGTTGGGTATTGGGCGTGCGAGAAAAATTGGATCGTGGGCTTAAAGCGCGTGTGCGTGCGTTGGATTTTGAAGGGATTGAAACGCAATATATAAACGGGGAAGTGATGCGGGGGATGTTGTCTTTTGGGAAGGGGACGTTTGATGACCTGGAGAATATTGCGGTGAGTACAGAGTTGGAACCGACGGTGGATCAATATTATCGCGAGTCGGAGTGGGGGTGGTAGATCACGGGACAGGCGCACCTGAAAGCCTACAATGGGTGTAGCGAGTCACCGTGCTTACAACAGCACCGGCTTTTTTTAAAGAAGGCACAAGCAGTGGCATTTAAAGACGAAACTATTTGACGCCCATCAAATTTAAACTAAATTGTTTCTTTCCATCAAACCACTGGTGCAAGATTTTAAATCCTGAATCCTCCGCCAAATGATCAATCTCCGCCAGCGAATATTTATACGCAGGCTCAGTAAAAACCATCTCCCCGTCTTCAAATGACACATCCAACCCCAAGTCGTCAATCTTCACAACTTGCTTACACCGACTTACCAAATATATCTCTACACAGCCTCTGTCGGTGTCGTACACCGCCTTGTGCTGAAACGCATCCAAGTTAAAATGCCCGCCCAATTCGCGATTGATACGCGTTAGCAAATTCAAGTTGAATTGTGCACTCACACCTTGTGCATCGTTATAAGCCGCTTCTAAAATTGCACGGTCCTTGCGCAAATCCACACCCATGAGAAGCTGGTCGCCCGATCTCATCGATGCACGTACATCCCTTAAAAATTGTGTGGCATCCAAACGTGTAAAATTGCCCACACTCGATCCCAACCACAATATCAGCTTTGGTCCTTTTATCGTTTTTCGAACTTCCATCAATCCACGTTGATACTCTGCCGATACCCCCACAATGTCCAAATTGGAAAAACGATCTAAAAACACTTTTGCACTGTCTTCCAACGCAGACGATGAAATATCCACTGGCATATAAAGCAATGACATTTGTTGCGACAGCAATGCCTCAATCAGCACCTGTGTTTTTATACCACTTCCGCTTCCCAATTCTACCACTGTCACATTTTTAGGCAGCAGAGCAGCAATAGCTTCTGCGTGGTCAACCAAAATCTCTCTTTCTGCTCGTGTCAGATAGTACTCTGGTAAATCACAAATGGCTTCAAATAATTTCGATCCTTTTTCATCGTAAAAAAACCGACACGACAAACGCTTTGAAACCGCCGTCAAACCTTCTCTTACATCCGTGCCAAAATCTTCTTCCCGTTCTTTATAACCTGTTTCAATTACCTTAAATGCTTCAATCTTTCCCGACATCCCGGCTCCCAGTAAGAAAGGAGATCGTATATTCGGTCCCCAAGTTTTTTTATATTATACTCTATCAGCTAAACGAATGCCTTTAAATTGCCACCGTTTATCTGGTTTGAAAAAATTGCGATACGTTATTCGAATATGATTTTCTGATGTTGCACAAGACCCACCCCGCAACACCATTTGATTTATCATAAATTTCCCATTGTATTCACCCAATGGTCCTGCAAACCTTTTGTATCTTGGATAAGGCAAATACCCACTCGTCGTCCACTCCCAAACATCGCCCATCAGTTGATGCATCACATTTTCATTATGCGCCACGGGCATGGGGTGAAATTGCTTCGCGTCATAAAAATTTCCACCACAGGGTTCTGCATTCACCTGCTGTGCTCCAACTTCCCACTCTGCTTCGGTTGGCAACCGTTTGCCTGACCAATATGCAAATGCTTCTGCCTCATAATAGCTTACATGACATACGGGCGCATCTAAATTCAGCTTTTGCAACCCGCCCAAAGTGAATTCA
>Ga0114999_10006246_pt1 | contig 13794 bp, 13 predicted proteins | sample ArcticOcean_MG_C_3_FD_89820 | JGI IMG/M metagenome (GOLD analysis project Ga0114999, IMG submission 89820) | Marine microbial communities from western Arctic Ocean - ArcticOcean_MG_CB8_126 | ecosystem: Environmental > Aquatic > Marine > Oceanic | place: Arctic Ocean: Canada Basin | collected...
AAATTACAACAGATAATGATTTAATGTTTGGTGACTCTTCTTGTGTTTCTTGTGGAGCTTGCGCACATACTTGTCCAACTGACGCTATATCAGATGTTTTTGCATCTAAATCAGCTAACTATGATGAAAAAGTTAGAACGACTTGTTCTTATTGTGGAGTGGGATGCAATTTAGAAGCATCAATAAAAAATGGTAAGGTTGTTTCAATTGATACTCCCAAACAAACTGAAGTGAATGCAGGTCATACCTGTTTAAAAGGTAGATATGCATTTGGTTTTTATGATCACGCAGACAGATTGAGAAGTCCTTTAATAAAAAAAAATGGAAAGTTTGAAAAAGCATCGTGGGATGAAGCTTATGATTTTATTAAAAATAAATTAGAAAAAATAATAAAAGAAAATGGACCTGATGCTATTGCAGGAATTTCATCAGCAAGATGTACTAATGAAGAAAATTATGTTTTTCAAAAAATGATTAGAGCTGCAATAGGAACAAATAATATCGATTGTTGTGCTAGAATTTGTCATTCACCAACGGCTTGGGGCATGCAACAAACATTTGGAACAGGAGCCGCAACAAACTCCACAGAAGACATTTATCATGCTGATCTATTTTTAATAATTGGTGCAAATCCAACAAATGCACATCCTGTTACTGGTGCAAAAATTAAACAACAAGTAATGAAAGGTAAGAAACTTATAGTTTTAGATCCTGTAACAACTGATGTTGCTAAATTAGCAGATTATCATATTAAGCTAAGGCCTGGAACAAATGTGGCAGTTTTAAATATGATGTTATATTTCATCATAGAATCTAAATTACATAAAGAAGATTTTATTTTAAGTAGAACTGAAGGTTTTGAAAACTTTGTTAAAAAAATTAAAAAATTAGATATTGATCATTTAGCTAAAGTAGCTGAAGTTAATCAACAACAAGTAAAAGAAGCTGCAATAGCTTATGCAACTGCAAAAAACTCAATGGAGTTTCATGGTTTAGGAGTTACTGAGCAGGAGCAAGGATCAAAAACCGTAATGTTAATTGCAGATCTTGCTATGATAACAGGAAATATTGGAAGACCAGGTGTTGGTGTAAATCCCTTAAGAGGTCAAAATAATGTTCAAGGTGCAGCTGATATGGGTTGTCAACCACATCAAGGTGCTGGATATTTTCCAGTTGCAGATGAAAAAATTCAAAATTTTTATACTGAAAAATATGGAGTTGTTCACCCGACAAAAGCTGGATTAAAAATACCAGAAATTTTTGATGCAGCAATTAACAAAGAGATAAAAGCTGTATGGATTATTGGTGAGGATGTTGTACAAACAGATCCCAATAGCGCCCATGTTGCCAAAGCAATGAATTCATTAGATTTACTAGTTATTCAAGAAATATTTATGAGCGAAACGGCAAAACATGCAGATGTAATTTTGCCTGGTACTACTTTCTTAGAAAAAGATGGCACATTCACAAACACTGAAAGAAGAGTTCAAAGAGTTAATAGAGCGGTAGAACCCCTTCCGGGTACAAAACCTGATGGAGTTATTGTTACAGAAATGATGCAAAAACTTGGTTACAATCAACCAGTATATGATGCTGATCAAGTCTTGGCTGAAATTGCTGATGTAGTACCTTTCTTCAAGGGGATAACGCGTGAAAGACTTGGAAAATTAGGATTACAATGGCCAGTAAAAGAAGATGGTACAGATACCAAAATTCTACACCAAAAAGAATTTAAATTAGGAAAAGGTAGACTTAAGTATTTTGATTGGAAAGAAAGTAGTGAAATAGAAGAAAATAAGAAAGATTATCCATTAATACTTACCACTAGTAGAGTATTAGCTCATTATAATGCGGCTACTATGACGAGAAGAACTGAAAATATTAAAATTGTAGATGAAGATATTTTATTACTTCATCCAAAAGATGCAAAAAATAGAGAATTAAATACCGGTAATATAGCAAGGCTTTATTCAGGAAGAGGTGAAGTTTCTTTAAAAGTTGAAGTTACTGATAAAGTTAAAGAAGGAGTTGTATTCACAACTTTTCATTTCCCCGAACATATGGTCAATATGGTAACAGGCCATGGGAAAGATGAAGAAACGATGTGTGCAGAATATAAAGTTTCTTCTGTAGAAGTTCAAAAAATATCAAATCAATTTAAAACAGAAGTTTCAACAGAAAAAGATCAAGCTGAAGTAGCGCCAGCTTAATTACAAAACATAAGGTTCTGGTCTTTTGTTATTATCTAATACTCTTTCAATTCCAAAACACGATAAATCAATAGATTGATAAGATCCTGTTGTGATTAATTCTGTTAATGCTCTTCCAATACCAGGTGCTTGCATTAGACCTCTTCCTGTAAATCCTGTTGCGATATAAACATTTTCATACTTGGGGTGTTTTCCTACTACAGCATTATTATCAAGTTTATTGCAGTCATAGTAACCGGCCCATCCACCTGTTAATTTAAGTTCTTCAAAAGCTGGTATTCTTTTTGCTAAAGCAGGCCAAACTAACTCTTCAAAATCATTCCACTCAGGTTCTAAATCTTTTGCATCAAATTTTGAGACTGGTGAACCTGCTAAATATTCATTACCTTCTGGTCTCCAATACACTCCTGTTGTTAAATCTCCAGTTAAGGGCATTTCAGGAATATGTTTTGGACATTTGACTCTAAAAACAGTATGTTTTTGTGGAACAACAGGAATATCTGGCAAAAGTTCATTGGTCCAACATCCAGCAGCTGAAACAATTATTTTTGCATTTATTTCTTTAATAGATTTTATTTCTCCTTTAATAAATTCGGCCCCTAACTCAATTGCTTTACTTTTTAATGCGCTATGGAATAAGTATGGATCGATCCACCCTTCTATTTTTGAGTCCGTATATGTTGCTGTTTCAATTCCTTCATTATTCACGTATGGAAATATTTTTGATAACTCTTCACCTTTAATATTTTTTGTGCCAGCTTCACATGCTTTATGATTTTTTAATGCTTCATATTGTTCTTCCGCATGTTCTGCTCCAAATAATAATAAATATCCATTGGGAACTATACTTGCTGTAGGGTTTGGATTTTTTTCTGTTTTAAGTAATTCTGGAATTTTAAAAATAAAATCTTTTGCAAATTTTCCAAGCAATATATTTTCTTTTTGAAAGAATTGTCTTCTAAATCCACCTAACGATAATGGAAAAGATGCTTTTTTATATGTCGGATCTCTTTCGTAAACTTTAACCTTTCTACCTTCTTTGGATAAAAAGTATGCTGAGGAAGCTCCAATGATACCACCTCCAATAATAACGACATCATCCATAAATAAAAAAATATTTCTCTTAATTGAAAAGTAGAATATTTAAATTTAAAGAAAAAGCAAAGCCCAACCAGATTAAGTAAGGTACCATTAATGCTGCGCTTAACTTATTAATTAAATAATATTTTTTGATTAACCAAACAACTAATAAAATTATTGCAACTATAACCAGTAATGCTAAAAATATTTGATGTAATGCAAAAAATACAACGCTCCAACTTGCATTTACTAAGAGATGAATAAAATAAACATATATTATTTTTTCTTCTTTTCTTGGATTAATCCAAATTAACCACACGGCAAATGCCATTGATATATAAAGAATCACCCAAATGAATGGAAAAATATAATCAGGTGGATTAAATGATGGCTTAACTAAAGTAGAATACCAAGGATCCTTGTATATGCTAGTAACAAATCCTCCCCAAGCAGAAGCTCCGAAAGAAAAAGCTAAAAAAAATAATAAAGAAAAGTATTTTTGAAGTTTATTCATGTTTATATATCTAACATCTAAGTTATATTGGATCTACCTCCATCTACACCTATAATTTGTCCTGTGATCCACGAACTTTTTTCTGTTAATAGAAAATTTGCTAAATTGGCCGAATCAATACCCTCTCCTATTCTTTTTAACGGATGCATCTTGGCAATAGATTCTTCGATTGAAGAATTTTTAAGAATAGAATTTGCTATTTTAGATTTAGTTAAACTTGGTGCTATACAATTTATTCTGATATGAGGTGCTAGTTCTGCTGCTAAAGCTACTGTTAAACCTTCAACTGCTGCTTTAGCTGAAGAAATAATACTATGGTTTGCAAACCCTTTTTTTGCTGCAACTGTTGAAAACAAAACGATGGAGCCTTTATTAGCTCCCAAGCTATCTTGAAAAGTTTTTATTATTTCTGTAATTCCTACTAAGTTAAGAACATAACTGGAAACAAAATCATTAGGTTTTGTGAGTTTAAATGGTTTTATATCAATTGATCCTACGCAATAAGCTACACCCAAAATTCCAATTTCTTTTAAATCATTTTTCAAAGTGTTTGTAAAATCAAGTTTTAAAACATCACAAACAGAGTATGTACAATTTAACTCATTAGATATTTTTTTGATCTCATCTTCATTTCTTCCAATTAAGTGAGAATCCTTTTCATCTTTGCAAAGTTGTTTTGCAAGAGCAGAACCAATTGAACCTGTAGCACCAAAAATAAGATATTTTTTTTTCATAATCAAAAATAGAATTTTTATGTAATATTCATTAATTTTTATTAGGTCTATTACTATCTTGACGCATATTTTCTGATTACAATTTTGTTAAAAAAGGTTAAATTAGTTAAATGGTAAAAACAATATGGATTACTGGAGCAAGTAGCGGCATAGGAAAAGCCTTGGCTATAAAGTTTGCTAATGAAGGTTGGAAAGTTGCGGCATCAGCTAGACGTGAAAATTTACTAAAAGAACTAAACCAAACAAATGAAAACATTCATCCCTTTCCTTTAGATGTTACTAATATTGACCAATGCAAAACTGTTTTTGGAAATATTGTTGAAAAATTTAAAAATATTGAAATTTCTATATTTGGCACTGGAATACACGATCCCAAATCTGAAAAAAAATTTAATTTAGATAAAATAAGAAAAATTATGGAAGTTAATTATTTTGGCACCATGAACTGCATTAATGCTGCTTATGATTATTATAATAATAAAAAAAGTGGTCAAATATCTATAATTTCTTCAGTTGCTGGATATAGAGGCTTGCCTGCAGCGGGGGCTTATTGTGCATCAAAATCTGCTTTAACAAGCTTTACAGAGACTCTTCAATTTGAAATGAAAAGAAAAAATGTTAGGGTTACTCTAGTAAGTCCTGGTTTTATTAAAACACCAATGACTGACCAAAATGATTTCCCAATGCCAATGATAAAATCTCCAGAATTTGCAGCTGAACAAATCTATTTAGGCTTAATTAAGAAAAAAGTATTCGAGATTCATTTTCCAAAAACTTTTACTTTTTTTTTGAAATTTCTAAGAATACTACCCAATAATATTTATTTTAAGCTTATTGAAATGGGATACAAAAAATAAGCCACTAATCCTTAACAAACATAACTGTAAGTTCAGCAACTTTTATACCAAACTTAGTCATTGTAGCTCTATTAATTGCAACTCTTTCATCTTGCATAAATATCCAATCATCAAAAGTAATTTTCATCTCTTTACCTTTAACGGGTACTAGCAAAACATACTCAAATTTAAACGCTGGACCATAAGAAAATCCTTTAGCAGTTCCCACAACATCACCTGCCACTCCTTCATAATGGTGTTCGTCTAATTTATTTATTTTCCACTGTCTTTTTTGAACTTCTCCATCTGACCAATTAAACTCTTCGTCTAATATCAATTTTTTTCCATCCCAAGTTCCATTTAAATCAGCCGAAAACTGTCTAGTTACTTTACCAGATCTATTTTGTAAAATACCCCAAGCCTTAACTTTTCCTGATAAATAATCTTCTATGATTAGTCTTGGTTTTTGATCTTTAAAGTCTATAGGTTTCATATTATTACTTGAACAGTTGGTTAACAAAATAGCAAATAAAATAGTAAATAAAATTTTCATATATTATCACTTATTAGATAAAGAAAACTGTATTAAATCTATATTTTTAGATCTAAAACCAGCCTCACAATACGATAAATAAAAATCCCACATATTTTTGAAACTGGAATTAAAACCTTGTTTTGATATTTTGTCCCAAGAATTTAAAAAACTTTTTCTCCATTTTTGTAAAGTATTAGAATAATGTTCACCATATAATTGTTGACTATCAATGGCCAAACCAGAATTTAATGATAATTTTTTTAATGATTTTAAGGATGGCAAAAAACCACCGGGGAAAATAAACTTTTGAATAAAATCTTCTTTTTTTCTATATCGATCATACAAACTATCGTTTATCACTATCGATTGTATTGCTGCGCGCCCTCCGATTATTAAATTTTCTTTTATTGATTTAAAGTAGCTATTAAGATATTTTTCGCCCACCGCTTCAATCATTTCAATTGAAATAATATTATCATACTTTTTTCTAACATCTCTGTAATCTACCATTTTAATATTAACTTTATGATTTAAACCAAGTTTATTAATTTTTGCTTTTGTATATTCAAATTGTTTTTTTGAAATCGTTATACAATCTAGTTTCACGTCATAATTTTTTGATATTTGTTCTGCAAAACCACCCCAGCCGCAGCCTATTTCTAATACGTAACTTCCTGGCTTGGGCTTAATTAAGTTTATTAATTTATTGTATTTATTAATTTGTGCATTTTCTAAAGTTTCATCTGAAGAATTAAAAATACCACAAGAGTAAGTTAAAGTTTTATCTAACCATGCAGAAAAAAATTCATTTCCTAGGTCATAATGTGCAGATATGTTTTTTTTACTTCTCTCTCTGGTATTTGTTACAACCAACCTGTTTAATATATTTTGCATAAAGGGAATTTTAAGTAGGCCAGAAAATTTATACGTTACATTAATGTTTCTTGCACTTAATTCAATTAATGAAGGCAAATTATTTGTTTCAAATTCATTGTTTATATAGCTCTCACCTAGGCCACTACTACCTTGTTGTAATAATTTTAAAGAGAAGCTTGGGTCATTAATTTTTATACTTGCTTGTAGTGAGCTATTTTTGTTACCAAAAAAATGTCTATTTCTTTTGTGGTCACTTAACTCCAAGTATCCATAACTAATTTTATTTAGATTCCAAAAAACAAACTGGTCAGCAATGTGGTTTAAATTCATTAGTTTTCTAAAGATAAGTTATTTTTAATAGTAATTTTTTTTTTAATTAATTTAACGCCTTTTACCCATAATCTAAATGCTTCAAAATGTATCGCTGTAATAACTTTAAATGACATTAGTGGATGTTTTAAAAATTGATAAAGCAAATTTTTGCTATTTAATTCAACTCTTTTTCCTTTTTGATGCGCAACAAGCAATTTCCCATTTGCATCTGTCTGTTTAATTAAAATGTTTATATTATTTTTGGGTTTAGACAATCTAAAGTTGTAAAATGTGTTCATTTCTATAAATGGAGAAACATAAAATTTTTTACTGCACTTATGTAAAATTATGTTAGATGAAAATTTGCTTCGAAATATATAAGTATGCTGTTCATTAAAAGTGTTCTTTACTTCGTAAAGTATAGCTTTCAATTTTAAATTTTTATCATAGCAATAAAAAACACTCAAAGGATTAAAAACATAGCCAAAAAATCTTGGAAAACAAAGAAGTTTGATTGTTCCTCCATCAATATTTATTTTTTTTTTTGATAGAGTTTGTTTTACCCATTTACTTAGTGAAGTTCCATCACGCGATCCATGGTCAATGTTATAAAAACTTAAAATATTGAATTTATTATAAGAAAAAAAATTAATTTTTTTTTCTATCTCTTCAACTTCACTTAAGTCTATAAATAACGAAAAAATTTTGTAGATAAAAAAATGTTTTTTCGGTTTAAATCTTCTGTGGGTTATTAAACCTGAATATATGCATGATGTAAATTTGCTCATATTTGATTTACTATATCTAAAGCTGATTTTATGCCGTCTTCATGAAATCCATAACCAAAATAACTCCCACAGAACCAGGTGTTATTTCTACCTTGTAATTTTACTAAATCCTTTTGAGATTTAAGAGTTTGCAAATCATAAAATGGGTGAGAAAATTTTATCTCCTTAATCATTTTTTTATCATCTATTGGAAAAATAGGATTTAGAGTAAGGAAATAATTATTTGTAGTTTTTAAATTTTGCAATTTATTCAGCCAATAAGTAACACAGTTTTTGCTTTGGTCATTTTTATCTAAAATAGAATTCCAACTTGACCATGCACTTATTTTTTTAGGCATAAGCTGACTGTCACTATGAAGACACGCGATATTTTTCTTATACATAAAATTTCTCAAAATATTTTTTTCATTTTCTGTAGGATCCTTAATTAATCTTAATGTATCATCAGCATGTGTTGCAAAAACAACTTTATCGTAATCAAAATATTCATTTAAAGATCCATAATATAGCCTTACATTATTTTTGTTTCTTTCGACTCCTTTAATTTCATAATTTTTAAAATATTCTCCACTAATAGTTTGTAAAACTTTTTTTACATAAGTTTTACTTCTTCCAGTTACTGTGTACCACTGAGGTCTATTTTTTATTTTGAAAAGGCCATGATTTTTAAAAAAATTTAAAAATAAGTTCATAGGCATTTTCTCCGCTAAACTAGTTGGCATCGACCAAATAGCTGCTACCATTGGAATAATATGAAAATTGATAAAGTAATTTGAAAAATTTCTAGATTTTAAAAAATCTCCTAAAGTTAAATCTTTAAAGCTAGTCGATTTTATTTGTTCAGCTTTTTTATAAAATGATATAATTTCTTTTATCATTTTTAAAAAATTTACATTAAAAATATTTAGCTTATTTGTAAAAAGTCCGTTTAATCCACTTCCTGAATATTCAATATTTGAATTTTTCACAGAAACAGCAAATGACATATTGCTTTTTTCATAATCGACTTTTAGATCATTAAAAAATTTTAACAAGTTTGGATAGGTGGCTTTATTAAACACGATAAAACCTAGATCAAGTGATATTAGTTGATTTGGATTATTTTCTTGAATATCTACTGTAAAAGAATGACCACCAAAATGATTATCTTTTTCAAATAAATCAACCGTATATTTTTTTGATAAAAAATGTGAGGCACTTAATCCAGATATGCCTGATCCTACAACTGCAACTTTCATAAAAATAAATTTTTATACTGCTGTTTTTTTATCTTTACCCATTGAAAGACATGACCAGAAAATATTTTTATCACCATAAACGTTATTTACTCTAGCAACTGGCAGGCAGTATTTATAAGATTTTAAAGTCGCAGAAGGATAAACGACTGTTTCAATGCTATATTAAGTATAGTTTCTGCTAGATATATTTATATGTCAAATATAAAACACTTTATAATCAACAAAAAACTAAATATTTTAAAAGATAAACTTGAAAAAATGTTAGAAAACTAAAAATATGAACATTTATTCTAAAAAATTAATAAAACCGCTTATTACAAATTTATTAATATTATTTTTTTTTGTAGTTTTGATTGAATTAATTTTTGGATATTGGTTCGACAAAGATAATTTTGGACCATACTTAAGGGAACACCGAATGAAAAATCAAATCTCCTCTTATATTAAAAATGGAAAAACCTATGATTTTATTTATAGAAGAAATTATTATGGGTTTAGAGGAGATGATATTGAACCATCAGAAATTGATGCAATTATAATGGGAGGAAGCGTAGTTGACGAAAGATATAAGCCTGAGCAATTTACAATAACAGGTTATTTAAACAAAAATTTAGAAATAAATGGTTATAAAACTAAAATTATAAATGCAGGCATTGAGGCGCAAGCTACTACAGGCATGATATATAATTTCGATCATTGGTTTACAAAATTAAAAAAATTTTCCCCAAAAATAATTATATTTTATATTGGTATAAATGACTTGAGAATTCCAGAAGTTCTAACTGCTAAAACTCATGGACAAGGTCATGTTAAAAATCATGAGAAATTTGAAGCTTTTTTTGACAATATTAAATCTAGAAGTTTTTTATACGACTCAATTAGAATTTTTAAATTTAAATACTTGCCTAAAAAAAATTTTGTAAAATATGATGGAAACATAGATCCAGATCTAAAAAAAAAATTTAACTTCATTACTTATGAGTCCGCAATCAACACTTATGATATTAAGATTTTAAAAAATAAGTATGATAAAAAAATTAATAATTACTTATCTAGAGTTGATATTCTTTTTGAAAAAGCCAAAAAAATAAACTCAAATACTGTGTTTATTACAAACATTGGTTCAGCAGGTCACGAGGAACAGATTTTTATTTTTAACTATTCTCTAATAGAGCACTGTAAAAAAAAAAAATATGATTGTATTGACTTGGCAAAAAAAGTAAGGGGTAAATATACTTATTGGAGAGGTTATGCACATACAACTAAAGAAGGTTCTGAATTAATTGCAAATTTAATAACAGAAGATTTGCTAAAATTTTTTAAAAAATAGAATACCCAAGGACAGTTACCCCATATTTTGAAAGATATATCATTAAAATTATAACTAATATAATAATTAATGCTGGCAACCATAGTTTTGTTTTCATTAATAAAAAATTACGCATTGAATAACTTATCTCATTTTTGGTCTTAAACCTAATAAAGGTTTTTCAATATAATTAAAAATAAGTAGCGAAAATATAAATAATAAAAAAATATATATAATATTTATAAGAAAAAAAGAAAGCTGTATTTTTTCCAGTAAGTAAATAAAAATTATATGTATTAAGTATATCGAGTATGTTTGCCTAGAAATTAATAATGAAATATTTATAAGCTTTTTACTTTTTGATATTAGTGGTTCCATAAAAGTAAATAACAACAATGACAAAACACTAAGTAACTGTAAATTTAAAATAAATAAATATTTTATTTCTTTTTTTTCTTGTAATAAAATCATGTTATTGTGACTAAAATAAAATATTGATAACATTATTATAAAAATTGCCAATATAGAAAATTTAAAATTACATATGTTTGTATAAAAATGTCTTAATAAAAAACCTAATAAAATTGCATCTAGTCTTAAAAAAGTACCAGTTCTAAAAAAATTAGAATCAATATTTTCAGAAAAAAAGTATTTTGCAGATAGAATTAATAAAAAAATAATGATTATATTCTTAATTATATTTTTTTTATTAAAAATAAAAAATAAAATAGGAAAAAACAAATAGAACATTTCTTCTATTGATAAAGACCACGCTACTGGGTAATAATCATTGGTAATAAAATTTGGAATAGTTTTTTGAATAAAAAATAAATATTTAAAAAAATCTTTACTTAATAATTCGCTAGTAAGGGCTGATACAACCACTAAAGCTATTACATAAAGTGGTAGTGTTCTAATCCACCTTCTTTTATAAAAAATAAATAAATTTTTTTTATTATCAAATATTTTTATTAATTGGGGGTATAAAACAAAACCACTTAGTACAAAAAAAAATTCTACAAATAATAATGATAGATATTCCATATTAATATTTTTAAAAATAAAAGCATGTAGGTGGCAAAATGCAACTCCATAACCACAAAAACCTCTAAATAAGTCTAAACTATAAAAATATTTTTTTTCACTCATTTTATAAATTTTTTTTACTTAAAAAAAACTCGAATAAAATTGCAAATATAATAATACTTCCACCGATTATTACAGTTGTGGGCGGTATTTCGTTTATGAATAACCAAGCCCAAAATGGACCAAATACCGCTTCTGTTAACATTAAAACACCAACCACTGCAGCTGGTGTTGTTCTAGATCCTATAGTAATTAAAATAAACCCAAAACCAATTTGAAAAAACCCGGCTAAAAAAGCTAAAAATAAGTCATGAGGTGAGATTAATAATTTCTCAGCTATAAAATAACCTATAAGTGCAGCAAAAATGCCAGCTGTAAATTGTGCTGGAACCATATCAACGTTTGGGTATTTCCTTATTATAATTATCAGTATTGCAAAAGAAATTGGCATAACAAATGCCACTATATTTCCAAAAAACTGTTCGCTTGATTGAATTCTCAAAGAACTTCCAACTATAAGAAGAACTCCGGACATGCCCAAAAGTATTGAAATAAATGTTATTAAACTAATTTTTTCTTTTAAAAATATGTATCCAAAAAATGCTAAAAAAATTGTTTCTGTAGTTATTATAAATAAAGTGTTTGCAACAGTAGTGTAGTACATTGCAAAAACATAAGACGCAAATCCTAAAGATAAAAATAAACCTGCTGTAAAACCTGGAATGCCAGATTTATAAAAAATAGAAAAAAAATTTTTTTTATAGGAAAATATTAAATATATCACCACAGTTATTGCAAAAAAAAACTGGCGCCAAAAAAGTATTTGCCATTCTGTTGCGCCTTCGAATGATTTAACTATTATGCCTCCAAAACTTAAGCACAATGCCCCTAAAAAAATCAGAAGAGAACCTGGTAATTTATTTAAAAAAATCAATTTATTTCTCTGATGCTATTTATAATTTTTGAAATTTTATCTTGTTTTTCTTTATATAGCTTTTCAGCTTCTTCTAATTCTATACACTCAAAAGAGAGATTTGTCCCAGGTTTTGTCTGAACTAATGAATCATAATCTGCAGATATTATATATGCTATTTTAGGATAGCCTCCGATGGTTGGATGGTCATTTAAAAGTATAATAGGTTGACCATCAGCTGGAATTTGTATTGCTCCTTTGGCTATTCCTTCAGATCTAATATTTGTGCTAATAATATTTTTTATTCTTTGTCCTTCTAATCTCATTCCCATTCTATCGGTTAAGTTAGTAACCTTATAATTTGAAGAAAAAAATTCTTTTTGGCTTAATTTTGAAAAATAATCATATTGAGGACCTTTTACAACTCTAATTGCATTAAATTTCTTTGATAAAATTCTAGTAGAGAGAAAACTTTTATTACTACTATTTTTATTAAATGCAATTTCGTCATTTATGATAATTTTATTTCCTCCGTTGGGTCCAATTTTTCCTTTTACCAAAGTAGAAATACTATTAAAAAAAGGTTTTATATTAAATCCCCCTTCGATAGCCAAATAACCATAAACAGATTCTTTGGTTGCTAAAATATCAATTTTTTCTCCTTCTTTTAAATTATAAGTTCTATTACATTCGCCATTTGTTATTTCTTTTTTTGAATTAATTATATTAAAATTAACATCACCTGTTATCGCAATTTTTGTATTTCCTTTAATTAATTTCAATAGTGGGCCTTGGTATGCAAACTCAAGTACGCCTTCTTCTATTTTATTTCTAACTAATGCGTTTGCTAAGAAAAAAGATTCTTGATCCATGCATCCAGCTGCAGATATACCAAAATGCTGCAAGCCAAATCTACCATTATCTTGGTAAGTTGTGTTTACTCCAGATCTTAAAACTTTTAAAAAACTTTTATTCATTTTGATAATTATTAAACTCTTTTTTTGAAATTGATTTAAATTTTACTGTATCGCCAGGTGATAATAAGCAAGGTTTCAACATATCTTTATTGTTAAATAGTTTTACAGGAGTTCTTCCAATAATATTCCACCCCCCAGGACTTTCATATGGATAAATATTGCAAAATTTTTCAACTATTCCGACTGAACCCGGCGGAACTCTTACTCTTGGAGTTTTTAATCGATTTAAAAAAAGTTTAGAATCTAAGTCACCCATAAATGGGTGTCCTGGAACGAAACCAATCATATAGATAAAAAAAGTTGTATTTAAATGATAATTAATTATTTCTTCTTTACTTAATTTTAATTCTTTTACTATATTTTTTAGATCCAATTCATAGTTGTAG
>Ga0114999_10006247_pt1 | contig 13793 bp, 12 predicted proteins | sample ArcticOcean_MG_C_3_FD_89820 | JGI IMG/M metagenome (GOLD analysis project Ga0114999, IMG submission 89820) | Marine microbial communities from western Arctic Ocean - ArcticOcean_MG_CB8_126 | ecosystem: Environmental > Aquatic > Marine > Oceanic | place: Arctic Ocean: Canada Basin | collected...
AACTTGGCGGCCACAGTCTGAAGGCGACCCAAATCGTCTCGCGCATCTTGAAGACCATGGACATCAAGCTCAGCCTGCGGGATCTCTTCAAGCACAACACGGTGGCCGCACTCGCGCAGCAGATTCGCCAGGTCAGCAGATTGGACAAATTCTCCGGAATCCATCCAGCGCCGGACCAGAAGACCTATGAGCTCTCACACGCGCAAAAACGTCTCTGGCTTCTCGACCGACTCGGCGACTCCGCCTCCTACAATGTACCGCAGGCGTATGTCATTCACGGCGATCTGGATGTGACCGCGCTGCACGACACGCTGGAGAAAATCGTCGAGCGGCACGAGACCCTGCGGACTGCCTTTGTCGAAATCGACGGCGAACCGCGCCAGCGAATTCTGCACTCTATCCCCTTCGCTATCCAGGAGATCAATCTGAAGGACAGTGCAGACCCCGAGGTAGACGCGCGGGACATCGTGGAACAGGAGGCTGTCCTGCCGTTCGACCTGTCCTGTCCGCCGCTGCTGCGCCTGAAGCTTGTGAAGATCGCAGAGCACAAATGCATATTCATCATGAACATGCACCACATCATCGGGGACGGATGGTCCGGAAATATTCTCTTCCGCGAAATGGTGGAGCTCTTCAACTCCTTCCGCTCCGGCGAATACCATCCGCTCGTGCCGCTTCGTATCCAGTACAAGGACTTTTCCGAATGGCAGAACAGGCAGCACTTTGAAAAGGAGGAGAAATACTGGCTGGAGCAACTCGCCGGCCATTCAGACGGGATCCGACTTCCGTTCGATTTTCCACCGGCAGAAGATCGCGATTTCAAGGGGGGCCTCGAGTCCCGGCAGATCGAAGGCGAGCCTCTGGCAGCACTCCGGCTCCTGGCCAGGGATAGAGAGGTCACTCTTGCCAATCTTTTCCTGGCGCTGTTCAAGCTCTTCCTTTTCCGGCTGACAAAGCAACAAGACCTGTGCGTGGGGGTCAGCGTCGCCAATCGCAACCATCCCGATCTCGAACACCTGATCGGTTTCTTCGTGAACATCCTTCCCGTCCGCACGACGCTCTCCTCGGACATGGAGTTCGACGCGCTGTTGGACAGCGTTTCGCAAGCGGCGTACGAGGCATACGACCACCAGGACTATCCGTTCGACCTCCTGATCGAGAAACTCAATCCAAACCGGATTGCCAATAGACAGCCCCTCATCAATGTGCTCTACGCCTTCCAGAACTACGCCGATGTGCATGTGGATATTTCCGTAGACGGCGCATCCGCGGTGGCCAACAGCGGCTCGGGCTTGCGGTTTGAGCCGTTTCCATTTTCCCACAACACCTCGAAGTTCGATCTCACACTCTTCGCCTTCGACGATACCGACCGGCTTATTCTGCACATGGAGTACGATACGGCGCTGTTCCGGCCCGAAACGATTCAGCAATACCTGGAGAATTTCATCCGCTTCGCTTCCATGGTCGCGGCATGAAGATCGGGGACTTTGACTTCGAGTCGTCCTCCGGCCGCGACGCGTTGATCGAACAGGTCCGCTTGCTGAATGACCACCGTTCCGACTATCCGCGGGACAAGACGGTGCACCAGGTTTTTCAGGAGACCGCGCGCCGTTGGCCTGGGGCCGTAGCCGTCGTCGACGGCAGCGAGAGCTGGACCTTCCAGGAACTGGACTCGGCATCCAATCGGATGGCCCGCTTTTTACTCGCCCGGAGCTTCCCCAGCGGGTCCATCGTCGGCTTCATGCTCGACCACACCTACGACATCTGCGTAACCCTCCTGGGCATTCTCAAGGCCGGATACGCCTACCTGCCCATCGACCACGACGCACCGTATCGGCGAGCGCGCTATATGCTGGATGACAGCCGCGCCAGGGCCCTCGTGTCCTCCCGGCGACACCTGCGGCTGCTGAACCGCCTTCAATGGGACTGCCCGTGCCTCGATACGGTTGCCTGCCTCGATATCGACGATTTTTTCGCCCAGGTGGAACCGCAGGGCGAAAAAATGAAGCAGGAAATGTGGGACTACGTCGGCGAGGAGATGTTCGACGACATCTCCGGCGGGGGGTGGAAAAGCAGCTACACGGGAGAGTGGCTGAGCCGGAAGGTCATGGACGAGTACGGCGAGAATATCCACCGCAAGCTTTCAACCTTGCTGACACCCGAAACCCGGATTCTCGATATCGGCTGCTCCTCGGGTATCAGCATGTTCCGACTAGCACCACACGTCGGATACTATCTGGGCACGGACCTTTCTCCCAAGATCCTCGAAAAGTCGGAGCGAGAGCGCGTCCAGCGGGGCCTGGACAACGTCAACTTGCGCGCAGTGCCCGCGCACGAAATCGCCGCTTTGGGCGAAGCGGAGTTCGACATCGTTGTCATAAATTCAGTTGCCCAGTGCTTCAGCGACCACAATTACCTGCGCCTGGTGTTGCACAGTGCGATCGCGATGATGAAGCCCCAAGGTTCGCTTTTCCTGGGCAACCTCTTCGACCGGGATCTGCAGGATCGCTTTCTCGATAGCCTCGACGAATACAAACGGGCCCATCGCAGCGAGAACCTCCGCACCACGACCGACTATTCGGAAGAGCTCTTCATCAACCGGATGTTCCTCGACGATCTGCGCTTCGACCTTCCGCAGATTGTGGAAATCGAATACTCTGAATTGCTCGGCTACGAGGCGAGTGAGCTCAGGGAGTACACCTTCGACGCCATCCTGAGGATCGACAAGAAAGCGACTGTCCAAGAACAGGGCGGCTCCCGGAACAAGTACCAGTTTCCCCGATCCGCGATCGAAGCACACGCCGCCGAACCGGTGGATGTGCGGGGTACGGCTGAAGACCTGGCCTATGTGATGTACACCTCGGGAACGACCGGCAGACCCAAGGGAGTTATGGTACCGCACCGCGCCATCAACCGGCTGGTGATTAATACCAATTTCATTCAGATCGGCACTGAGGATCGAATCCTGCAGACCGGCGCCCTCGGCTTTGACGCCTCGACCTTCGAATTGTGGGGAGCGCTATTGAACGGCGGAAGCCTGTCCAGGCCCCCCGAGAAATCGCTCCTAGACGTCGGGGAAATGAAACGGTTGATCCGCGAACAGGGCACCACAATCCTCTGGCTTACCTCCAGCCTCTTCAACCAGTTCGTGGATCTGGATATCAGCGTATTTGAAGGGCTGCGAAACCTTCTGGTCGGCGGCGAGAGGCTTTCGCCTCACCACGTAAACCAGGTTCGAGTGCGATACCCCGAGCTGACCATCCTCAATGGCTACGGCCCAACCGAGAATACCACCTTCACCGCTTGTCATCGCATCGAAAAAACCTATGCCGCTGACATCCCAGTGGGAACCCCTGTGGCCAACACCGAAGTGTGGATCCTGAGCGAGGCGCAGGATGTGGTTCCCGTGGGTACCGTGGGTGAAATTTGTGCCGGGGGCGACGGCCTGGCGCTGGGCTATATGAATGATCCTGAATTGACAGCGCAGAAATTCATCAGACACCCGTTCAAGCCTGCAGAGCGGCTGTACCGGACTGGCGATCTGGGGCGCTGGCATGCCGACGGTATCATCGAGTACCTGGGGCGCGCCGACTCCCAGCTCAAGGTGCGCGGCCACCGCATCGAACCCGGCGAGATCGAAGCTCAGATCGGGCGGTGCCAGGGGGTCAAGCAGGCGGTGGTGACGGCGCGGGACTTCGGCGATGGGATTAATACCCTGGTCGGTTACATCACGAGCACCCCGGCGCTCGATGTGGAGCAGGTACGAGAAGAGATCAGGCAAGTACTGCCCGAATACATGATCCCTTCCTACGTGGTGACTCTTGATCAGTTTCCGCTCACGCCCAATGGCAAAGTGGACCGCCACCGCCTCCCCGATCCCGACACCGGCGGGGACCGGCAACCGGGTAGGCAGCTGCCTCTCGAGGGAGGGATAGAAGAGGAGCTGGGGCTGATCTGGAAGGAGATCCTCGGAGTCCGGGACATCGGGGCCACCGATAGCTTCTTCGATGCCGGCGGCCATAGCCTCAAGGTCACCAAGATGGTCTCCAGCATCCAAAAACGCCTCGGAATCCAGATCCCCCTGGCGACTGCCTTCAAGGCGCCGACGATTCGAGAGCTGGCGGCAGCCCTCGTGGACTTGGCAACCTTCGGTATCCGCGAGGTCGACCAGATTCTGGTTCCACTAGGTCCTTCCGGCGACCGGCCGCCGCTCTTCGCCTTTCCACCAGGCACCGGCGACGTCCTCAGCTATGTGCAATTGGCCGATCGGCTTGCGAGTCATCGACTCTATGCGTTCCAGTTCATCCCCGCCCAGACGCGTATCAGCGACTATGCTGACTATGTCCAGTCCGTCGACCCGAACGGCCCCTATCTCTTCCTCGGCTATTCCTTCGGAGGTAACCTGGCCTTTCACGTCGCCCAGGAGATGGAAAGGAGGGGTAAACGTATCCGCACGATCATCATGGTGGATTCCTCGCGAAAAATGGCCAAGTTCAGCTACCCGGAAGGTGAAGCAGAACGGGTCGCCAGGGAATTCATCGGTCACGAAAACCTCCACGCCTATTTCACCAACGACCTGCTCAGGGAGAAGGTATATCGGCAGATCGCGGCCTATTACAAGTACACAGAAGACTCTGTGGAGACAGGAACCCTCCACGCGGATCTGCACGTGATCCTTTCGGAAAACGCCGTCACCGAATACCGCGATGAAGAAGGGCTGGTGGTAACCGACACCTTCAAATGGAAAGAGTTGACGGCTGGGGCCTTTGAGACGCACGGCGGATTCGGAACCCACAACCAGATGCTATACGAACCGGCGCTGGCTCAGAATGCGGAAATCATAAAAACCCTCCTGGCAGATTCAGCTGCCCAGACGGGATAGAAGAGGATCGCGATGACGAACATCCGGTCCGCCCAGGCTCCCTGAAGAGGCTGGCGGCCACTGTATGGAACTCAATGAAAGCCAGGTTCATTTCTGGTTTACCCCGCTGACAGAGGCCGATCCGCGCATTCGGGAACTCGGTCACCTCCTTTCTAGCGTGGAGATCCGCCGGGCCGAACGGTTTCACTTCGAAAGGGATCGCAGCAGTTTCATAATCTCGCACGGCGTGCTCCGGCAACTGCTGGGCCGATACCTCGGTTTGAAGCCCGAGGACATCGAATACCAGACCGGTCCCCACGGAAAGCCTTCGCTCTCCCCGGTATGCGGCGGTAGTTCGCTTCAGTTCAACATGTCGCACACCTACGGCATGGCCGTGTTCGCGCTTACCCGTAGTGGCCGGATCGGCGTTGATGTCGAACGTATGGACCGGAACATCACAGACCGCGACGAGATTGCAGCCGGCTTTTTCTCTCCAATGGAAGCGGCAGTTTACCGAGCATTGCCGGGAGAGGATCGGGTTGAGGGTTTTTTCAACTGCTGGACGAGGAAAGAATCCTTCATAAAAGCGATCGGCGACGGTCTCACCTGTCCACTGGATTCTTTCCAGGTGACCCTGAGACCGGGCGACCAGGCGCAACTGCTCTCGGTACGAAACGGACGAGCCGAAGACTGGTCGATGGTCTCGCTCGAACCCCTCAACGGCTACAAGTCAGCGATCACCGCCGAAGCCACCTGGCAGCTCGCTGACTTGGGCGAATTCAACGACGCCGCAACCTGCCAACGTGGTTGAGATCCCGGCGCGGTATTCGGGGAGACCTTGAAGAGCGCTCTTTGGTTGCTTGCGATTCTATGGCGAGATACATTGGCACCGTTGTGGATTTCGTTCGTAAGGCGACTAGCCGCAAACCCGAGACAGCCCGACTACCTAGGAGAGAATCAGTGAAAAGAATTCTTCCCCTTTGCCTTCTGCTCTGCGCCACTGTCCTCTTTGCCCAGGAGGGGCCTCCTGAAGGATTTTCGCTTAACTCCAACAACTCATTACAGTTTAGCCAGATCGCTCTTTCCAACTGGGCGACCGGCGGCGAGTCTTCCCTTTCTCTCAACGGCTCAATGCTGCTTGACGGACACCACCGGCGGGGCCGCAGGAGCTCGGACCTGGCCGTCAACTGGCTGGTCGGGGTCTTCAAGACGGAGGGCCTACCGGTGCGCAAGAGCAACGACCAGCTGACCATGGTAGCCCTCTCCGGCTACCATATCAAACCCAATTTCTTCATGGGACTGCTGGCCGACATCACCACCCAGGTAGCACCCAGCTACATCTTCAATCCGACACTGGTCCAGGCTTTGGGCGGCGACCCGGTCAAAGGTATCAAGATCGGAGACTTCATGTCGCCGGGTAGTGTCGAGGTGGGTTTAGGCTTCCGCATTGTCCAACCAAAACCCGCTTTGGATTTGATCGTCGCCCCTTTCATGCTCAAACAGACGGTCATCCTCGACGAAGATGTTCGCACCCTCGACAAAACCCTCCCCCACGGTCTGTACGGCAACAACGGCAAAACCGTTCGCTCCGAACTTGGGTCGTACATGAGGCTGAACTACTCAGTGCCGCTGATGGAAAATGTGGCCTTAGACAGCAAACTGAAATTCTTCTTCGGCTATGATGACAAGGATGTGGATACTACCTTGATGCTGAACCTCACTGGCAAGATCAATCGGCTGCTATCGGCCGGCGTGCAGACCACGCTGATCTACGACAACGATATCGACACCGATCAAGTCAAGCCCGGGAAACAGGAGAAAGTGCAGCTCAGGGAAGTATTGGGCGTGAATTTGACCTATGGCTTCTAGCTTTGAGAAGCCCCAAAACGACGCCCATAACATGCCATAGAATGGCAGTGTAGGACGGAAGTTGCACCCACCCTCATCAACCAGCCCTCCCTGAGTTCGGGAGGGCTGCCGACAGCGTCTGGGACATGATCCGGCTCAGTTCGGGCAGATGATCGAAGATGAAGAAATGCCCGCCGGAAAATTCGGTGAAAACGATTTCCTGCGTGGTTTCTTCCTGCCACTTGAACGCCTCCTCCCGGGTCGTCTCCTCCTCTGTGCCGATCATGACCATGATCGGAATGTCGAAGGGCGGCTCGTTGCGGTATTCGAAGGTATCATTCGCCTCGAAGTCTGCCCTCAGCACCGGTTCGAACACTTCCATCAACTCTTCGCTCTCCAACACCTGCGGCGGGCAGTCCATGTTTTTCAGCATGGAGATGAACTCGTTTCTGGGAAGCTGGTACCGCCGGCGATTCTCGACCGCGCTCGGGGCTGCGCAGCCGCTGAGGAACAGGTGCAGGGGAGCTGGCAGCCCCGCGGCCAGAACTCGCCTTACCAGCAGCCAACCCAGGCGCCCCCCCATGCTATGCCCGTACAGTGCATAGGGTTGTTCTAACTCGTCGCGAACCTGGGTGAATAGTTCGTCGACCATTTTATCCAAAGAGGTCAGTAGGGGCTCACCGAAGCGGCGGCCGCGGCCAGGCAGTTCCAGAGGGAACAACTCGGCAGAAGCGGCAAAGTGTTCTTTGAAATCTTTGTACGAGTATGCGTTGCCACCCGCGAAGGGAATGCAGAATAGGCGGACGCAAGTACTCACTGCCGCGAAATCTCTCGGATGCTGCGGTCCACCACATCCAATCCCTCTTCTATCACCTCGTCGTCGATGGTCAGCGGCGGCAGAAATTTCAGTACACGCCCGTCCTCCCCGCACTGTTCGATCACCAGTCCCTGACGGAACGCCTCGCGGGCAACCGCGCCGCTGATACCTGGGTTGGCAATATCCAATCCGTAGATAAGACCCAGCCCCCTCACTCGGGCTCCGAGTTTCGGGTACGCGTCCGCTATCTCTTCCAGGCGCTGCGCAAGGCGTTCCCCCTTGCGCACGACAGACGCGGAGAACGCCGGCGTTTCCCAGTCGTGCAGAGCCTCGGTCCCGGTAACAAAAGCCAGATTGTTACCCCGAAACGTCCCCGTGTGCTCTCCCGGTCGCCACTGGTCGAACTCAGGCCGGATCAAGACCAGGGCCATCGGCAACCCGAATCCGGAAATGGATTTTGAGAGCGTTACCATATCGGGTGTGATGCCGGCGCGTTCAAAACTGAAAAAGGGGCCTGTTCTCCCACAGCCCACTTGAATGTCGTCGACGATCAACAAAATGTCGTGCCGCGCGCACAGCGCTCCCAGATCCCGTAACCACGAATCGCCAGCCACGTTCACCCCGCCTTCGGCTTGCACCGTTTCCAACACGACCGCTGCCGGCAGATCCAGGCCGCTACTCTCGTCTTCAATGCATTTGGCGAGATAGTCGACGGTATTTACGCCCGCGCCCAGATAACCGTCGTAGGGCATAAACGAGACATCCTGGCGGTTCACGAATGCCTCGTTCCGGTATTGGGCGCTGCCCGTCACCGACAGTGCGCCGGACGTGAGTCCGTGATAGGCATTCGTAAAAGCGACGACATTGGAACGCTGTTTGACCCGTCGGGCCAGCTTCAGGGCGGCTTCAATCGCGTTGGTGCCAGTCGGGCCGCAAAATTGAACCTTGTGGTCCAGGCCCCGGGGTTTGAGAACGACCGATTCGAAGCGCTCGAGAAAGCGCTGCTTGGCTACCGTCGCCATATCCAGGCCGTGCACGATGCCGTCCGCTTGCACGTAATCGACGAGGGCCGCCTTCATCCGGGCTGGGTTGTGTCCGTAGTTCAGCGCGCCCGCACCGCTAAAAAAGTCTATGTACCGCTTGCCCTGGTCGTCGAAAAGAAAGGCGTCTTTACCCTTCACGAAAACGGCTGGGAAGGCGCGGCAGTAAGAGCGAACGTTGGATTCTCGTCGTTCGAATATGGTCAACTAGGCCTCAAGCTTCCGCTCGTGGGTCACTGGGCGTGTAAAGCTTATCGTTGTGGGACTAATAATGCCGTGGTAGGTGCGAACTTCCTTGGGGGACGAGTCAGCCTATTCCTGCTGGATCGGCAGACTGTGTGGACGCCCTCTACTGGCCTTCTGGCGCCGGGGACCAGAACACACCGGAGCGGCGCCCAGCTGCGGCGCGCTCCGGTGACATGGCAGTAGCTATTCTGCCCGTCGTAGCGCCAGGAGGACGGGTGGCACGTACTCTATCCTAAGGGGTTTGGAACGTTTCCTTAGGGGATGTTGTTTGAGGACAACGCTCTCGCAGAGGGCTTGGTCCTCATTGGATAGAGTGACCTCGGTGGTGGAACCCTCTACGGTATTGCGATATAAGACGCACTATCAGAGGTTCCCGGGTGCGGCGGCTTGTTCGGTTTTCTTATCGGCAATCAAAACCACCACCAATCCAACCACGGGACTCAGGAGCAGCGAAATCAAAAAATAGACCCAGAAGCCCATTTTTTTATTCCAGCCAAGCAGCGCCACAAAGAATCCCGAGACGAACCATACTGGCGACACCAGCATTTTGAAGTAGACGGGTATAAAGCTCGCTGCTGGGACAACTAACTGGGAGAACAAATACCACAGTCCAAGGGCGGGCTGGGAGAACAAATACCACAGTCCAAGGGCGGGAAGGCAAAGGAACAACAAGAACTTCAGCAGTATCGCCAACATGATCGGACTATCGCCAGTCAATTCGCCGCTGCCTGGACCTTCGACTGATAGATCGGTCGCCAGACCTTCAGGTCGAGGTTGAGCAATGTACCCCCCGCTTCGAAGTGCTGGATGAAGATCTGACCCAACGTCGATGTGGCCACCCAGGCAACCCCCGGCAACGCCAGCATGCTGGCCACGTGGCCCACCACCGGTACCATCTTGAGCATGCTGCCCAGCCCGACCCGGCCAATGCCGTCGGCAGCGACGCTACCAGTCAGCGAGGCGAGGAGCGACTTGACCCAGTAGCTGGAGAACCGCTCGCCGTAAAGCCCGCCGAGCGCGTGCACCATCTTCGTCTGCACAGCTGAAATCGCGGCCATGTCGGCCAGCGGCACGGGAATCAGACCCGCTGCTGCCGATGCCGCTGCGTATTTGCTGACTATACTGGCCGCACGATCCAGCTTCGGCTCCTCTGAGCTGCTGGAATCCGTCGTGTCTGGAGAAACTGGTGCGTCTGTGGCCATTTTTGTTCACTCCCTTGCTAAGTGGATTGGCGAGACCGGTGAGCAAGACATGTTGAGGTAGAAATATCGTGCCATATTCCCGTTACTGCCTAATGCGGTCCATGGTACTGCAGAGTTAAAGAAACCACATGGGTATGTCAAGCGTATTTGTGTAGGGGAACTCAGCCGATAATCAAGGCCTCCGTGGGCGAAACTGATTCCCGCTTCGGATGCTACTTGGCGTCAAGCCGGAAAACTCCGTCCCAGGATTCCTCAGGGGGGGGTGGCAACAGACTGCCGACATCGTCCCAGTAGAGCGGTGGCGGGCGGATCTTTGTCGGCGATCAGCTCCAGTAGGGTCGTGGCAGCCACAAACTCACGCGCACGATACAGGTTGAGCGCCTTTTCGTAGTCTCGGGCCCGCTGAAGCGCCTCCTCTGAGACCTCGCCCGCACGGCCCAACACCTCGTAGACCACGGTAGTTTCGGTCGCGCCCTTGACCACGATCGTATCCAGCTGTCGCGTTTCGTATCCGTCGCTGAGGGCAGCTTCAGTCAGGCCCGTGACCATGATTCCAGTGCCGAAGACCTTGTTCAGACCCCTCGATTCGCGAGGCCAGGTTCACGCTCTCACCGATGCACGTGTAATTCAGCCGTTCCTCGCCGCCAATGTTCCCGACCAGGACCGATCCCGTGTGAATTCCGAAGCGCGTGCGAAAATCGGCGGCCGGGTGATCGGCGGGCAAATCGACAACCACTCGGTCGCCCGGAGCGCTGCCTCGACTGCTTGATCCGCTTGATCGTCGATGGCCTCAGGGGCGCCCCAGAAGGCCATGATCCCATCGCCCATATATTTGTCGACAATCCCCCCGCACTCGTCGATCGCTCGGGTCACCTCGGTGAAGTAGGCGTTGAGCTTTACCGTTATGAGGTCGGGCGGCACGCCTTCGCTCAATGTCGTGAAGGCGGCGATATCGCTGAAAAGCAGGGTAAGCGTGCGTAGCTCTCCTCCCGAACGCGCGTCGCTGCCCGACTCGATAAGCCGCCGTACGACCTTGACCGGGACGTAACGCGCAAACGAGCGCACGCCGACCTTCATGGACTCAAAGGCTGTTAGGACGTCGTGCAATTCTCGGAAAGCGGACTCGGGACCTGCACGGCTCTGGAAGTTCAGTTCCCGTATTTGAGCGGTCTCGTTGATGACGCCGGCTAACGATCGGGCCAGGTATCTGGAGAACAATTCTCCCGATATACCCGCCACGATGAGCGCTCCGAACAGTAGGGCGAAACCGATCAATATGGTGCGCTTCAACTCCCCGAGGAAGTCGTCTTCGGGGACAATCACTCCCGACGTACCAATCCCCTTCGGGAGAGGGCTCGATCGGACCGAGCGACCCCAAGTAGGGTTCTCCGCCAACGGAGAACCGCATGCGGGTGGGGGGTGCTCCCCCCAACGTGGCGGCGACTTCGGGAAGTTGCCCGAAGACCTCCACCTCGGGCCTGTGCGCGAAGTCCAATTCGTGAAACGCGAATTGTCCGGCGCTGTCCTCCGACCTGAGGAGAACAAGTGTGTCGGCGATCGCCACGAGGCGCCGGCCTCTATCCACGACGAAAGACTCTCCGGACAGACCGATCTTCAACTCCGCCATGAAGCGGGAGACATTGAGTAGCGAGACTTCTACTGCCATAACCCCGATTAATCCGCTTTCGGGGTCTATGACGGGCCGGCTCCCGGTGACGGCAGGGACTCCGAGGTCGTGGCGCACGACGGCCGACCCCAAATAAGCTGACTCGACCGGTGCGGTGGGAGGGTCGTCAGCCCAGCGGTCGTACCATGCGGACTCCGTCTCGAGCACAGGGTTAGTGGTGGCGCAAATGCTCCCGACCGGATCGCGTAGGATCTCCAGTCGCCGGCCTGTCACGTTACGATACTGCAGCGCTGACACCTCTCGATGGGTCTAGAGGAAGGCGGTGAAGACCGCCTCAAGCGCCTCGAAGTCGGTGGGGTCGAGCGCACCGTCTCCCATCATCTCAGTCGTGAGTCTCAGCGCCCGACCCGGAACCCCGAGATGTTCCCTCAGTTCGGTTTCAACGACCGCAGCGATCCCCTCTATAACGGCATGGGCAGATTCGCGGACCGTGACCCGGCCTTCGAACCACGTCACCCCGAGCACGGCAAGGCCAAGAGACGTAACCAGCGCCGTCGTGAACGCGCGGAATGTGGTACGGAGTCGCCAGCGCATGTCAGGACCTGGGGGCTACGACCGACGCGGTGACGCGCTCGCGCAGTCACCGCCTGGCAATATCGAATTCTCGGCGGAAGAAATCGCGGGTCTCGATCGGATCGAAATCCAGAAAAGTGCCGCCCGACTCGAAGTGCTGAACGAACACCACACCGGTCGCGTGGGTCGCAGCGCCGGCCAGAGCCGAAATCGTGGCAAGGCCGACTCCCCAACCCAGTACGGGCATCGTCTTAGCGAGCGATCCCGCCAGACCGGCACCGGCAACATAGGGCAAGACGCTGCCCAACAGAGTCGTCATTAGCGACTTCGCCAGATTGCGCTGGAAGGGCACGCCATAGTGAACGCTCAATTCACGCAACATGGCGAGTTGGACTCCGGCGATGGCGAAGATGTCGAACACCGGGATCGGCAACAGGCCGCCTGCCATCGCCCAATACCTACGACGGCGAACGATTTTCATGGCCTGGGCGACCCGCTTCTGAACCTCGTCATCCGGTAATACCGAATCGAGCCCCGGCTCGATCTCGGCTGCACCCTCACGGGGCGACGCCTGGGATATCGATCCCGGGCTCGGTCCACGCGTGCTTCCGGACGCTGCTTGGTCGTGCGAAGTCGTTGCCTTCGTCTCGCCACTGGGCCCGGCCTCCGACTCCATGGCCGGGGCGTGGCGGCTCAATTTGGGAAGTTTCTTGTTCGTTTGAGTCTCCTAATCCAGATAGCCGTCGACCTCGGCCGCCATTTCGGCAATCTCCGTTGCGGCGAAGCTCTGCGGTTGCGCCAGGGTTGGGGTCGAGCCCATCAGCGCCGTCTCGGCGTAGGCCACGCGGTGTGCCGCTTCGGATTTCAAGAGCGAATAACCGGCCGCCTCCATCTCGGCACGCATGTGCCGTGCGATGACGCTGCCCGGGACCAGCTGCGATAGCACGAAACGGTAGGCGATCGGCCCCTCGGAACCTGTGGCTTTGAGGTCCGCGATCATCTCAACTTCATCGGCGGCGACCTCGAAATCCACCGGTGAGGGACGCACCGGAATCAAGCACAACCCAGCCATCTCGAGCGCTGTGTCTGTTACGGGGGCCCGAAATCCGGGTGTGTCGACGACGACCCGTTCAAAATCCCTGTCAAGCAAATTCGTGACGACCGCGGCGATACTGGCGTCGTCCGCAGCCACGCAATCAAGATCGGCGAGTGTCGTTCCGGCATCCCGCCAGCGAATGACGGAACGCTGAGGATCTGCATCGATCAGCGCCACGCGCCGTCCCTTATGCCACCAGTACGCAGCCAAACAGACGGCGATCGTACTCTTGCCACTGCCCCCTTTCCTCGTTGCCAGGGTGAGCACCCGCCGTTTCATTCCGAGGTTTCCTCATCGGGTCGAAGTGAATGTAGGCCAAATAAGGATCGCTTATCCGAACCGGTCAAGAGGTTTCTGGCTTTCACGGTGGTCAGGTGAACGGAGGGCACGGATTGTGGCCGGGTGCTAACCGAGAGAGCTCAATATGTCACATATGAGTTGGCGAAACAATGAAGTACATTGGGAGAGTTCGAATAGCTTCGG
>Ga0114999_10006250_pt1 | contig 13784 bp, 10 predicted proteins | sample ArcticOcean_MG_C_3_FD_89820 | JGI IMG/M metagenome (GOLD analysis project Ga0114999, IMG submission 89820) | Marine microbial communities from western Arctic Ocean - ArcticOcean_MG_CB8_126 | ecosystem: Environmental > Aquatic > Marine > Oceanic | place: Arctic Ocean: Canada Basin | collected...
TATCGCTATCATAACCGGATCGTTCCATGTCATTTCCTTTTTAATAAGGGTTCATTTGCACAAAATGAAGGTGACATGGAACGCTTCAAATACAAAGCGCTATTTATTTCAAACAGGTTCTAAAGCTGCGTTTGCTCATATTCCAATTTTGGTGGTCACCACGAGAAACACGCAACAAGATGTGATCACTGCGATTAAAGCGGGTGCGAATAATTATGTGGTGAAACCTTTTGGCCCTACGCAATTAAGTGATAAAATAGAGAAAGTTTTGAACTCAATTTAACATAAAAAAGTAACCACAGATGAATGCAGATAGACACAGATTCGGCTTTTTGGTATGATGCAATCGCGAACACGCGATATGACATTTTGTGGCATGGCCGCGGCCTTGGCTGTTGTTTTGGGTATGGTGGGCAAGGTGTTGCCGTTGCAATTGCCCCAAGGTGGCTCTATTACACTTGAGACACTGCCTATTTTGTTTATGGCATTTTGGGGTGGCTGGCGGTTGGGTGTTTTGACTGGGTTTTTGGATGGCATTTTGCAATTGGTTTTTGGCGCGTTTATTTTTCATCCTATTCAGGTTGTTTTAGATTATCCGCTGCCTTTTGCTCTTTTGGGGTTGGCTGGTTTGCTGCCTAAGCATATGAAATTGGGCATTGTAGGTGCCAGTGTGTTGCGGTTTTGCTCGCATTTTGTGTCTGGATTTGTATTTTTTGGCGAATATGCACCAGAAGGTACACCGGTTTGGATGTATGCAGCGCTTTACAATGCGAGTTTCGTTTTTCCCGAAGCACTCATTTGTATTGTATTGGTGCCTTTATTGCTTCGACGTTTGCCACTGTATCGGTAAAAAACGACAGCTCCATAATTAAATTAAATGTAAAAAGCCATCGCATGAGCGATGGCTTTTTTGTGTCTGATATCCTAAGAAAATTGATCGAATAAATCAAATGGCTCCGGTCGCTTTTTGAAATGTCCAATGGAATAGGGTTTGAAATTCAATGGCTTGAATATCTTCTAAGAGTTTTTGTAAATGTGTGTCTTTGTTTTGAGTACAAGACGCGCATAAATCTAAAAAATAAAGGACATCCCAAACACCTTGGCTTTGTAAATGACGCAAAAATTGTAACGCAATATCCCGGGCATCGCCATAATCGGGCATTTGGATGGCACGTTGTAAAAGGTTATAGATTGCACGATAAAGTGCGTCATTGCCTATGAAACCTTGGGTTTTTTGGAACCAACTGCGTGCATTGTCAAAATCGGGTTCTCGGCGATGGATGATGCCGTGCCAGTAACTGACTTCGGGTAACGCTGTTGATTGGCCTGTGGTTTGACATATTTGGTGTGCCGGATCGAGGTCGTCGTTTTTTTGATAAAGTGCATTGCGAATTAAATGGCCGTGGATGTCTGAGACCAATGTATGTTCTATAAACAATGCGGTTGTGTCTGTTTTGTCTATGTATGATTTTAGAAATCGATGTTGCACGCCTGATGCCACAAGGCTGGCTTTTACACTTTGGCCTTCTGAGCGCCAAATAGCCAGATCTTCTTCCAATATTTGGGTCGTTGCTTTGCGCTCTATTTGTCTTAGAGCATATTCCCAGAAGGTATTGTCTATGTTGCGGTGCGCACCCAACTGTTTCGATGCTTCTTTGGTTAACATGGTTGTGCCTGGTGCCCAGGGTGGTTCTAAAAGGCTGCCAATTTTGGCGCCATAATTTCTAATGGTTTCACAGGTGTATTTTTGAGTTTGGCCCGTTTCGGATTGGATGGTGAGATGGTGCACACTGCCTGCCGAATCGGGGTATGCTTCCATGTGAAGTACCTGGCGTTCTAGTTTGCTGGTATCCCATTGAACGCCCAATGCTGTTTGCACGATATAAGTACCTGTTGCAGCTTCTTTGGCGGCATTGAGTGCGGCAGCATGCGCGCCTGGTGCCGTAGGCACGTATTGGATTTCGATTACTTCTGTTAGGGTTGTGGGGTAGGTTTGTGTATCAATGCCCTGACGGGTCATTGCGATAAGGTGGCTGTCTTTTGTATTTATGGGTATGGGAAATAAAATAGAGACTTTTTCTGGCATAATGCCTTAAACCTTTCCTATTACGCTCTGAATAACTCGCCCATGCGGCGGCCTAAAAAACGACCTGCTAAAAACAAACTGATGATGAGTAAGAACATACCAAAAACACCCATAGCGCTTGCCAAGTAGGGGCCGTCTGAAATGCGCCCAAGGAGTGCGTAGATTGCTTTTGTGATGGGATAGTATTCATCTTTGAGTGCTAAAATGAGGCTGTCGCTGACTTCAAGCATTGCAAATGAAAAACACAGGATGCCACCGGCGACAAGGTTTGCAATGATGAGAGGAAAGGTGATCTGGAACAAAATGCGCAAGCGTGAAGCGCCCAAATTTTGTGCTGCTTCTTCCAGTGTGACACTGGTTTGTTGAAACCCGGCATAGGCTGCACGCACCATGTAGGGCAATCGTCTAACGGCATAAGCAATGACGAGTAATGGCATAGGATTATTTCGAGCGTCGAGAAATGTGCCCGAATAACCTGCCAAATAACCAAATGCGAGTACCAAACCCGGCAAGGCGAGTGGCAACATCGCTGTCGCATCTAAGACACCCTTGTAGGGTATGCGTGTGCGGGTGAGTAAATAGGCAATGGCAACACCCAAGACAACATCTAAACTTGTGCTAAGAACACTTAAAATGAGGCTTGTTTTGATACTGGAAAGGGCCAACGGGTGTTCAAAGACCATGCCGTAGTATTTGCCGGTTAGTTCTTGTGGCAACACAGACATAAACCATTGTTCTGTGATGGAAGTTAAAAAGACACTGAGATGGGGCAACATGGCAATGCCGGTTAGTGAGAGCATTGACACATAAATAAGTGCTGTAAGGCCTGTCGATGCGGGTCTTGAAGCCGATGAGACATGCCCACGGGCGATCATTTCATACCGTTTGTTGCCCAACAGGGTTTTGGAAAGATAAAAGAAAAATACAGTGAGTAACAATACAAAAACCACAAGAGCATAAGCCATTGGGTTTTCGTTGATGTCTTCTATGGAATTGAAAATTTGTACGGAAACAACTTGTCTGTAATTAAAAATGAGTGGGGTGCCTAAGTCTGTAAATGCCCAAATAAATACAATAATGGCACCTGCAAAATAACCCGGCAACATAAGGGGAAAGGTAACTGTTCGGAAGAGTTTAAAACCCGAGCTTCCCATGTTGCGTGCGGCCTCTTCAAGGCTGGGATCGATGTTGGCCAAAGACGCTGCAACGTTGAGATACATGATGGGATAGAGGTGGAGTACTTCTAAGATCACCACACCTACAAAACCACCGCCACCAAACCAGTCGATGGGTTGGTCGATGAAGCCTATATCTAAGAGGAGCAAGTTGATGGAGCCAAATCGGGCAAACATTTGTTTCATGCCAATGGCACCCACAAAAGGTGGTAAGACCATTGGCACCAAAATGAGTCCGTTTAAGAGGTTTTTGCCTCGAAAATCATAGCGTACTAAGAAAAATGCAATCGGAAGGCTTAAAATGGTGGTGGCGATGGTGGTGATGGTGCCCAAGCGAAAACTGTTAAGAATGGCTTCTTGATACACTGGGCTTGTCAGCATCAACTCATAAAATGTAAAGGTGAATTTGTTGTCTACCATAACAGATTTGACAACAGCGTACCACAGTGGATAAAACAAAAAAGCGATAAAAAATAAGGCAAGTGCTACCAAAAATGAGAGCGTTGCCCAGTTGAGATCATACCGTCTCATGACGGTCATCCTCCTCATCGGGCAAAATGACAACACGTTGTGAAGAAAACTTGAGACGCACGCTGTCGCCGGGCATGGCCCGTTGTTCGGCGGGGTCATATTCGACAAGTTTGATCTGTGTGCCATCTAAGAGTTCAACGATATATTGCTCCACCTCACCCAAATAAATAACATGTTTGACTTGTCCTGAAACGACATTGTCATGTTTGGAAGGTTCCCCTTCGAGAAAGTCTAATGCTTCGGGGCGCACTGCGCATAAAACGCGTTGACCTTTGGTGAATGTGCGGTCGGTTGCGCCACGAATATCGCCGATATCTGTGTGGATAATTGTGTCTTGTACGTTTGTGATATCACCTGGAATAAGATTGATTTCGCCGATGAAATCGGCAACAAAGCGTGTGGCTGGGCGTGTGTAGACTTCGCGAGGCGTGCCGATTTGTGCGACTTGCCCCATTTGCATAACGGCCACCCGATCGCCCATTGCAAGGGCTTCTTTTTGGTCGTGCGTGACATATATGATGGTTACGCCTAAGGCTTTGTGTAGATCTTGAAGATGCTCACGCATTTCAAGACGCAAGCGTGCATCAAGGTTCGACAGCGGTTCATCCATTAAGATAACACCGGGTTCGATAACCAAGGCGCGTGCCAGGGCAACGCGTTGTTGTTGACCACCGGACAGTTGGTTGGGCGATCTGTCAGCATATCCGGCCATTTGTACCATTTCTAAGGCACGTTTAACACGTTGATCTTTTTCGTGTTGGTTGATGTTGCGCATAGTAAGGCCATATTCGACATTTTTCCAGACCGTCATATGGGGCCAAAGGGCATAGTTTTGAAATACCATGCCTGTATTGCGCTTGTGGGGTGGTACTAAGGTGATGTCGCGATCACCAAAATGTACATGCCCACCTTCAGGCGTGTAAAACCCAGCTAAGATGCGCAAGAGCGTGGTTTTACCACACCCTGACGGTCCCAATAAAAAGAAGAACTCGCCTGGGTTAATTTGTAGGTTAATTCGCTCTAGCGCGACTACATTGTCAAAACGTTTGGTGACGTTCTCGAGGGTTACACCAACCATAATAGGCTCTTTTTAAGTAAAAAGTAAAAAGTAAAAAGTAAAAAGGCGCCACCCAACCCTTTCAACTTAGGAAGGAGGCATGCTTGCCATTTCACTGATTTTCATGCTTTTAGAACCACTTTTTGAATTTAAAGACGCCAGCGATGCCACCGCTGACTAAGATGATGATGAGGGTGCTTATGATAGCCCAAGTTTCATGGGATAGATAGATCAGATTCCTGACTTCAGGTTTGAGCAACACGGTGAGGAAAATGGCCGTTGCAAACGTGGTGATGATAGCCGTTACGGCACGTATTTTTTGGACTTGCTGATTATTTGCTTGAACCAAGCTGGCTGTTTGATGCGCCGCCAAATGTGATGCACACGATTGTAAAAATTGGACGGATCGAACCATGTGGGTTTGTATATTTTGATAATAGATGCGACGGGCTTCTTGGATATAGGGCAGAGGGTCTTGTGCCAAGCGGGTTAAAACCGATTGTTGGAGCTTGCCGATTTGTAGAAGAGTTGCAATTTCAATGTTTAACTTCTCAATTTCGGCGGGGTTGTTGTTGGTGTTTCCTATCCGGCTTTTTAATAGGTCGATGGCTGGGCCATAGTGGTCCGTTAGGGCATCAATGATGTTGTGTAAAAGCCAGTCGGGCGCATTGAGCAATGCGCCGGGATTTTGCGCAACTTTGCCACGCGCATCAAATATGCCTTTGACCTGCTTGGCATGGTGGGTGACTAAAAAGCGCTCGCCTAAAAAACAGCCGACTTCGATGGTTTGTATGTGCTGGTCCATTTCTGCAATGTCGATGGCGTGCACAACAAAAAAGGCATACGTATCATATAGATCGAGCATAGGCAAATATCCGCCCTGGATGCAGTCTTCGGCTGCCAAGACGTGAAAGCCGAAAAGGCCGCCCAAAACGCCCATTTCTTCGCCGTCTGGGTCTTCTAAATCTGCCCAAATGATGCGGTCTTCATCTTCTAAGTGTTGGGGCAACTCAGCTATGCTGGGGGTTTCCATGCGGGTTGAAGATCGCGAATATGAAAAAATGCGGATCATTGAGATTCCTACTTTGAACAGAGGTAAAAATAGAAGGGTTCATGTATCATGAACTACGCATACGCCAAAGGTAGAATACGGCCAAAGAGGCAATGCCCACTGGGAAGACGAGTGTAAGCCAATCGACTATTTGCGTCAACAATGGGGGTTTATAATCGCCGTATTTGGCACGGGCAAATGTGGTCCAATCGGCCATGACACGGTTGCGTATTTCGGGGTCTCGCCAAGATTTGGCCAGTTCTTGTGCTTCGGCGGCCGTGATGGGCATTGCTGAGAGCTGTTTGCGCTTTTCGTCTGACAAACCCTCTTTTATAGCGGCTTGCCAGGTTTGTTGTAGGGCTTCATGTGAATCGATTACCAGCACACCAATCAAATCATTAACAATACTCCAACGTCCGCCGCCTGTCGCAGCATCGTAAATGAGATCTGATTGCCAGTGAAATGGGTTGAGTTTGATGGCCGCTTCTTTTTGGTATTGGTCATATAAATCGGGTAGCACTGTAAAGCGATTGAGTTGGCTTTGGACGGGCCCACCGGGGGCCCCTTTTTGTAAAAACCATAACTTTTGTCCCGCATCGGACATGACAAACTCTAAGAATAATTGTGCTGTTTCAAGATTGGGCGCGCCTTTTAGAATGGCAATGCCATCGGGATTGACAATGGTGAGGTTGTCGGGCATAATAAAGCCGATATATCCTTCACCTACTTGCTCGGATTGCATCCAGGCGTAAAAGTCGATAGACAAACCGTAGGCCACTTCTCCAACGGCAACTTCTTTGGGCGCATAAGAACCACTTGCACCAAAATTGCGCACATTGGCACCCATTGTGGTTATCACTTCCCAACCGCGATCCCAACCGTATGCTTGCAATATGAGTTCATAGGCCATGTGAACACTGCCACTTTTTCGAGGATCACCTGAACCAACCCAGGAAAAAAGCTTAGGATCACCGAGATCCGCCCAGGTTTTTGGGGGGGAAAACCCCAATATGTCGAGCACACGTGTGTTGTAAACAATGCCAAAACCGGCCAATGTGGCGCCATACCATTGATAGTGGGGGTCATATAGAGGTACGCCACCAATTTTGGCGGGTAAGCGTGTTAATATTTCGTTGGGTAAGGCGTAGGGTTGACAAAGGCCTCTTTCTGCAAGGTCCATGTAAGGATCCATACCTCCGCCAAAGAATAGGTCGATGTTAATACCTTGGGGCGTGCGCCCAAATTCAGATTTAATGTAGCGCATGATGGAGCTTGTACCACCACCGATATCGAGCCATTCGAGGCGCACTTCTCGACCTGTCTTTTTTTTGTAGTAGATTTGGAATGCCGCGTCAAATTCATTCTGGATCTCATCTGAGTGCGGCGACATTAAAACCAACTGATCGGCTTGTGAAGATCCCAAGAAGAGGGTTTGTGTAAAGAAGAAACAAAAAATAAAAAATAAAGGAAGGCGCATTGTTGTCGTCTTATAATGAAAGATTAAAAACTATCGGTTGGCTGCTGGTATAGTAGCGCACGGTTTACTTTGTGTCAAACATAAAAAACGCGCTCTGAAGACTCAGAGCGCGTTTGAGAAGGGATACTTTTGATTCACGATCCTGTGGTGATACGGCCAATACGATTGCCAGCAGGGTCGGTAACCCAAATCGCGCCTGTAAAATCGACATCTATGTTTTCAATATCAAACGCCGATATGGGCAACTCATATAATATTAGGCGGCGGGTTTCTGGGTCAAATTGTGCAATGTGATGGTTTGCTTGGCCTGCAATCCAAATGCGTCCGCTGCGGTCGCTATCAAGGGCATGTGGGTGGGACAATTCTTGAGGTAGGGCATAAAAAATGGTGCGCTTGGTTTGAGTATCAAATTGCCCGAGTTGACCTCTTTGCGCATCTGTAAACCAGATATTTCCTGTTTTGTCCAGAATAATTTGACGAATATCTAAGCGGCCTTCTGAAAGATCAAAAAGCGTGACTTCTTCGGTTTCTGGATTGAGCATGCCCAAACGGCCAGAGGCTGTTTCTGCAAACCAGATATGCCCCGAGTCATCGACGCCAATGCCGCACAAATTACTGCTTGGAATGTTGAGCGGAAACTCATCTACACTTTCGCTGGTGGGATCTAAGCGCCCGATGCGGCCACCTGAGGATTCGCCAAACCACAAAACCCCTTTATCGTCAAAAGTGAGGGTTTTTGGGCGACTGCCCGGTGTTGGAATCGCAAAGGTGCGGCTTTCTTCGGAGAAGGGATCAAAACGGCCAATGCGGTTACCACTAACCTCGGTAAACCAAACACGCCCTTGGGCATCGAGGGTTACGCTATGGGGTTGTCCGCCTGGGGTATTGAGAGGAAACCCCACAATGGTTTCGGTGCGAGGATCAAACCGCCCAATTTGGTGGGTGCCAGAATCTGTAAACCAGACACGGCTTTGCGCATCTACTACAAGGTCTTGTGGGCGACTGCCAAGAGTAGGGATGTTGAAAAAGTCGATTTGCGCAGCGGCATCTTGGGCAAATACTTGTTCTACGGAAATGGATGTGTTGCGTTGGGCAAAGGCTTTGGCAAAAATTAGAAAATCTTGGAAGTCAACTCTGCCATCTGGATGCAGATCATAACGGAGCTGGGTGCTTCCAAAAGCTTGAATAAGCGCTTGAAAATCACGTTCATCAATAACACCGTTGCTATCAAAATCTATGCTGGGGGTTGTTTGCGCTTGACTGATAAGAGGAACAAGCAGAGCAAAAACAAACAAGCAGAGTCGGATTAGGGACATCTCTGGTTTCTCCTGAAGCACAATGGCTGTGGGGAAGATGACATGAAACTATTATCAGCATGTGTGCTTTACAAGATCGTTATTTTAGATGATCTCCAAATGTGCCCCCCGCCATTCGGAAATTATTTTGTCTAATAAAAAGATCCTACAATGTTAAATATCTATAACATGGAATCGGCATGTCAAGCGTTTTATACACTACCAAAACACACCGTTACCACATATTGTATTTTTTGATGCAAGCATACACTATATTGGGTTTTTAAAATGTCTTAAGAACTCCGTTTTTTTCGAAAATTCCGATTACCTTGTGGATTGCGACTGCTTTGATGCGTTGATACTTGGTTAAGGTCGGGTGCCTTGCCGCGCCATTTTGGGTCTAGGTCTTTGTCTTGTAGCAGGCGTTTGAGGGTTTTGAGGTCGCGGTCTGTTACAAAGGTTAAAGCGGTGCCTTCTCTTCCCATGCGTCCTGTGCGCCCGGTGCGATGGGTGTAGGACTCGGATGAGTTTGGAAATTCGTAATTAATGACATGGGTAACATGTGTAAAGTCTAACCCGCGTCCTGCGACATCGGTGGCAACCAAAAGATGAATTTCTTTGCGGCGAAATTTATTAAAAATTGAGGTGCGTTGTGATTGTTCTAACCCCCCGTGAATATAATCGACAGATGGGACGATATTTTTGAGTTCGCGAATGAGGCGACTGCCATTTGATCGGGAATTGCAAAAGATAATTCCTTGTCCGATCTTTTCGTCTTTGAGATAGGCTTCGAGCATTTTGAGACGGTCGTTGTTGCGAACGACTTGAAAGTGATGATTTAAAGATTGTGGTGAGGCTTGACCTTTGATCAGTTCGGAACGCACGGGATCTTTAAGATACGATCGTGATAAGCGTTCGACTTCTTTGGGCATGGTTGCTGAGAACATGAGCGTTTGATGTTCGTGCATAAGACATGACATGATGAAGTCAACATTTTCGACAAAGCCCATTTTGAGCATTTCGTCTGCTTCATCTAAGACGATGGTGCGCACTTGATCAAGGGGCATGACGTTGTTCCACAAGTAGTCGATCAAACGCCCGGGTGTGGCAACTAAAATTTGCACGCCATCTTTGAGCTTCGCTCTTTGGATGTCCATGTCAAAACCACCAAACATGGCAAATGGGGCAACGCGGGTGTATCGGGCAATGCTGGCTATTTCGGCAACATACTGTTGGGCCAATTCACGTGTGGGCACCAATATCATAGCTTGAATGGCACGCACATCGGGGTCTGACATTTGTACGAGGGGGATACCGCAGGCACCTGTTTTTCCTGAGCCTGTTTCTGCCAACCCCATCACATCTTTGCCCGCTAATATGTGAGGGATTGTTGCCTCTTGAATAGGGGTTAAATCTTCGTGTGACATTTCTTTGAGCCCTCTTAAAATCTGAGGGTGTAAATCTAATTCGGTAAATTTCATTGGGTATCCGTTGTGATATTGGCAGTGGAGACACCGGCTTGAAGGCTGCTCATTTCTGAGGTTTTTAAAATTTGCCGGTTCGCGATTCGTATTTGGTGGGTTTGCCTAAGGTGGGTCCGCCATTCTTAACCCAGTGGGCGACCCAATTGACGATGGTATCTATGGGGGTTTGTGGGTGGGCGAGTTGGTTAAACATTTTGGTTGCATCACCGAGTAAGGCATTGTCACTTTCATTACCTTCGAAAATGGGATTGATGTTCATTTTTTCACCGAGCGAGATTGCCAGTTCGCGGATGGGTAGAACATCTTTACCGGTCATGTTTATGATATTGGCAGGGGTGTTACAGTGGGGAAACATTTGGGCAAGGTAGGCGTTGGCATCGCCTTGCCAAATTTGGTTGACGTGGCCCATGGCCAGATCTATGGGAATTTGTGCGTGAATTTTTTGGGCGATGTCAATGAGGATGCCGTAGCGTAATTCGGTGGCGTAGAAGAGGCGTACAATGGCGAGGGGGGTGTTTTGTTGTTTGCTGTAGAATTCGGCGAGGCGTTCGCCTCCTAAGCGCGACATGGCGTATTCACCAATGGGTTCGACGGGGTCTGTTTCTGTTGCGCCTGATGTGGTGACCGATGTGTATTTGTAGACGTTTCCGGAGGAGACATAGATGATACGTGATTGGGGAAAGCGCTTTAAAACTTTTCCGGGTAACATGGTATTCATGGCCCAGGTGAGGGGTTCGTTGCCTGTGGCACCAAATTTGTGGCCTGCCATGAGGTAAATGTAGGGTGCATCGGGTAGGGCATTGAGGGCGGCATCGTCTAAGAGGTCGCATTTGTGGGTTGTGATGCCACGGGTGTTGAGGTCGTCTTGGTCTGATGGGTTAGAGAAGCGAGATACGCCGATGACCTTTTTTGCGCCTGCGCGTACGAGCAGTTCGCCGAGGGTGGGGCCCATTTTGCCTGCGATGCCGAGGATCATGATGTCGCCGTTGAGTTTGGTGACGGCATCTTTTACGCAGGGGGATGGGGTGGTCATTTGGTTGATGAGTTGGGGTTCGGTGTCGATTTGTTGCATGGGGCCTCGTAAAAAGATGGAGCGGTTAAGGTTGGGTGCTTGAATGGTTGGTTTGATAATTCAAAAGCGTTTGTTGCTGTTTATGCCTGCGGCGCGTTCTTTTCTTGAACACCCAAGAAAAGAACCAAAAGAAGGGTGCCACTGCGTGGGGCTTTAATTTTCTTCAGTGTTTTTAGGAGCGCAAACCACCCTTACCTGCCCGCGCAGTTCCCACCCTACCACCTCGTGTTCCACACGCCCAACACCCACACACCACACCCGCACCAACTGCACAACGGTCCACACCACCAGCGAGTCGTATTCGTGTTTTCCCTTGTTATGAGAAAGCTAAAAGTACGTTGGGAATATAGATGTTATGTGGGGGAGACACAACTTAAAACAATTGACATCTCTTCTAAGTTGCGATAGGTTGGACAAAAAATGGTCAGCGGTTCGTTTTTGGCGATCAATTAAAATCTGAACCATTTTTTTTAGCTCTGATTTAAGCTGATTGTTGATTGCTGGTCGTTTGATTTTTTTATAGACTTAAGCGGTTCGATCACGAACATTTTTATTCATTGATGAAAGATGGCGGATATGATTTTTTTGAGACAAGTTTATACCTTACTTGAAGGCCGCCGGTTGTTTATGGTGGGGTCGATTTTTTGTGGGTTGGTCTTTGCCGGGGCCAATTTGTTGCCGCCTTTATTGATTCGTAAGTTGATTCAGTGGGTGACTGTTTCTGATGCGTCGGCAGATCTGTATGGGGTGAGTTTGTTGCTGTTGGGGATTTATTTGGTGCGTGGGGTTGCTCGGTATGGATATGGGTTTTTCTCTCATGTGACGGCTTATCGGGTGATGCACGATTTGATGGTGCGTGTTTATTCGCATTTACAAACGTTGTCACACAATTTTTTTAACACGCAGCGAACGGGCAATTTGATTTCTCGGTCGGTGAATGATGTTGAGGCGATTGAAGATTTTATTTCGCATGGGATTCCAGAAACAGCGCTTGCGGTTGTGATTCCAATTTCAATGGTGAGTGTGCTTTTTTATTTAAACCCCGAATTGGCGTTGATTGCTATTTTGCCCATTCCGTTGGCTTCCTTTTTGGTGTATCGCTATGTGTCGAAGGTGCGCAAGATGTGGCATGGGGTGCGTGAGCAATTGTCTGATTTGGTTTCTACCTTGCAAGACAATTTGTCGGGCATTGTGGTGATTAAGTCGTTTGTAAGAGAAGCGGACCGTGCCAAACGCGTTACTGAACACAGTGAAAAATTTAGAGATCGCATGATTGAGGCCAATACGATTTCATTGCTTCCGGCGGGTATTATTGAGGCCACTGGTGGATTGGGCATTGTGTTGGTGATTTGGAGTGGGGGCACAATGGCGCTGCAAGATCGGATTTCGGTGGCGGATTTGTTTGTGTTTATTGTGTATATGGGTCACATCTATCAGCCATTTTTGCAATTGGCATCGTTTAATGATGTGTTGCAAAAGGCGGCAGCCAGTATTGAGCGGGTGTTTGAATTATTGGCTGAAGAGACGGATATTGTTGATGCGCCTCATGCTGTGATTCCACAAGATATGAAATGGGACATTCGATTTGAAAACTTGACGTTTGGATATGACGATCAGGTGTCGGTTTTAAGGAATATTGATTTGAAGATTGATGAGGGATCTGTGGTTGCGCTTGTGGGACCCACGGGTGTGGGTAAGACAACATTGGGCAGTTTGATTCCTCGGTTTTATGACCCTCAGCAGGGTGCAGTATGTGTGGGGGGGTATGATGTGCGTGAATTGCCGCTGAAGTTCTTGCGGGAACATATTGCGTCTGTGTTGCAAGATGTGTTTTTGTTTCACGGTACGGTGTATGATAATTTGAGCATTGGGCGACCCGATGCGGGTGAAGATGCGGTTCGTGCGGCGGCACAGGCGGCCAATGCGGCGGGTTTTATTGAAGATTTGCCGCAGGGTTATGATACCATGATTGGCGAGCGGGGTGTGCGGCTTTCGGGTGGGCAGAAACAACGGCTTTCGATTGCACGGGCTTTGTTGAAGGACGCCCCTATTTTAATTTTGGATGAGGCGACGTCGTCTGTAGATGTGGAGACGGAGATATTGATTCAAGATGCACTTTTAAAGTTGATGCACAATCGCACGACATTGGTGATTGCGCACCGGTTGTCTACGATTCGCAACGCCGATCAAATTGCGGTGGTTGATCAGGGGCGCATCAGCGAATTGGGAAATCATCAAGCACTGATGGATTTGGACGGGCTTTATGCACGGATGGTGCGAGCGCAGGATGTGTCACGGGATTGGCAGATTGGGTAAATGCTGGGGGTAGGAAAAGCAGGGCAATCTTGTAAGGGTGTTGGGAAGAGGAAGGGTAAAGTAATCCCAGAGGTGGCACAAGCTCTGCCTACCATGTAGCGGGGCGGAGTCATTCGAGGGTCAAGTCCTATTTTTAGTTGAAATAGACAGAGGCGTTGGATCAGTCAGCAGCGAAATTGTATTGAACCTCTGGTTCAAGTTTCAAATCTTTTTGTAGCGCGAGTCTCAGCAAGGGTAGGA
>Ga0114999_10006253_pt1 | contig 13776 bp, 12 predicted proteins | sample ArcticOcean_MG_C_3_FD_89820 | JGI IMG/M metagenome (GOLD analysis project Ga0114999, IMG submission 89820) | Marine microbial communities from western Arctic Ocean - ArcticOcean_MG_CB8_126 | ecosystem: Environmental > Aquatic > Marine > Oceanic | place: Arctic Ocean: Canada Basin | collected...
CGGCCCCACCTGCCCCAACACCATGTCCCCAGTGCGCAGATTGAACCTGCGTACCTGCGACTGCGCGACGTAGACATCAGTCTGACCGCGACGCCGTCCGTTGTGGCGGAGGAAGCCGTAACCATCCGGCATCAACTCAAGCACCCCGGACGCCAGCAGGTAGCCCTGGTTGGCAGCAATCGCTGTCAGTACCCGGTACAACGCATCGTCCCGCATGATGTTCGCAGGGATCGGGACATCGCTCTGCTCTATATCCCGAAGGATCTCGACCAGGTCTTCAGTGGTCTTCGGCTCAAGCTCGCTAAGATTCATAGAGTCTCCGGGGCCGCGCCGTCCTGGCGGCTTACGCGTCTTTGGTGCAACTGCAAAAGATGGTGGTGATATGTAGCGGCGGCAGAACGCCGTCGCGGTGAATAGGTAGGTTGACAGTCAGAGGGAGGCCTATAGCGCTCAATACTCTTCAGTAGCCAGGTGTAGTCGTAGATAAAGAAAGAGGGGTTGGCTGGGATGGATAGTCATGAGGAGCATGGCAGCAGCCAATTCGTGCGAACAGTGGGGCAAGTGGTGAAAAGAAAAGGGAAACAGCTGTTTGAACGCTGCGAAGGTATCATACCATGCCCTTTTGATCTTCGCAACCCCCCTATTTGCTGCGTGATAGGTGTCCACCCCGCGCAGAGCGAAACGCAGACCCGTTCTACGAACGAAAACTTGCGATAATCCCGGGCTCGTTGGTGGGGAGTCGGTGACGCCAGTCGGGGCTCGCCCTCGGATCTCTTGGCTTCGCCGCAGGACTAAAGGTCGCTCGGCGCTCTGGGATGGCTGGGGTTGCGGAAGGGATCCGAGACGGTGTGGCACCGGCACGCCCGCCATCGCCGAGTGGCAGCACCCCGTCGCGCGAGGACGCAGACCCGCATCAGCGTTGGGCTTCCTCGGCTAGCGGGAGCTCAGGCTGCGCCCCCGGACGCAGGACCAACGATGCCGCCTCGACGAAATCGCGGAACAACGGATGCGGCTCCTGCGGACGCGACCGGAATTCAGGGTGGAATTGCACCCCAACCATGAACGGATGGTCCACGTTCTCCACGATCTCCACGAGCCTGCCGTCGGGGGACAGGCCGCTGGCGAGCACGCCGGCCTCCTGCAACGTCTCTCGGTACTTGTTGTTGAACTCGAACCGATGCCGGTGGCGCTCGGTGATCATCTCAGTCCCGTACGACTTGGCGGCTTTCGATCCAGGCATTAACTGGCAGGGATAATTGCCCAGCCGCATGGTGCCCCCCATCTCGCTCACGTCGCGCTGATCGGGCATCAGGTCGATCACCGGATTCACCGTCTCTGGATCGAACTCCGTGGAGTTCGCGTCCGGGAGGCCAAGCAGGCTGCGTGCCGATTCCATCACCATGACCTGCATGCCTAGGCAGAGGCCCAGGTAGGGGACACCTTGTTCGCGTGCGTATGCGACTGCGTCCACCATGCCCTCGACACCGCGAGCACCGAACCCGCCAGGCACCACGATGCCCGCTGCATGGTCCAACCACTCTTCCGCACCGTCGCGCTCGATGTCCTCAGAATGTACCCACGTGATATCCACATCACGTCCATGGAAGACGCCCGCGTGTCGTAGCGCCTCCTTAACGGAGAGGTACGCATCTGGCAGGTCGGCGTACTTGCCGACGACCGCGATGGGCAATCCCTTACGCGTGTTGGCCATGCGATTCACCATCTCGCGCCATTCCCCCAGGTTGCGGGGCGTAGCATCCAGATGCAGCCCATCGATGATCAGGTCACCGATACCGCTTTCCTCCAGTACCAAAGGAACCTCGTAGATGTTGTTCACCGTCAACATCGGGATCACGGCATCACGCTGCACGTCGCAGAACAATGCGATCTTGTCCTTGACGTCCTCGGCGATCGCGAAATCGGAGCGACACACGATCGCATCGGGCTGGATGCCGATGGCCCGCAACTCACGCACACTGTGCTGAGTCGGCTTGGTCTTCAGCTCACCCGTCGCACCGATGTGCGGCAGCAAGGTGACATGGATGTAGTACGTGTTATCGCGTCCCACGGCCGTCCGCATCTGGCGGATCGCCTCAAGGAACGGCTGGCCCTCGATGTCGCCGACAGTTCCGCCAACCTCGACGAGCATGACGTCAGGCTGCTGGTCCGCCGCAGCGTTGAGCATGAACTCTTTGATAGCGTTCGTCACATGGGGAACCGTCTGGATCGTCCCGCCCAGGTAGTCGCCACGGCGCTCCTTGGCGATCACCTGCGTGTAGATCTGCCCCGCAGTGATGTTCGAGCTTCTCGTGAGCTCGATGTCAATGAACCGCTCGTAGTGGCCTAGGTCGAGGTCGGTCTCGCAACCGTCCTTGGTCACGAACACCTCACCGTGTTGGTACGGCGACATGGTTCCGGGATCAACGTTCAGGTAGGGGTCAAGCTTCTGGATCGCCACGGACAAGCCACGGCTTTTGAGGATCCGGCCGATGGAGGCCGCGCTGATCCCTTTGCCCACGGAGCTAACCACCCCACCTGTCACGAATACATATTTAGTCAACTTGAGTCGCCGATCCCTTCAAGGATTCGTTTGCTGATCACTCTGGACGTGGAGAACCGGACGGCCCTTGGATCAACCGCCAACGGGCTGAAAGTCCCATGAAAAAAGGGGACACTTCCCCGTCGAATCCGTTCCCGGTGTTTCGAGCGGTGTGTCCCCAACATCTAGGCGATTCTAGAGAGGATATTTAAAGAGTGTCAAGGCTGACAGAACCGTTTCCCGGCCTAATCTGGCGAGCCTTCACTGCCGCCATCCCCTTGCCTCTCCTGACGTAAGAATTCTTCGATACTCGCCACCGCCTGATCGGCGTCGGGAATCACACCGGGCTCTGCACCGCTCCCGGCGGGCTCAGGCTCATCCACTGATTCCGTTGTCGTCCGGTTTCTGCGGGCATCCCATTGGGCTTCGAGCTTCTCGACGTACTCAACGACATCGGACTCACCGTCCAACGCCTGCTCCACACGGCCCTCGAAGTTCACCCCTTGTGACTCGAGTGCGTCAACCGATACGTTGATGCCCACCAGCTACTCCAGCCCACGCACCAAACTCAAACTGACCTTCGGGTTCGGGGTGACTTGCAAGTAATGCGGCGCGTGGCCCCACAAGCTCACGGCCGGTATGCCCGCGCGGCGGAGCGTGTCCGTCATCACTCCCGCGATCCCCGTAGGGCCCGTGTAGCGCGACCGCCGCACGTGGATGCCCTTCAGCATCCCCCGTAGTTCTGGGCTCGTCGCTGTGCCCGTGATGCGAACTTCCCGCGTGTGGGGGACCGCATCCAGCAGCGCCCCGACCTGAATCACCTTGGTAACGCCGAGGGATTGGATCTCTTCCAACATCGACTGGCAGAACGTCCGCCACTTCACGTTGGGTTCGATACCCACGAGCACAAGAAGGTCGTTCTCCGCATCCTCACGACGTATGGCGTAGAACTCGTTGGCGGGCCACTCGATGTAGCGCTCGCCATCGTCATCGAATTTCGTCTTAGGGCGCACCCGTGTGAAGTTGTAGAACTCCTCGGGATCCACCTCAGCGAACTTCTCGCCCTTGAGCTGCTTCACCACGTAGCGCAGCGCATGCGTAGCCGAATCCGCAGCGTCCGCCCAGCCAGCGAACGCGAACAGCAACGTCGGATCCCGAAGGTCAGTAGGCGGGTTGTTGTAGGTCAGAAATGCCATCGAATCACTCGTTCAGCGCAGGTCGTACGACCTGCCTAGTGTACCACCCAGGAGCCCAGTCCCTCTGTTAGTCGAGGACGGCGTTATCGATCAGCCGCACCTCACCCATGCGCACGGCTGCAACCAGCAAGCTGGGGCCCAAGCCGGTCCAGGGAGCGAACGTCTGCTCGTCCACCAGAGCGACATAGTCGGCCGCTTGGAAAAGCGGCTCCCGAGCCAACAGCGCGCGGCAGCCCTCCTCGAGCCTCGCCGCGTCCTGCATCCCAGATCGGTAGCGATCACGCATCGCTGATAGCGCAAGGAAGAACGCGGGCGCGGCCCGTCGTTGCTCTTCGCTCAACGCCGCGTTGCGACTGCTGATGGCTAGTCCATCGTGTTCTCGGATCGTCGGCATAACGGCGATCGTCACAGGGATATCCAGGTCGCCCACTAGCCGACGGACAACCGCCACTTGCTGAGCGTCCTTGCGACCGAAATACGCAACATCTGGCAGTGACTGAAGCAGCAGCTTTGCAACCACCGTCGCGACCCCGTCGAAGTGCCCTGGGCGCGCTTCGCCCTCAAAGCCCAGCGCCGGGCCATCCATGTGAACCACAGTAGTGAAACCAGGCTTGTACATCTCGTCGACGGATGGCGTGAACACCAAGTCTACCCCGTCGCCTTGGAGCAACGCCAGATCCTTCTCGATGGGGCGCGGGTAGCGGGCCAGGTCTGCGGCCTCGCCGAACTGCGTGGGATTGACGAAGATCGTTGCAATCACAGTGGCGCAATCGGCCCTGGCCTGTCTGACCAGGCTGAGATGCCCCTCGTGCACAGCGCCCATCGTCGGCACCAATCCCACTGGCCGCGGCATGCTTTGCAGAGCGGCCCTCAGTTCATGAACCGTGCAGACCTGAAGCATCAACGGTCGATGGGCACGTCGCCCATGAGCTCGCGCAGCACCACGTCGTCGATCTCGGTAGTGTGCTCAGCCGTTGGGAAGTTCCGATCGCGCACGTCACCTGCGTATGCAGCGAGCGCCTTTTCGATGATCCCCTTCAGGTTCGCGTACTGCTTCCCATGCTTGGGGAGCCTGTCGCTTAGGCCCAGCACGTCGTGCAGAACCTGGATCTGACCATCACAGCCCATGCCCGCGCCGATCCCGATGGTCGGCACCCGCAGGCACTTCGTCACAACCTGCGCGAGCGGCCCCGGAACCGACTCCAGCACGATGCCAAAGGCACCAGCAGCCTCCAGCGCCTCCGCGTCCTCCAACATCTCTTGCGCCTGCGGCAAAGTCCGTCCCTGGATGCGGTATCCACCGAGCTGGTTGACCGACTGCGGCGTTAGTCCTAGGTGCCCGAGCACGGGGATACCCGCATCGGTGATGCGCTCAACAGTGTCCGCGATGGACTTGCCGCCCTCCAGCTTCACCGCATGGGCGCCAGCCTCTTGGACCAACCGCCCGGCGTTGCGAACCGCGTCCTCGATGCTGGCCTGGTAACTCATGAACGGCATGTCCGCCACGATCAGCGCCTCGCGGGCACCGCGAACCACCGCTTGCGTGTGGCGAACCATGTCGTCCATCGTCACATGCACGGTCGACCCAAACCCGAGCACCACGTTACCCAAGCTATCCCCCACGAGGATCAACGGGATCCCCGCAGCATCGGCTAGCTTAGCGGTTGGGTAGTCGTATGCAGTGATGCAGGGAATCGGCTCCCCAGCCCGCTTCATCTCTCGGAATTTAGTGATTCGTACAGCCATCGCTAGTCCTTATCTACATCTACCGTTAGTGACCCGATCGCGGGCTCCAGAAACTCGCCGTAGAGAGCGTCCCAGGTATCCAACGGTCCTGTCGGACGCCCTGCCTCAGTGGCTAGCACCGCCGACCTTCTGCTTATCGACGTGTAGAGCGGGATGAGTTCGGGTGCCACACGATCGATCTCTTCCAGGTGCAAGCGCACCGTGCCCACGTCGCCGCGCGACACCGGCCCGGTCACCGTCGCACCTTCGCCCAACGAGCGAACATTTTCAAGCGTAGCCGCTGCGACAGCGCCTATGGCCCTGCGGCCCGCCTCCTCAGGCAGTCCAGCAGCCTCCCAGACGCGGCGAGCCTCGCGCAGTAACGTTGTTAGGTAGCCGCACGCCAACACCGATGCTGCATGATATAGCGCCCGTGCCTCTGAGGGCACCAGCAGCGGCTCACCACCGACAGCGTTGGCCATCTCCGCAAGCTCACCGTAGAGATCATCGTCGGCCTCGATCCCGAACGTGACGCCGTCTAATCTTGCTGAGCCTGCCAACGTCTGGAACGGGTGCCACGATGCGATCCGCGCACCGCCAGCTGCAGCGGGGGCCAGCACATCTGCACCGAGCGCTCCGCTCACGTGCACCACCGCCTGCCCTGGCTTCCAGTTCACCTGGCCAGCCACTTCAGCGATGGCACCATCGTTGGTCGTTATCAGCACCAGATCTGCCGCATCGGCCGCGCCTTGAGCGGATGTCACCGCGCACGCCCCTACACCGCCCTGCTGGCCCGCATCGTTGATGGCACTCGCCGCAGACTCAGCGGAGGCCTGGGTCCGGCTGGCCACCGCCACTATCTCGTAGCCAGCTCGCGCCAACGCGATGCCCAACACGTGTGCCGCGCGCCCCGCTCCGATGATCCCAATCGTCGATCGATCAGCCACCCACCACCTCCGAGTACGACGGGTGCCCATGCAGGCTCGTCGCGTTGCGTATCGCATTCACGATAGCCCTGGCCATCACCGTAGGTGCCAGCCCGCAAAGGCGCGGGTACTCGTCGATGGAGTCCACGAACCCGGTCGCGAGCGTGAAAACCGTATCGCCGTCATGCAACGTGTGCGTCGGCCGCACTGCCAGCGCCAGGCCATCGTGAGCGACCGTCGCCAAGCGATTCGCTTGCGCCTTCGTCAGCTTCAGCGATGTGCCGATCACGGCGATCGTCGTATTGCTGAGGGGCTCGGGGACGGCCATCTTCGGCGTGCGCCCGAAGTCAGGATTCGCATAGATACTCACACTGTCCACGGGCTTTCCCTCCACGAGCGGCCCTGCCAGCAACTCACCCGTGTTGGGCTCATGCACGCCACCCACCGCATTGACCACAGCCAACGCCGCCAGCACCAAGCCATCGCCCAGATCCATGCTTGCCGAGCCAACGCCGCCCTTCATGGACAGCCCCGCTCCCATCGTCTTCCCCACGGTCGCCCCGGTGCCCGCGCCAACCGTTCCCTGCTGAACGGGTTCATCGGTCGCAGCCTCAGCCGCAGCATAACCATCGGCGTCCGTCGGACGAACCGAACTCTCGCCGATCCCCAAGTCGAAGATGATCGCCGCAGGAACTATCGGCACGACCCAGTCGCGAACCTTGTGGCCGATGCCCTGGCTTTCCAGGTATCGCATCACGCCTGTAGCCGCCGCAAGTCCGTAGGCTGAGCCGCCAGCAAGCGTCACCGCATGCACGTGCTCAACCATATTCTCGGCTCGCAGGAGGTCTGTCTCGCGAGTCCCAGGAGCGGCGCCACGAACGTCCACGCCACCCACGGCACCCTCGCGGGCAACCACCACCGTACATCCGGTCCCAGCGACCAGATCCGTGCGGTGGCCTACCTCAAGGCCCATGACATCTGTAAGCGTTCCGTTGATGGTCGACCCCCCACGCTCTCTCGTTCTCGCTGGCTCTCGGTGCTCAGACGACAGATGCCCGCACAAGGCGGGCATCACTAATTAAGAAGAACGGCAGTGCCCTTTGTTATCTCGGTCGCCTTGGATCCGAGCAACCACGGGCGTCTCTCGATTGTCCGAACGGCTCACCCTCCCCCGCAGGGAATGGGTTGCCCATACAGAATATGCGCCGCCCAAGCCATGGTCAATCGGATAGCCATACGTGCGCTATCATCCCCACGCCTTCACTTCGACAGACCTTGGCGCATCTTGGACGGCCCTTGAGCACACCACCCCGCCAGCGCAAACCTCGTTTCTTCTACGGCTGGGTAGTCGTCGCCGTCGTAGCCGCAGGCGGATTCAGCGCCAGCGTCGAGAGCTTCCCCGTTCTCGGGGTATTCCTCAAACCCATCACCGACGACCTCAACTGGTCTCGCGCGGCTTTCACCGCCCCCATATCGATAGGCGGATTGCTCGGTGGCGTGTTCGCGCTGCTCCTCGGCCCGTTGGTTGACCGCTACGGCTCCCGCTGGGCGCTCGGCATCGCCTTCGGCCTGCTGGGCCTCTCGTTCATCCTCATGTCCCTCATGGGCAGTCTCTGGCAGTACTACGCCATCCAGATCGTCGCCCGTAGCATGAACACCGGCGTCCTCGCCGTTGCCACAGCCGTGATCATCCCCAACTGGTTCATCGTTAAGCGTGGTAAAGCCCTATCCCTCGGCGCCATGGGCTTTCCCCTCGGCGCTGCGGTCATGCCCCTCTATGTGCAAGGCCTCGCCAGCCTCTGGGGGTGGCGCGCCGCCACCGTCGGAGCAGGCCTCCTCATCTGGGTCATCTCGCTGATCCCCTCGGCCCTGCTGCTCAGACGCAGACCCGAAGACGTGGGACTCCTGCCCGACGGCGCGCAGCCCGTTGAAGAGACCGGCCCGACGGCTCGGCCAACCAACGACATGCGCCAAGGCCCCGAGGAACCCACGGTCAGGCTGGGCTCAGCCATGCGGCTGCCCACCTTCTACTTCATCCAGGCTGCGGGTTCGCTGTGGTGGTTCGGGCGCACCGGTCTCGGCCTCCACGCCATTCCGTACTTCACGGATCAGGGGCTCAGCGCCCAAGTTGCCGTCACCGCCCTCGTTGTTCACTCCCTCTTCTCGATCCCTGGGGCATTCATGGCGGGGTACCTGCGCGACCGATTCAGCATCCGCTGGATCATGGCTGGCGACTACGCCCTGACCGCAGCCGCAGTCGTTCTCGTACTCTTCGCCGACACTACCCTGCTCGTTATGATCTGGGCCGTCTTCTACGGCACCGTTCAGGGTGCGGCCAACCCCCTGCAACGGCTGATCGTCGCCGACTACTTCGGCAGGCGGCACCTAGGGTCGATCGAAGGGGTGTCCCGCGCTATCCAGAACATCGCTCAAGCCGCAGGGCCCTTGGTCGCCGCCGCCGTCTACGATGCCACGAACAGCTACCAAGTCATCTTCACCATCTTCATCGGCATCAACCTCGCCGCCGCGCTGTTCATCGCCATGGCCCGCCCGCCACAACACACCTAGTTCGCGGCGTCTTGCGTTCATGTTCACAGTTGGAGCCGTTGTTGAACCTCGTGTCTCCGTAGATTAACCGACTGACCGTCGCGGATTTCGCTATACAAACGCGTTGACGGGCCAAATTCATCATCGCTCGCGCGGAAGCGGAACGCCGATGCTGCTACGTAGTCTGGACGCTCTTCGAAAGCCATCCACCGGCGACCTTCGGCCTCAGCAACTTCCCCCGTCGTGTTGGATCCTGCAAAGATATCTAGCACCATGTCCCCAGGGTCATTCAGGAATCGGTTATGTACGCCGGATTCGTGTGCATCAATTTTCACATTCGCTACTTATAGTCTGTAGGCGCAGAGTCATCGTTCGCTGAGGCTTTCGCTCGTGAAAGCGAGCAAAGCAACAAGAACTCGGCTCACGTTCGCTCGGAACCTCCGTGAGCGACGTGAAGCGCTGGGCCTGTCCCAAGAACATCTAGCTGATCTTGCGGCCTACATCGTACCTACATCAGTTCCGTTAAGCGGGGGGAGCGCAAAGTTTCGATCGACAATATCGACCGAATCGCAGCGGCCCTGAATGTATCACCCTCTGCGTTGCTAGAGGGAACCCGATGACGTTCACCCCTCACGATGATATCTCCGCATTCCAAACGATATGGCCATCGGTTCAAAAATATCAGCAGCTCGCCACGAAACACGGGATCAACGACATCTTCCAAGATAACGGTGGCAAGATACTCCAAGTTCTTCTACAACTTGGCCTTTTCGCGCTGCCAGGACGGGAAGGCAATCACGCCTCCGACGCAGAGGGTAACGAGTTTGAAGCTGAAATCGGTAAATATTAAGCTGACCACGTCTTTCTCCACTCACCACCACATCAATCCCGTCATAATCGCAAAATACCGGCAGGTCGATTGGATTTTCGCTGTGTACAGCAACATAGAGTTGCAAGCCGTCTATCGGCTAGTGCCATCTGACCTGGAACAGTACTACGCCAAGTGGGAAACCAAGTGGCACGCTGACGGCGGCCAAGATATCAACAACCCCAAAATCCCATTGAAGCATGTCACCGCGGCAGGTGAGTTGCTTTTCGGAGAAAACCCTGCATAGCGGTCGTCACGTCCGTTGGGCTCCCACCTCTCACCAGTTTAAAGCAAGAAGAGGCGAACCTCTCGGCCCGCCTCTTCTTGCTTATGTCTGTCGTGTCCCCGCCAAGCCCACCCCCAACGCCAAGGCCAGGAATCGTCCCACGCCAACCGTCGATCCACGACCCGGGCAGGCACGTAGATGCAGGGCGTGCCCTGCTAGATCTGGCCGGCGCGCTGGAAGATCTTGCCTTCCGTCGCGATCGTCGGGGCTGACACCAGTTCCGCCTTCTCGTGGAATTCCTTGATCGTCTGTGCGCCCACCATGCTCATGCTCACCTTGATGGCACCCACCAGGTTGTGGGTACCGTCCGTGCGACGGCTGGGGCCAAACAGCACCTGCTCCAAGCTCGCGGAAGCACCAACATTGATGCGCGTACCACGGGGCAGCGCTGGGTGCGGGCTGGCCATGCCCCAGTTAAAGCCCTGACCAGGTGCCTCGAACGTCTGCGCGAACGGAGTGCCGATCATCACCGCGTCGGCGCCAGCGGCCAACGCCTTGTTCACATCGCCACCTGTCCGGATGCCACCGTCCGTGATGATCTGAACGTACTTGCCCGTACGAGCGAAGAACTCGTCGCGCGCAGCCGCGCACTCCATAGTCGCCGACACCTGCGGAACGCCCATGCCCGTCACATCGCGTGTCGTGCAAGCAGCGCCCGGACCGACACCGACGAAGATGCCGTCGATGCCCTGCTCCATGATTTCCAGCGTGGCGCTCGCGGTTACCGTGTTGCCGATCAACACAGGCACGTTCACGTCTGCCTTCAGGTCGGAGAAGCTCAAGCCTGTGTAACTGTTGGAGATGTGCCGCGCCGTCGTCACGGTGGACTGCACGACGATGATCTGCGCGCCAGCCTCAACGGCCAAGGGAGCGAGGCGCTTGGCGTTCTGAGGGGTAACGGAAACCGCGACCACGCCACCTGCAGCCTTCAGGTCTCTCACCCGCTCTTGGATCAAGTTGTCTTTCAGCGGAGCCGTGTATACCTTTTGCAAAACCTCAGTCACCGTCTCACGAGGCGCCGCGCGCACCTCTTCGATGGCCGACTGAGGATCCTCGTAGCGACCGTAGACGCCTTCGAGGTTCATCACACCCACACCGCCCGCTTTGGCCATGAGGCCAGCGAACGCAGGACTAACGATCGCGTCCATTGCGGACGCCATGATGGGGATCGTGAATTGGTAGGGGCCCACTTCAAACGTGGGAACGGAAAGCTCGGGGTTTGTGGTCACATCCCCCGGAACAATGGCGACCTCTTCAAACCCGTAGGTCCTTCGAAGTTCCTTAACCTGAACACGCGGTAGCACCATGGCTTTGCCCCCAAGATTTTGTAGTTATTAGGACAAAGGTATCAAAGCTCGGGGGCGATGGTCAAACCTTCCAAGCTGCCATGACGCACATGCGTTTACCAGGCCGTAGACTGCTCGGTGGCCGCAGTCAAGCACTCAGAAGCGAAAACGAATTTCAACGGATTTCGTCGCATTCACCCACCAAACCTGACCTGATTCCCCACCGGTGCAATCACGGCATTTGACTCGAACCAACCCCATACGGCGTCAGAAGTCGGCAGGCTCCATTGACTCGCGCCCATCCAGATGTGCTACATTTCGAGGAGTCGAATTAGCACTCTCGCTGCTCGACTGCTAATTCAGTGGAGCCACGGTGCGTCATGGACTCAGTTCCATCTCTCAACGAGCGACGCCAGCACTTGCTGGAGATCATCGTCGCCGATTACATCGAGACTGCGGCTCCCGTCGCGTCACAACAGATCGCGCGAAAGCACGAGCTCAGCGTCAGCTCGGCAACCATCCGCAACGACATGGCTGAGCTTGAGGAGATGGGTTACATAACCCGTCCGCACACCTCCGCAGGTGGCATCCCTGGCGACCTCGCCTACCGCTTTTTCGTTGAGCGACACGCCCGCACCGCGCGCCCCTCACGACAGTTCGAGATCCTCGTGCGCGGATCCCTACTGGCGGATTCCGGTGACCCCGACGAGTGGGCACGCCGTGCAGCCTCACTCCTGTCGAACAGCGTCCGCAACGTGGCCATCGCCACCCCACCGCAGATCGCGACGGCCAGGCTCAAGCAACTACAGCTCGTGCACCTGCAAGAGACTCAGGCTCTCCTCGTTATGGTTCTCCAGGACGCCACCGTGCGCCAACGCATGGTCAACATGGAAGTCGCCCTGTCCCAGGAGGAGCTGACCGACGCAGCCGTTCGACTCAACAAGCTACTTAGCGGCAAAACGACCGACCAGATCAGAACTGCCTGGGACGCTGACTACCAGCCTCACCCCTCCGACGACATCGTCGTCGTGGAAGTCCTCAAAGCCCTCGGCGAAGAGGAACAAGCCAACGATGTTCGTCAGTACACCCAAGGCCTGCACCACATCCTCAACCAACCTGAGTTTGAGAGCACCCACTCCGCCCGCGAAGCCGTCGAGGTTCTGGAGGATGGCGTAGCGCTCAAGCGCGTCATCATCAACACAGGCAAAGAGTCAGGCATCGACGTGATCATCGGCGAGGAGAACCCGCAGGAGAACCTGCGGCCTTACTCCGTCGTGCTCGCCCGCTACGGCATACCGGGTGAAGCGACAGGCGTCGTGGGCACCGTCGGGCCTACCCGCATGGATTACACTACTGCTATCTCCAGCGTTCGCTACCTCGCCAATTTTCTCAGCGAGTTACTCACGGCGTTAGGCGAAGAACGACCCCAGCCTGCATGACCACCAAACGCGATTATTACGACATCCTCGAAGTTGGGCGCAGCGCCTCCGAAGAGGACATCCGCAAAGCCTTCCGCCAGAAGGCCCTCGAGTTCCACCCGGACCGGAACAAGGAAGCGGACGCCGCCGACAAGTTCAAAGAAGTCAATGAGGCCTACCAAGTCCTCACCGACCCCGAACGTAGGCAGCGTTATGATCGCTTCGGCCACGCAGGTGCCACCAACGGTGGCGGCGCAAGCGCTGGTGGATTCGATGGCGCTGATGTTTTCGGGGGATTCGGAGACATCTTCGACGCCTTCTTCGGTGCCGGTCCACGTCAAGGCCGTAACCGGGCCCGCCCAGGCCGGGACCTCCAGACCAACCTCACGATCACTTTCGACGAAGCCGTCTTCGGCGCGACCAAGGAGATCGAGATCAACCGCACCGAGAAATGCAGCAAGTGCGAAGGCTCCCGCAGCGAGCCTGGTCATGACACCAAGACCTGCTCCAACTGCAAGGGCAGCGGTCGCGTGCGCCGGGCCCAGCGCAGTATGTTCGGCCAATTCATGACCGAAGCCGAATGCAACGTGTGCAACGGCAGCGGGTCTGAAGTCAGTCACCCCTGCACCCAATGCAAAGGTGCCGGACAAGAGCGCGCCAGGCGCAAGATTCAGGTTCAGGTCCCCGGTGGTGTCCCCCACGGCGCCAACCTCAACCTCCGTGGCCAAGGCGACAGCGGTGAGATGGGCGGCCCCGCAGGCGACCTCTACGTCGGCATGCACGTCCAGCCCCACGCCTTCTTCGAGCGCGACAACAACGACATCCTCTACACGTTGGACATCAGTTTCCCTCAGGCCGCCTTGGGCGCTGAAATAGATGTGCCCACGCTACAGGGGTCACGTACGCTGAAGATCCCCACCGCCACGCAAGCCGATGAGGTCTTTCGTATAAAAGGCCAGGGCGTTCCCCACCTAGGCCGCGAAGA
>Ga0114999_10006256_pt1 | contig 13772 bp, 13 predicted proteins | sample ArcticOcean_MG_C_3_FD_89820 | JGI IMG/M metagenome (GOLD analysis project Ga0114999, IMG submission 89820) | Marine microbial communities from western Arctic Ocean - ArcticOcean_MG_CB8_126 | ecosystem: Environmental > Aquatic > Marine > Oceanic | place: Arctic Ocean: Canada Basin | collected...
AGATACCAAGTTATCTTGCTTAGAGAAGTAGATAATTTAAAGAGTAAGTAACCTATAGCATTTAGTACTTTCATACCCAACACCCTGCCGTATCTTCACATTTGTAGCAACAAAAACCCCCGTGCGCATAATACCTCATAGGACAATTACTACTCCTCTCTCTCCTGATCCAGGAACGCACGCCTTGCCGCTTGCATAACTTCTTCAAGTGTTTGAAATATTGATATAAACCTGCTGGTTGGTGCTGGGACTGAAATAGCAAAGACATCGCCATTCCGCCCTGCGACTGCGAACCCAAGAGCGCTAACGCCGGGCGTGTGTTCGTCTTCATCACGAGCAAGAGCGCCTTGCCGAATTTCCGTAATTTCTGCCAGCAACGGACCTAGTTGAATATCAAAGCCTGAATTGTCTGCCAGCTCGGCTAAGATAAGATCTTCGGCCGCCTTTTCGTCCAAACAAGCTAATGCCGCTTTGCCGTTCGCCGTTCGCGTTAGGGGGAAAGTCTCCCCAATCCCTGAGACTGTTCTTAGACGTTGGCTACCTATGATTTGGTCGACAAAGCGCATTCGGCGCCCATCAAGAATTGCTAGGTCCACGGTTTCGGACGTGGCCACTGAGATTTCTTTCATTACCGGGCGTAAGCGATCACGAAGATCAAAAACGGGTGATTGCGCTAAGTTTTGTATCTCAGCGCCTAATCTGATTCTACCTTGGCCGCCGTTCGTAGTCACGAATCCCTCCTGGGAGAGAGCACTTATGATCCGCTGTACTGTAGAGCGAGGCAGTTCGACCCGACGTGCAATTTGGCCAAGGCTGAGTCCATCACTATTTTGGCCTAAAACGCGTAAGATATGGGCGGCCCGAGCAATGACTTGAATGCCTTTTATGCGTTTGCTTTCCTTGGCATCCATGCGTGTTCCTTTGCGCGCCTTCAAGTTTAGAGAGTTTAGCGAGTATCCTAGATAAACACAATTTGGAAATCAATAGTTGACCACTTACGATACATAGTGCATCGTAATGTGGAACTGCTATAAAATCAATTTAGGAGAATGAGATGACTATCACGGTTCGTGGAATCGAGTTTCAGGACAATTTAGATAATGATATGGGGCTGGAGTTTGTAAATCTTAGTCACCGTTTCGGCTATCAATGCCCGAACTGGCCCTATTTCAAAGATGTTGCGATTGAGCGGAAGCATTACATGGCAAAGTCAGGTGTACTGAGCCAGACAATTACTACGACCATGCATGTCACCACGCACATTGACGCGCCAGCCCACGTTGTGCAGGGGACACCGTTTATTGACGAAGTGCCATTACCACATTTCTTTGGCACTGGTCTCGTTGTTTCAATTCCCAAAAAAAAGTGGGAAAGCATCACCCGCGATGATCTGGAGAAGGCCTGCGGTCACGCAATTCAAAAGGGTGATGTTCTGATCATTAACACTGGCTGGCACAAACAGTATGAGGATGGTGACTATTTTGCTTATTGCCCTGGTCTCGTTCAGTCGGCTGCTGATTGGATGGTTGAAAAAGGTGTAAAAGTTGTCGGTCACGACACCCAAGCCAACGACCATCCTCTTGCTACAGCAATCGGTCCGCAGCGGAATGGTCCAATCCTGCCGCATCTTGAAGCAGAGTATAAAGAATGGTCCTGCGGAAATGACTGGAAAGACGATTTTCCTGATTGGGAGCCGGTGCATAACACGCTTTTTTCCAACGGTATTCTGGGCATAGAGAACGTTGGCGGTGATCTGGATTCCGTCACAGGAAAACGCGTCACGTTTGCCTTTTTTCCCTGGAACTGGGATCGTGGTGACGGTTGCATCATTCGCCTTGTCGCAATGACAGACAAAAAGCAGGCTTACCGTATCGAGGCAGGGAGAGAATTCTAATGCATATAAAGCGTTTTGCTGATGCCCAAACATACGACGCCCCTAATCATTGGGGTGTCTCCGGGTTGAGACTACAAGGATTTGAAGATGGTGGTCCAGAGAACCAATGGATTGGCTTCTCACAGTTCTTACCTGGTGGTGGTGCTGGGCCCGACAGCAGTCCGTTTGAGAAAGTGTATGTTGTCTTTGAGGGCAAGATGACCATAGAAGTGTCAGGTGTTGAAACCACCCTGCACCCGATGGACAGTTGTACAATTCCAGCGGGCGAAGTTCGTCGGATCGAGAACAAGACCAACCATACTTGCAAAATGCTCGTCGTGATCCCGTATCCCGACGGAAAAAGACTGGAGTAGAGTATGTCGTTGGATAACCCAATTTCGATGTTTGAAATGAAAGGAAAAGTGGCCCTAATTACTGGTGCCTCCGGCGCTTTTGGTGCTGTGGCTGCGCAATGCCTTTCAAATGCGGGCTGCCAGGTTGTTCTGGTAGCAGGTAACGCAACTGCGATGGCAGAAGTGGCGCTCAAATGCAATGGTGAGACACATCAGATCAATGCTCGGCCAGATAGTGAGGCCGCCTGTGCCGATATGGTCGCTAAGGCTGTGAAAATTTTTGGCCGCTTGGATATATTGGTCGTTGCCTCAGGCATGAACAAAGTTGCCAAAATCGACGACATGGAGCCTGCCACATTTGATGCGGTGATGGATGCCAATGTCACGCAGTCGTGGTTGATCGCGCGCGCTGCCACCGTTCAAATGAAGACGCAGGGCGAAGGCGGCAAGATTGTCTTTGTTTCTTCTGCGCGCGGACTTTTGGGACACCCTGCAGGTTACACCGCTTATTGCGCATCCAAAGCCGCTGTTGACGGCATAACCAAAGCGCTCGGATGTGAGCTGGGACCAACTGGCATTACAGTGAATGCTATTGCACCAACCGTATTTCGTTCACCTCTGACAGCGTGGATGTTTGAGAATACCGACAATGCCAAAACAGTGCGGGATGGGTTTTTAGCGCGTGTGCCAAAGGGGCGCTTGGGCGAACCTGAGGATTTGGCAGGGCCGCTGTTGTTTTTGTCTTCTAAAGCTTCAGATTTCTACACTGGTCACATTTTATACGCCGACGGCGGCTACACGGCGGGCTAGGCGATGGAGCACGGACAACATATAGCAGTGATCGGCGCGGGCCTGATGGGCCATGGTATTGCACTCACTTTTGCACGAGCAGGGCACATTGTGACACTGACCGATCCATTCTCTCAGGCCCTTACTTCTGCGCCAAAACGGATTGCTGATAGCTTGCGCTTGCTTGGTGCAGGTGAACCTGAGATTGCGGCTACTTTGGCTCGTGTGACACTTGCCCCGACGACAGCCGAGGCTGTTGCCAATGCAAGCTTTGTGTTTGAAGCGGCACCCGAAAAGTTAGAACTCAAACAAGCTATATTTGCTGAAATTGAGGCGCATGCTACTGCTGATACGATCCTAGCGTCCAATACATCGGTCATTCAAATTTCCAAGATTATGGTAGGCCTCAAAAAACGCCACCGCGCACTTGGCACTCATTGGTGGAACCCACCGCATATGATACCGTTGGTTGAAGTGGTGAAGACCGAATGGACCGATCCTGTGCTGGCGCAAACTATGTTTGATCTTCTGGCGGTGGCTGGCAAGACACCTGCAATGGTCGAAAAGGACATCCCGGGGTTCATCGGAAACCGCCTGCAACATGCGCTTTGGCGAGAGGCAATCTCGCTTGTGGAAAACGGAATTTGCTCTGCTGAGACTGTGGATAACGTGGTGAAAGCAAGCTTTGGCCGCAGGCTTGCCGTGCTGGGACCGCTCGAGAATGCTGACCTCGTGGGGTTAGAACTGACCCAAGATATTCATTCCCAAGTCCTGTTCGACCTTGAAACGAGCGGCGATCCATCCCCTTACTTGCAAAAAATGCGCGATGCGGGACGCAACGGCATGGCCACGGGGGCAGGCCTGCGTGATTGGACCACGGGTGATTTGGAAAAGACCAAGACGCGCGTGGCAGAGTATTTGAGACAACTTGAGGCAATTCTGCCCCAACAATAGCAGACGTTATAATAATAACTTTAGGAGGGACGACGATCGCGTCCACATCGATGCAACATACAAAGGAGCCTGATCCTTGGCCAAACAAAAAAAGACCATCATCACATGCGCCGTCACGGGAGCTATTCACACCCCGACGATGTCGGACGCACTGCCCTATACTTACGACGATATAACCAAGCAAGCGATTGAGGCCGCAGAGGCAGGGGCGTCAATTCTGCACCTACATGCGCGTGATAATGAGACCGGCGCTCCCTCGGTGAACCCTGATGATTTTGCAGGCTTCTTGCCAAGAATTAAGCAGGCAACAGATGCGGTTGTGAATATCTCGACTGGTGGATCGCTAACCTTGTCAATCCAGGACCGAATCAACCCCGCAAAAACTTTTAGCCCTGAGATGTGTTCAATGAATATGGGGTCGATGAACTTTTCGTTCCACCCATTGGCTGGGCGCTACGATGAATGGAAGTTCGATTGGGAAAAAGACTATGTGGAGGGTTCTGATGGTAACATCTTTCGCAACACTTTCCGTGACATCAAAGAAGCCGCCCGGACGCTCGCCCCCCATGACATCAAGTTTGAACACGAATGTTACGATGTGGGTCATCTCTATAATCTGAAATTCTGCATGGATACTGGGCTGTTCAAAGCGCCAGTGTTTATCCAATTCATCTTTGGTATTCTCGGTGGTATTGGGCCTGATGTTGAGAACCTCGTGTTCATGAAACGCACCGCAGATAAGTTGTTTGGCGATGACTACCGTTGGTCGGTTCTGGGAGCTGGTGGTGCGCAGATGGGGCTTGCTACCACTGCGAGCCAAATGGGTGGCCACGTTCGTGTTGGCCTTGAAGATAGCCTACTTATTACACGCGGGCAGTTGGCTGAGTCCAACGCCCAGCAAATCGCTAAAATCAGGCGTATTGTTGAGGACCTTGGCAGCCAGGTAGCCACACCAGATGAAGCACGTGAGATTTTGGATCTCAAAGGTGGGGATCGGGTGCACTTCTGATGAATGTTCTTTGGATCATGGCTGATCAGCTGCGTTGGGATTATCTTAGCTGTTATGGTGCCGAGCATATTGACATTAAGACATCGTTATTACCTACTTGCTACTGGGATCGAGAAGAAGCCGAGGAGGGCGGCGTAAGCCTACCATCTCATATCAATACAAAATAACATTAAGGAGGAAACAATGTCTAAAAATCCATTCATCATAGGTGCAATTACAGCACTGCTTATGGCGAGCGGCTTAAGTGCCCAAGTCAACCTTACTGCGGAAACAGCATCGCCAATTTCCGTACCTGGAACAACTGTTCTGGGCCTTTCTGAGGTGGTCTCTATTGCTGGCGTCGCCGACATTCAGGTTTTGGTTGGACAAACGTTAACCAATTCAGTCAAAAACGTAGCCGAAGGCAAAACCGACATTGCAGCGGCACCTTTTGCGTTACCATTCTTAATGTCCAAAGGCGTTGGCCCTTACGCGGCGCTTGGCAAAGAGGCAGGGGCAGAACTCGCTTCGAAATTGGCAGTTCTTTATACTTACCGTTTAGCAGTTTTTGGGATTTCTTCGTATAAAAGCTCTAATTTTGAAGGCTACAACGCGATTGCTGGAACCACTATTTATAATGGTCCGCCACGCGGTGCGGCGTTGAATCGGGCCCGTGGAATGATCAAGTTGGCAACAGGGCTTAATGACGGCGACGGGTATACTGGGGTTCAAGTGAATTGGGGGCAGGCTGTTAAAACAATAACCGATGGTACTGCAATCGCGCATCTTTTACCTATGAATTTTCCTGACGGCCGTCAGGGCCAAGCAGCAGCATCTGGTGCGATGGTCGTGCATTCCTTTCCAAAAGAGGTCTTTGAAAGCGAAGTAGGTCGACGTTATGCAGGTGCCCCCGGAACAGCCGGCGTAACGGTTGAGATTGTTGACGGGCTGTTTGGCCCAAATTTTTCTGTGGTTTCTGAAGACGGCATGTTCCGCGGTTACGCCGATATTGGCGGCGAAGTCGTGAACGTCTCGATGGATGAGGAAACGGCCTACGGCCTGACCAAAGCCTTTATCGAAGGTATCCCTATTTTGAAGGCAAAATCTCCAATGATGCCAACAGTGTGGTTGGGTGAAACGTCGTTGGAGTTCACCGGCATGTGCGGCGCGATGCCGATGCAATATCACCCTGGCGCTGCGCGCGCGTGGAAAGAGGCAGGCTATACTTTGCCTGATTGCGCCAAACCTTAACCTCGCTTTGATACCAATTTCACAAACCGGTTCTGTACCGGTTTGTGTTTCTATTTCAGAGAGAACCCATGGATAAGTCGCCCAAAGACGAGAACCTTGCTATCCGGAAAATCAATCTGGCTCTTTATGTCCTGTCGATCCTTATCGTCCTTATTGGGTTAGCAAACGCAATCCCTGGTATTCCGGGTCTAGACAGTGGTGTGCGCGCAGTGACAGGTCTCGATTGGTTGACAGTTCGCAAATTTCCAACCGAATGGTTTTACCCGATTGCCTTTAGCGCCATGATGCTCTGCGTCGCTTTAAAACACTCGATGTGGGTGTCTTGGGCAGATAGAACACCAGTCCGTAGGCGTTTTGGTTTATTCATGGACGCAGCCCTCGTGCTGGCTGCCTTTGCCGTCTCAATGACATACCTTATTGAAATTGAATCGATCTGTTTGATTGATCAGATAACCGGTGAAAGAGCGCGGCTGCTAGCCGACACATTGGCCCGTGAGATTGAGATAGCCGCTGCTTATGGTCTGCCGCCTCCTTCCACAACCGAGGATCCACAGTGTATGAGTACTACCGGCGGTTGGTTGGTTGGTATTGTAGGGATAACAGTTTTAATATTTCTCGCTTACAACGTCAAGGTCTGGGGGCTGCCGCTTGTTATTGTTGCGGTTATAGTCGCGCTTTATACTATCGTAACCGTGTTCATTTGGTATTTTCATGGTCCTGACGATATCAACAAATACCTGATGACTAAACTTGCCGGAGAACCCCGCCTCCTGTCGGACGGCCGCCCACGTGTGCATGATATTCTGGTAAACAACGCGTCTGGTCTATTGGGGCGCTTCCTCGACATAATGCTAAATACGATCTTTCCCTATCTGGTCTTGGGTTCGCTCTTTGGGGCCTCTGCTGGTGGGCAGTCCTTGATAAAACTTGCCTTTAGATCGACCCGCAAATTGCGTGGCGGGCCGGCCCATGCAGCGATTGTCTCGTCCGCGATGTTCGGCACCATCTCAGGTGGCCCGATTGTGAATGTACTATCCACCGGAGTACTCACAATCCCGATGATGCTCAAACGCGGATTCTCAAAAACTTTCGCAGGTGGAGTCGAAGCGGCGGCGTCATCGGGTGGCTCCATCATGCCGCCAGTCATGGGCGTGGCCGCGTTTATACTCGCGTCTTTGACGGTTGTCCCTTATTCCGAAGTTATCCTGGCTGCCATCATCCCTGCTGTTGCATTCTTCTTTTGTCTGTTTCTTTCGGTGGTATTCCAAGCCCGCAAACAGAAAATCCAAGCCATCGGCGCGCTGACCGAAGACATGCATATGGCGCGACAAGATGTTTTGAACCTGATTATGATTTTTGGTCCAATTTTACTGATTCTCGCGTTACTTCTTACTACTAAAGAGGCTGTTGGTTGTGGCCCGCTCGGTGGTGTATTCGGTGCAGATCGTATGTTCGTAGACGGCATCTGTCAGGTTGAAAGCCTGTCATGGTTCCAGCGTATTATCCAAAATGCCGCTGGTGATGCCGGCAGTGCGGGTTGGTGGGCCGTTATTCTTTTGCTTGCACTGCTTTTTGTTGACCCAGACGTGCGCGCAAAACCGGGCAAGATCTTCGGGTCATTGTCGGATGCGGGGGTGCTTGTCTCGACGCTTTATCTGATGTTCCTAGCTGTCTCGATTATCGACTTTTGTTTACAATTCACGGGCCTGCCAAACTTCATTTCGTTGGATGTCCTCAGCTGGATGCAATCACTTAATTTGGGTGAAGATGGCTCGGTCGGCCTTCAGCTTTTGGCATTGTTGGTCACCATGCTTATAGCTATTTTGCTCGGCATGGGTATGCCCGCAGTGCCTGCCTATATCAACGTCGCATTGCTGATGGGGCCGGTTTTGGTTGGCCTTGGTATAGCGACATTCACAGCGCATATGTTCATCTTCTACTTCGCGGTCGCCAGCGCCATTACACCGCCCATTGCGCTGGCCGCATTTGCGGCCGCAAGCATAACTAGAGCAGACCCTATGGCGACAGGCTTTTCAGCGGTGAAGTCTGGTGTTGTGATGTTCGTGATCCCATTCATATTCGCGCTTTACCCAGAAATTTTACTTATTGACGCGGCGATCACTGATCCTGTGGCAAGCGCAAACGGGAGTGTGTCGTATCTTGCAGGATACGACGGCGAACGCCACTGGTTTGCGTTAATTCTCGTGTTAATGCGGATGGCAGTTGCACTGTATTTACTGGCAAGCTCACTTGCCGCTTTTGATCAGCAAAAATTGAGGCATTGGGAGATTGTCACGCGGCTTGGCATTGCCATTTTGGTCTTGTCTTTAGTGCCTGCATTACAACTGGCTGGTGTACTCTGTGCTTTTGGAATTATTACTCACCATAGCTGGTCGAACTTCCATTTTGCTAAACGAAATGATGGGAATAATTACTGACTACATAGATTATCTGGCCGATTGCTATGCAGATAGGTGATCCCCCTAATGCAGGGGTTACTGAGCCAAACTCATGCCAACGAGGACGTAAGGCCACGCACCCGGGGCCCCCGAACCAAGTGCTACGCGCCTCGCACCTCGGGCCTTTAGTACTGGAGTGGTAGATTCATTTGGGTGGGGTTTTGTTTGGATCAACCCTTTAGATTTAACGGCACTGAAGAAGTTAGAATACGGTGGGGACTTCCAATGAAAGTAAGGATATTTATAGACTTTTTTAAAAAAATATTTATTTAATGGTTCATGACTTGGATAACACTTCCTACCATCTCTTAATATTTCAAAGAAGATAACTTACTCCAGTTAATTCTTCAGATAATCTCCAAAGTGTTTCTGCATTAGCCTTATTATGAGATAATCTATTTGATTTAACTAAAACAGGATGCCCCTTTATTTCTCCGAATGATGGAGATCCGTAATAATCATATGATTTTGAATTTGGGTCTACAGCGGCACGAATACCTGCTAAGGCTCCAATTGTAGATTTTTGGGCAGCAATTTTATTTAGTGCTTTAAAAAAACCTGAATAACGTTGAAGCTCGGTGTCACTATAACCTGGATGTGCGGCCAATACTTTTAGATTATCATTTTTTAGTGAGAGTTTACGGGAAAGCTCATAGGTAAAATACAAATTAGCAAGCTTGCTATCACTATATGCGCTCCAAGTTTTGTATTTTCGTTTCTCCCAATTTAGGTCATCAAAGTTTATATTTCCTGATTTATGAGCAATACTAGAAATATTTACAATTCTTGAATTTGATTGTTTTTGAAGTAACGGCAGCAAAAGCCCTGTCAATGCAAAATGACCTAGGTGATTTGTACCCATTTGTATTTCAAAGCCATCTTTTGTTTTTGAATATGGACAAGCCATAATGCCCGCATTATTTATAAGCACATCTATGACCTTATATTTCTTTTTGATTGCTTCCGAGAAATTATTGATCGATTCAAGGCTTGATAAATCTAGCTCTTGAATGTCAATCTTTCCATTTTTGTTTTGACTAAGCATTTCATTTTTAACTGACTCAGCCCTTTTAATATCTCTTGCGGCCATAATGACAGTCGCATTTTTTTTAGACAGAACTCTTAATGTTTCCTTGCCAAGTCCACTAGTGGGTCCAGTCACTATAAAAACTTTATTTATTTGATCGCTAATACGTATTTCATTCCAAATTTCTTTTTTCATTATTTTCCTTGATCAGTCCTAGTGAGGCTTAACGTTTATATCTCAATTTTTTATTTTTTACTTGTCAAGAAGTGCGCCTGATGCCGCCATATCGTCTATCTGGAGTTTCGAAAATCCCAACTCTTCAAGAATCTCTCGACCATGTTCGCCAATCTCTGGTAAGTCATGACGGATTTCGGTTCGTCGTCCATCCAATTCCAAAGGGAGCCCGGGGACCCGAGCTTTTCCGCGCCCATTGGGCAATGTTATATCCAGAAGATTACCCGATTGGTTCAGGTGAGGGTCATCAAACAACTCGTGTGGTTTGGTAATTGGCGCATATGGGAGCCCTATACGCTCACATGTATCCATTAATTCTTCTTGAGTCATCGCGCCGAACAATTTCTCCAACATCGGCATGATACGTTCGCGCGAATCTGATCGTTGATTGTTTGTTGCAAGTGAGGGGTCATTGAGCAAATCTTCGCGCCTAAATGCCTCGCAGAAAAGTTTCCATTGTGTGTCGCTGACAATACCAATAAACACATTTCCATGGTCTTTAGTTATGAACGTGTCGTATACCGCCCAGGCTCTTGGCCCGTCCGGCATCGGGCCCGACGGCACACCCGTGACTGCAAATTGTAACATGTGCTGAGCAACTACGTGCACGGTTGTCTCGTAAAGAGCGGCTGTTACTTCTTGTCCCCTCCCGGTGCGGGCACGAATGGCCAGCGCCGCCTGGATTCCAATTACTCCGAACATCCCTCCCATAATGTCAATGACAGATGCGCCAGCGCGCAGAGGTCTGCCCTCTGGTCCGGTCATATAAGCTAGCCCCCCCATCATTTGTACTACCTCATCAAGTGCCTTTCGATGTGAGTATGGTCCCTTGAGAAAACCTTTTAATGCGCAATAAATTAGGCCTGGATTTTTTCGGCTCAGCTCTTTGTAGCCAAGCCCAAGCCCCTCAAGAGCCCCGGGCCTGAAATTTTCAATTACAACGTCGGCACCAAGTACCAAGTGCTTTGCGGCATCAAGCCCCTCGGGTGATTTTAAATCAAGTGCAATGGATCGTTTATTGCGGTTGTATGAGGCGAAGAAACCGGCACCATCGTGCAAGAGATGGCGGGTCGCGTCTCCGTTTAAAGGCTCAACCTTTATCACGTCAGCACCAAGATCTCCTAAGATCATGCCACAAGTCGGTCCCATGACCATGTGGCAAAATTCAACAACACGGATGCCGTCCAATGGCCATTCGGACGTCCCGCCAGAATATTTATACTTTCGATCTTGTGAACTACTCATATTTTTTTATCCCTGCAAACTCTATAAAATTTGGTTTAATTTAGCCTATCATGGTTTTCGTTCTTTATAAACGCCAATAAAATTCAATATTTTCTATATTTGGATGACGAATGGGTTTACACTTGATAAATTAAAATAAAAAATAAGTGAAAATACTAAATAATTCTTAAATCAAGGAGGCTGATTTATTTCTGATTTACCAAATTTTGTTGAGATCAATGAAGAGGGACCGAGAGAAGGGTTTCAAATTGAACCTGGTCCTATATCTACAGCCGAAAAAATAAAGTTAATAGACGCTTTATCGGAAACTGGTTTAAAAAATATTCAAGCGTGCTCTTTCGTTAATCCACGGTTAGTACCGGGTTGGGCCGACGCAGAAGCAGTTGTGGAAGGATTCACGGCAATCAAAGGTATAAAATACAGTGGGCTCTATTTTAATGGTCACGGTTTGGACCGAGCCCTAAGTTATAAAGATAAATTAACGTTGTCTGGTGAAATTTCACTCACTGCGTCTGAAGGTTTTACAAAGAAAAATCTCAACAGATCCCACGCTGAGAATGTAGTAGCTATGAAACGACATGCCACGGCACATCTTGATAATAAGATCAGTGTAAATAGTATAGGTGTGATGGCTGCTTTTGGATGTAATTATCAAGGTGATATTGCGCCGGAGGTCATTGTGAATACATTGAAAGACGGAATGTCCATAGCCGAGGAGACTGGTGCTAAAATAACAGTTTTCTCACTAGCCGATACAATGGGGTGGGCAGCCCCCCATAGAATTGAGAGAGTTTTAGGCGAAGTTCGTAACGAATGGCCTGAGATGGAGATATCCCTTCACCTTCACGATACTCGGGGGTTAGCTGTGGCAAACGCATATGCTGGCTTAAAAATGGGAATTCGCCGCTTTGACACTACTGTGGGAGGTTTAGGAGGGTGTCCATTTGCTGGGCAGCCTAAAGCGGCTGGTAATATTTGTACCGAAGAACTCGTTTTATTATGTGAAGAACTGGGGATTGCAACTGGGGTAAACTTAGATGCGTTAATAGAAGTTGGAAGATTGGCAGAAGGCATTGTTGGGCACCAGCTTCCTGGTGAATTGATTCATGCTGGTAGCCTAGATGCCTTCCGCCGTAAAATTAAACACTAGCAGTCAAGTGCTCCTTCTTGGTTAAAGCCAAAGCACCAGTTCAGGCCTTGGTCAAACAAGGTTTGCGCCATAGGCACAGATTGGTGCCGTAGATTCATTGGGGGAGGGTTTTGTTTTACAACTTACTACTTAGGATAGGCGACATAGTCGCCATCGTGCACGCAGCCATCTTCAAAAATAACTAACTCAAAAAAAAGAAACGAAGAAATAAGTACAAAATAACAAATAGGAAATACCTTAACAATCTACCAGAAAGAAGAGAATGTATTTCTATCTGAGTTGGTTAACAGCAAAAATTAATTCATTGCCTTTTGTAAATTTCTCATCGCTTCTTTTACTGACTCCAGGTAAATTTCAGAAATAATTTGTCCATCCTCATCAAACTGTTGGGATGCTTGGGCCACGCATACTATCGGTGAATTTATTATACGCGGGCCAAAAGGGGTCAAACATGCCCGAACCATATATTGAGATGTCTCTCCACCAGTTCGACCTGCCGCAGCTGACATAATGACAACTGGCTTTTCTTTCCAAACTGGTACAGGCATTCTACTAACCCAATCTAGAGCATTCTTTAACACACCTGAAATTCCTTTATTATATTCCGGGGAAGTAATGATCACCCCATCTGCTGCTTTGATATCGTTATGCAGGTTTAGTGTAGATTTTGGTTTTTCGACATCCTCATTATCACCATTATATAGGGGTAAATTTAAGTTTGCTTCCTTAAAACTACACTTTCCATATAATCGAACAGCTTCTAAGAGCAATTTTCGATTAAGCGAACCTTTTCGTAACGAACCGCATAACCCTATGATTTTCTTATCAGTCATGCATTATCCAATTTTCTCACGGTTGTGAGTTTCATTATAATTTAATTTGGGACCTTTTGGAACAATTCTGGAGGGATTAATAGTCTCGTGACTAGCATAATAATGATTTTTGATATGCTCCATATTGACGGTGTCCGCAATGCCCGGCTGTTGATAAAGATCAAGAAGATAATTCCATAGGTTAGGATAATCGATTATACGACGAATATTGCACTTAAAATGTCCAACATAAACAGGGTCAAAACGAATGAGAGTAGTAAATAATCTCCAATCAGCCTCTGTAATTTGAGTCCCGGTTAGATACCTTTTCGAAGAAAGCGTATCTTCGAGCCAATCTAGGGTATCAAAAAGAGGTATTAATACCTCTTCGTAAACCTCTTGCGTGGTAGCAAAACCACAGCGATAAACGCCGTTATTTAGGGTACTATAAATACGGTCATTAAAGGCATCAATTTCTTGACGTAGTCCTTCTGGGTAGTAATCCGCAACAGTCGCACCAAATTTATCAAATTCAGAATTAAACATGCGTATAATTTCGGAGGACTCATTAGAAACGATAGTTTTATTTTTTTTATCCCAAAGTACTGGAACTGTTACACGCCCAGAAAAGTCTGAA
>Ga0114999_10006258_pt1 | contig 13771 bp, 11 predicted proteins | sample ArcticOcean_MG_C_3_FD_89820 | JGI IMG/M metagenome (GOLD analysis project Ga0114999, IMG submission 89820) | Marine microbial communities from western Arctic Ocean - ArcticOcean_MG_CB8_126 | ecosystem: Environmental > Aquatic > Marine > Oceanic | place: Arctic Ocean: Canada Basin | collected...
ATTCCATCGCGTCGCGCGTGCCTTTGTCGGGGCACCTGAAGCAGCCTTTGCCGGGGCATCTGAAGGGGCGATGGACAGGGCATATGTTGGCTAAAAGGCCCGCCGATGGCGGGGCGCTGCGCCCAGGCAACGATCCGCGGCAAGTCACGCCTCCCCGCCGAATGGCAAGGACGCTGATCTGACCGACGCGAACGGTGCACCGCCGTCTCCGTTCTCACGCTTTCGCCTTCACTTACTCTTCTCGCACGACTATGTACATTGGTGATTCAGCCGTTATACATCGTTCACGCTCGGACGCCCACACGGCAGCCCTCAGCGCTCATTCCGACGGGTTTCACCGCTCATCAAGCCCACCCCATCTGATGCACGCGGAGTATACTATCTGGCCCGGGACTTGCCGAACGCCACCGCCGTTCGACCCTATAGACCCGCGGGCGATCGTTTCACGGGACGACCATCTCCAGGACATGAATCACGGATCCGTGTCGGCGAAATGTAACGATGCCTAGCACAGGTGGACGCAACCTTGCCGCTTCGTCCACAACCCGCTCCCCATCGCTGCCCTGCGCAGTCCGACCGCGCGAAGCAGCCAGCGGAACCCGCGGCGTGGATGACCGGGCAAGGAACAATGAAAGCGTAGTGGGCACCTGCTCTATAGTGAGCATCGGCGTAGGTGCGCGTTGACACGAACCCGGGCGCGCAGACGTCTCACACATCACGAGAGTGGTGGCCGGGAAGCTGGCGGTCACTGCGATCGGGGTCAGCGTGCTGCCCTCCCCCGGGCCATCAACCGCGACGGCCACAGCAACCCCCGCGCTTCCCGTTACCATATCGAATGTTGTGCTGATCCGGGGAAAGGCAGCGCCAGGCGTTGACCGAGCGCTACGCTCGCGGCCAACACGCAAAGCAGCACCGCAAGACCAAATCCGCGTCCCTCTACGCGCGCATCGGACCCACGTTCTTCAGCCACACCCCTTTCAAGGTCTCCAGAAACATCGGGGGCAGGGTCGGGTCCCGAGAGAGATCTGCCGATCATCACAAGCCCAAGCGCACCAACGCCGAAGCCGCCGAGGCACACCGCGGTCATGGCCACCATGTCCTCACCGAACGGGCGTAGCGCCACTTTCTTCGCCGCGACATCCCCATGCAAACTGAGCAGCCAAAGACCCAACGCAGCAATGGCGAGCGAGACCACCCACGGTCGTGTGCGCCCGAAGTGCCGGACGATGTAGGCCCAGGTAATATGAATGACGGCAAGCTGCGCGCCAATGACCAGCGGGGACGGCCAGTCCCATCGGCCGATCAGAACCTCGATGGCCATAACAGATGCCGCCAATAGCAGTCCAATCACCGCTGGCGCAAAACGCGTCATTCCATCGCCGGCGGGACTAATCCGATGGTGCACGGCCGCAACGTCGCTCGGGTTCGTCACGGGTCAAGCCGTTCAACTCGAAAGGCGGGCTCGAAATTAACCGCCGCCGTCGCGGCGGTAGCTGCCGGAAACACCCGGAACTGGACACCATTCACGCGCCGGTCAAGAAACACCTCTCCGGTCGGCGGCGCGCCATCTTCAGGCGCAGCGACATGGCCCAGTACGCCGGCATTGACGAAATAGCGGCCTTCATTGAGATGGCAGGTAAAGTCGAAATCGATGTGCCACCGGCTGCCCTTCTTGCCGTCAACGCGCCCGGCCCCGCTTTCGGCGCCGCCAAGTTCAAGCCCCGTGATGGTCTTGAGCAGCATGCCGAAACGGACGTGATCGCAGTCGCCGTCGAACCGCACAGTAATGTGAAAGTGATACGACGATCCGGTCTCAAGCAGGTTCACCCGCGAGCCGTCCGACCGGGCAAGATGCACCGTCTCGATAACCGCACCACGACTCACATAGGCAACCGGATTAATCGACAAAAGCGCCGGGTCAAACGCGGTGCTGCCGTCGTCGTGGCCGCTACCCGTCACCGTCGCGAGCCTGTCATCAGGTTGTATAGACTCGACAGGTCGAACCGCAACAGTCGTTTCCATCGCTCGCCCTTCCTGCGATCCGCGCTTAACGATGGCTTCCCGCAGCTGCTGGTATTCACTCGCTGGTGCAAAAATCAACTTCTGATACTGGGCGACCACCGGTTCGACCGGTCCGGTCATGAGCAGTTCGCCCGCGTCCAGCAACAACGCCCGGTCGCACAACTCCAACACCAGCTGGGCGGCGTGCGTAACAAATAGAATCGTAACGCCATCACGCCGCAACGAGCGGAGATGGTCATAACAACGCGCCTGGAACGCCTCGTCGCCGACGGCAAGCGCTTCATCGACGATAAGGACATCCGGGTCCATATTCACGGCGACCGCAAACGCAAGCCGCACGTACATGCCGCTCGAGTAATACTTGACCGGCTCGCCAACCAGATCACCGACACCCGAAAAGTCGATGATGCGATCGAGCCGGTCAGCCACCTCGGACCGCTCAAGACCCAGCAGGGCCCCCATAAGATAGATGTTCTCAATGCCCGAATACTCAGGGTTAAAGCCCGCGCCGAGTTGCAGGAGCGCGCACACCCGCCCGTGGACCGTCGCAACACCAGCGGTCGACGTCTGGGTGCCACTCAGAATCTCCAGCAACGTCGACTTGCCCGCACCGTTGGCGCCAAGCACGCCAACCGTCTCGCCTTTTTCAATCGTAAAACTGACATCCGTGAGAGCGGGTACATCGCGCGAGAACGGCCGCGAACGGAAGAGGCTCTGCCAGATACGATCCTGCGGTCGCTTGTAGACCCGGAAAACCTTCGACAGGCGATCGACCTGAATGCAGCCGTCAGAGGACATCGGCAAACCCTCGCGACAGCTTGCTGAATGTCACGTAGCCAGACACGGCGATGACGCTCGCAACGACGCTGTACAAACCCAGCACCCCGAGGTCCGGCCAAACGCCCTCTATGAGTGCAAGGCGAGCCTGCTCAATGGGGATGGTCAGCGGATTGAGCCGAATGAAGGGCTGCACCATTACCGGTAGTCGTTCAACCGGGAAAAAGACCGGAGACAAAAACAGAAAAGCGGTCGCAATCGCGCCAGTCACATGGCGGAGGTCACGAAAAAACACGGCTATAGCCGCCAGCATCCAGCTCAGTCCCGTGAGCAGCACGACAAACGGTATCAGAATCATCGGGATAGCAAGCGCTGACCATGGGACATCGAATTCGAACCCAACCATCATCAGAAGCAGCACAACCAGATTGATGACCGCCTGGATGAGAACCTCGATGACGATGACAATCGACAGCACTTCCGGGGGAAAGGCGATTTTGCGCAGCACCGCCGCCTCATCGAGGACCGCATTCGGTGACCGGACCACACATTCAGCAAAGGCACCATGGATGATCAGACCCACATAGAGCATCACGGCAAAGAGTGGACCGCTCGCGTCATCAGCCCGCCACGAGACCCTGAAGACACCGACAAAGACGAGGCTGTACAGCGTCAGCATGAGCACGGGCGTAAGGACCGCCCAGCCAAAGCCGAGAAATGACCCCTGGAACATCCGCGTCATGTCGCGACGCACGAGTTCGACGATGAGGTTCACGCGCGCGAGCATCACGCGGCTGCCAACGAAGGAACGACTGATTGCCAGCCTGATACGCCTCTCATATACTTACGGCCCCTGGATCCTGCATACATTCCGTGCCCACAGGGCGCGGCCGGACCCTCCCGCGACGCGCCTACAAGGGCGGCCTGGCAAGCTGAAGCTCCGATCGATATACGCACTGTGCAACAAAAACACCGATTACACGGTCCAAGTAGCCTTGATCAGGAACCCCACGGGTCGGGTGCTCCCGTTACATCACCTGTTTCACCTGAAAGGGAGACCAAATTGGACGCCGTGCCACGACTCTCCTTCATCATGGTGTCTTACTATACCGGACCCGTTCTCCGCGAGGCCATTGACGCAGTGCTCGGCCAGGATTCAGCGATTGAGCTCATCCTCGTCAACAACGGCAATCCGCCCGAGACAGCTTGCACGCTCAGGGAGCTTGCCAGCGATGACCCACGGGTTACCCTCGTCAGCCGACCCGGCAACGTCGGCTTTGCCGCTGCCTGCAATGCCGGCTGCCTCAAAGCCACCGGCGACGTCATCGTCATTCTGAATCCCGACTGTGTTGTTGACCCTCACTGCGCCACCCAAGTACTCGACATCGCAGCATCGTTGCCGTCGCGCTGGTTGCTCGGCATCGACATTCGAAATCGAGACGGCAGTCCGCAACGGGGCGCACGGCGCAACCTGCCAACGCCGTGGATCGCATTCATTGAGTTGGCGGGCATCTACAAACTTGCGCCGCGCCATCCATACTTCAAACGCATCAACAACCACGATACAGCGTTGCCGGGCACCGAGGTGCCCGTCCCCGCCGTGAGCGGCGCCTTCATGGCAATGCGTCGCCACGACTACTGGTCCATCGGAGGCATGGACGATCACTACTTTTTTCACGTCGAAGACATCGACATGTTGCTGCGCTGGCAGAAATCAGGCGGTCAAACCTTCTTCACGCCACAGATTCAGGCGATGCACGCGATGAGTACCAGCAGGACCAATTGGCGGTTCATAGAATGGCACAAGACCCGCGGCCTTTGCCGCTATTTCCGCACGCATTTTGAGTCCTACTATCCTCCGGGGTTCATCAGCATCCTGCAGGCGGGCCTGTATGCGAAGTACTTCCTGTCTATGATCGGCCGGGCACTGTCATCCACTTTTGCCCCCGCGGCGCGCGAAAAAAGATGAGCACGCGCCGTCGCCGGTGCCTGCGTCAGGTCAATGAAGTATCAGAGTGAAATCGAGATGGATATGCCTGCTGTGATCGACCCAATCACAATTGGTGCGGTCATCGTGACCTATCGACCTGATATCGGCCTCTTCACCCGCATCGTAGCGGCCGTCTCAGAGCAGGCAGCGGGCGTCATGGTGTTCGACAACTCCGATGACGCCGCACACGCGTCGCGCATCAAGTCGACACTGCCAGACGATGTTCACTACCGCTGGCGGCACGGCAACCTTGGCATAGGAAAGGCCCACAACGAGGGCATCGCCTGGGCAGAAACCACCGGCTTCTCTCACCTGCTGGTGCTTGACCAGGACAGTCTGCCGCATCCCGGTATGATCGAACGCCTGACCTGCGCATTTCGTGAGATGGCAAAGACACAACGGGTCGCTGCGGTCGGTTCCGTCTATCTGCAGCCCGATTATCCACGGCTCGAAGCTTTTTTTATCCGCTACGGCTTTCCATTCTGCCGTCGTGCCTACGCCAAGGAGTTGGCGCCAGACGAAATCGTCGGCGCGGACTGCCTGATCTCTTCCGGCACGTTGTTCTCGATCAGTGCCATTCATGAGGTGGGGGTCATGCGCGAATCGCTCTTCATCGATCATGTGGACACCGAGTGGTTCCTTCGCGCTAATCGCCTTGGCTACCGGTCATTTGGTGTCGCCGGTGCGAATATGGACCACGCGTTGGGCGATCGATCCATCAGCATATGGCTTGGCCGCTGGCGCAGCTACCCCGTTCACAACCCCATCCGGCACTACTATATTTTCCGTAACAGCCTGTTGCTCTATCGCATGCCGCACGCCGTGTTCTCGTGGATATTTTTCGATCTGCGGCGATTGCTCCTGATCTCACTCTTCTGCGCCCTTGTGCTCGACCACAAACGTCACCATCTGCGGATGATCCGACGTGGCATCGCCGACGGCTTGCGCGGGCGGGCGGGCAAGCTGCCGCACGACCTGGAGCCAGCGACAGGCCCCTCAGATTGACTTTGACACTGACATCCCGCAGCGTCAGGCTGGCATACGTCTGGCGGGCCCCAGAAGACCAGAAGACGTGATCACCTCACCCTGTAGAAGGTCGCCGATAGAGGGCCGCAGACAGAGTCGCCGAGTTCCGCCTGAAGAAGGCGCAGACCAAGCCTGCAAGCGGTCGCAGACGTCAGCTTTTTAGTTGCCACTTGACTCCGCCTTCTTCAATTGACTGGCGAGCACCGTGACATCTCGAACCGCCTGTTGAGTCAGTTGCCGAAGTTGCTCCTGCATCTCAGGGGTCACGGTGATGTCTGCAGGCGCAGCAGACATCGCGCGGGGACGGCGCGGCTTTGACGCGATTTGGCCGCCAGAAGTCTGCAGCACACCTTGCCGAAATAGCTCCTGACTGCGCCTCACGACAGGGTTGTCGCTCAACACGCTCGCGCCGAACGGGCTCCGTGTCCCCTGATCTCCTGCGGCAGGTTGTCGGTTGGGCGAGGAAAGGGCCAGATCCGGGCGCGGTGGCGGCTCCATCGCTCCCCCACCGCGATTGTTCATCGCACTGGCATCAACCCGCGTGCCCGGCGCCTTTTTGTTCGATGACAGCTTTGAACCCCGCCGGGATTTACCGTCCGTGACTGCTTGAACGACCTCGACGACCTCGTCGTACCGGGTATTGTCGACACCGGATTTCAGTCCAATCAGCAGTACACCGGTTACGTTGCCAGCCTCGCCGTACTTGAGAATGTGGTTATAGTTCCGAAGCAGTCGCGTCACCACCATTTCGAGGTTGCCACGCATCACCTCCGGTGCGCGTTCCCGCGGTTCGATCAGTCCCCGGTCCTGCACGGCCAGCCCATGTTCACCTGCCAGTTGATCGAGGATCGCGCCGACTGACCTTCCCGCGCTCTCCACTCTGAGCTTCGCAGCCGGAGTCGCCGCAAGCCCGATCGCAGGCGCGAAACTCCCAACCGTCAGAAGCAGCATCAGCGCCAGGCCACGCCAGGGTGGGTTAGTCCGAAACTTTGCGATCATGGTGTCTCTCCTTTTCCAAGCGCCGGAACAAATCATGAACGTGCTGCATGGCACTTGCGGGCCGGGGCTTCGCGCAGTCCACCAGCCATGTTGACACGCCATCACACTCACACGATCGACTTCACACGGTCAAGAACGCTCTTCAGGCCACGTGACCGAAGCAGTTCAAGCGCGTAGCGGTACGACGCCGGGCGAAACATATGACCGATGATAGACAGTGTAGACGGTGCCAACACGTGAGGCACCTCCAACCCATTCGATCTCACCTGGCGCAACACATCCTGCCATGCCGAAGCCGATCGGTGCAGTGAGTGGCGTGACCGTACGAGATCGCCCGCAGCACCCGCTATTCGCGCACGCTCATCATGCGGCGCCATCGCCATCACCGCATCAATCCAACCACGTTCGGTGTTCTCGCAAAGTATGCCGTCGACACCATGGGTGATCACATCAGTGTAGGGCTGCACGTTCGAGCAGACCGCCGGGATTCCAGCCGCGCAGAAGTCGAGGAATTTGACCGCGCTCTTGCACCGATTGAATCGACTGTCGTCAAGCGGAATCACCCCGATGGCATTGTCGAGCGTAGCCAGGAACGCTTTGAAATGTTCGTAGTCCATTAAGGGATGTACCTCGACAGGCAATCCATCGTCGCGCAATGCCTCGCCCGGCGGGCCGATTCCGACCAGCCGATAGGTAACGCCTGGCTCTGCGATCAACTGCTCCAGCGCATCTTTGATGAAGTCAACACGGACCGAGTCCGACGACGCGACGACAAGGGTTATCACACCATCATCGTTCCCCTGTTCGCCAGCGTTCGGGCAGACTGACTGCCGGACCGGTTCGTGGACCGTCTCAACACAATTGGGAATCAGACTGACCCGTTGATTGAAAGTGCCCAGTGCCTCGCCGAGCGGCCTCGTCGAAACCGTGATGGCGTCGGCATACGACAGCGCCTGCTCGAGATATGGCCGCATCTTCTCGCAATGCTCGTGCACCGAAAGGTGCGCCGGCACCTCTGTCAGCAGGTCATCAATCTCGAAGATGACGCACTTGCCCGCGCCTTTGATCCAGGTCATGAGGCCAAGTACAAATGGATTCGCTTCTCGTTGCAGCACCACGACATCCGCCCAGAGCAGGTCGGCGGTGTTGTCACCAAAGAGCGGTCGAATGCGCACACTGCCCCCGTAGAGCCGCGACCATCGGGCGAGTGGCTCGGAGAATCGGATCGTCGCCAGCGTCGACTCAGTTATTGGCGCGAGGCAGAGCACCCGGATTGCTTCTCGTGATTTGAAGGCCGCATTGTCGCCCCTGACATCACCTGTGGCGGGCGACGCTGCGACGACCAGTTGGAAGGTCTCTTGCTCGTCATCGTTGACGAAAGTCGCCGCTTGTTCAAACAACCGGGGATTGACATCAATACCAACATGAGACGTGGGTAGTGTGACGCGGTCCAGCGAAACGACTCGCATGGAGACCGCGGTCATCATGTCGATCAACGTGTCGCGGGTAAAAAACCGGAGATGCGTGTTGTCGAGAATACCTGTCGGTTGGTACTCCCAACGTCCCTCAAGCAACATCAGGCGGACCGCAAGATGAGATACGTTCGGAACCGAGATCAGCACGTGACCGCCAGATTTCAGCAATGCCCCACATTGATTTAATATCACTTCAGGATCACTAAGGTGCTCAAGCACGTCCCCGAACATGATAAAGTCAAAGCGCTGGTCTCCGGGCAACTCCGCGAGGTAGCGTTGAATGCCACCGACAAAGACTGTGTGTAGGCGCGTCGCCGCGATCCTCGCGCGTCCGGCCGAGAGTTCAACGCCATGCACCTCATGGCCGAACTCGGAAATCGCCTCGCCTACGGCCCCCGTTGCACAGCCAACTTCAAGGATGGTGCACTTTCGAGACCCGCTCTTGTCGAGGATTAGTCGAATCATCTTGTTGTGCGAGTTGTTCTCTACGCGCAGATCGATCCGCGCGTCGTAGAGCGATGCTTCATCCTCGTCCCCTGGCGCTTCATCCAGGCGAAGGTCCTCAACAATGCGATCCAGCCGAATCTGCAGACGATCACTGCGATCACGCAGGGCCTCGTTCTCTCGGCGTTCGGCGTCAAGCACTGCCTGCGCGTCGTGGAAGGACTGCACGGCGGCAATCAATTCTGCCTGTTGGTTCCGATGGGCATCGCTGGCTTTTGTCAGTAGCGCGAGCTGTATTGCTACCGTCTCAGCCTGCGCCAGCATTTGCGCCCGCGCCTCATCCAGGCGACCGATGAGCGCTTCGCGCTGGGTCAGCATCTCCTGCTCAACCAGCGCGCCGCGCTCTTTGGTCAACTGTTGCTCGCCTTCGAGCCCGCTGGTCGCCACACTCCGCTGCAAACCATCCGCGCTAATCTGTTCCCGCACGTCGGTGATGTATCGAGACTGCGCGCGCACAATCTGCTCTGACGCCCTGAAGCCCTGCGTGCTCTGATCCAACCCTCGTTTGAGATTACGGATCTGCCCCTCCAGAGACGCCTGCAGAGGGCCAGTCAGTTCGACCGCCTCATCAAGCGAGGCACGCACCCGATCGAGCGTCCCCCTGTCCAGGCCCTCGCCAACCCTCGCAGCTGTAAACGTCGACCAGACCAGATCGACCCATCTGACGCCCGTCGCCCCGGTGAGTTCCGCGTGCCGCATTTTCAGATCGATGAGATCGCCCGATTGCCAGTCGGGTCGTGGCAATATCTCCCCGAGATCAAGGTCAGTAGTCAGCCGCGCAAGACTTTCGGCTGGATAGGCGACAAGCTGGTCGTAATCGACGAAAGCTCTCGGCAAGGTCCTCGTCTCAAACTCCATCGACAGAACATGCGATAGCCACAGAAGCAAACTGTGCGGCAATGTCATGTTGTCCCGCCGTGCCAGCGAATCTGCGACGGCCAGCGGATGCCTCAATACGAGTACTACTCTGACATCTATTGGCATGCCCATAAGAACATCCCACCACAGGGGCAGCATCAGACAGAGACGCGGGTCCTTGACCAGCCAGACAGCGTTCGCGCCAAGCCGGTCGTCCAGAAGGGAAGTTATGGCCCTGCGCTGACCGGCGAGTTCACTCCCCTGCCACCAGTTCGCTGGCAGCGCGTCAAGGTCTGACCAGTGTCGACCGAGCGCCCACTCAACGGACTCATGAATCGCAAGGACCCGCTCATCTTCGAAGTAGCCCCTGGAGTTAAAGGCGTTGGCACGTATGTAGTGATCGTGATCCCCGACGCCGGCACCATCTAACGCACCCGCCACCGCAGAGGTGCCGGACCGATGCATCCCGGTGACCAGTAACAAAGTTCTTGCCGTCATCTTGTAACGTGAGTACCCGCAGTGAAGAACGATTGGGGAGAACGATTTGGGAAAACAATCGGGAAAACGATTCCCACGCTTCCCGCACTCGGCAGGCGAATCAACCAACCGGACTGACCGTCACTTCGTCTCTTGACGCAGACTTCCTGCAAGGGCGCGGGGAGTATTCTGAGTCGCCTGCAGCCTGCAGCCCGCAGCGTGTGTGGCTGAGTATAGGATCGGGCCGGTTCAAAGTACACGAAGCGGGGCGCTAACCATCCGGTCACCGTGGCCGTAAACCGCTTGCTTGTGGCGGGCTCGGACATTCCCGGCATCGCACTCGACCATAGCGAACAGATCATCCCTTCCGGCATAAAGATCTACTGCATTGTCGCGCCTGTCATTCTAGCCGTCATTCGCCGGGCTGCAGCGGTCATCGACCGCAACTCGCCACGCGGCCCGGCACCTCGAACGCCTCTGGCGATGTGAGTGCGACCTCCGGGCGGATGACCGTGAGTGTGCTGTTGCCTACGCCGATGAGTTGCACTCATCGTCACGCGCCTGCATTTTTCCAACCTCCGGGCCGGCCCGCATTTCCCATGATCCACTGACGCCGCGGTCGAGCGGAGCGGTGCGGGTCGTCCCCGAGTACACGCCCCCGCACCTGCAACACACGAGTCGTGATCGGTGAGGAGCGCGTTAGTCGTCAGGCTAATCGTGCCCATCGTGAGGTTCTCGTCAGCGACGACCTCACTACCCGCCAGAATCAGAACGGGCGTTGAAATCGTTATGCCACCCGCGTCGCCCGTTGCCGGTGAGGTTCGTATGGTGCTGTCACTCAGGATGATATGAGTCGTTGCGCTGACGGCTACATTGCCGCCATGGTCTGGAGAGGCAACGCCGATCTGTGTACCGGTCGCGTCGAGTTCACCGTCCGCATCGATCCGAACGTCGCCCGCTGGCGCGCCCGCGGCAGATGACGATACGATCAAGGTCTGTGTGCCAAGGGTCAGATCGCCCTCAAGCGCCACGTCGCCCCCCTCACCCACGTTCTCTGCAACTGACGAGATGACCGCGTTCAGGACCTCGATCTGACCACTGACCGTGATGTCGCCGCCGCCACCGCCCCTGCTGACGCTCGTGCGTCACAGCCCCCTCAGAGAGCGCAACGGATCCTCCGTCGATAAGGAGATCTCCGCCGCACCCGTCGCCGCCCGCAATGGTGCGGACCGACGAACCGTCGCCACTGACCGCGGCATCATCCGTCATGACCCTGATGTCACCACCGTCGCCGCTACCACCGTCCACACCTGCCCTCGATTCAATCAAGCCACCGCCGACGACGAGCAACTCGTCTGCATTCAGTACGAGATTGCCACCTTGACCCGTACTTGCCTGCGTCCCGATCCGCGCGCCATCGAAGCCGACGCGCGCAGCAATAATGTCGACGATTGCGCCCCGACCGCTGCCAACGGCAACGCTCACAATCTCCGCCGCATCGATCAGGAAGATCTCGTCAACCCGGAGCGTCGCGCCGCCGCCCAACGCATCCCCATCCATCGTGACAACGATTCGTGATGGCATCTCGAGAGGCGGCTCTTCGTCGCCGACCTGCCCGTCGAGCAGCAGCGACTCGGCGGTCACGGTAAGCCGTCCGCCCTCTTCCCGGGCCGATTGACTCGACACTTCAATCTTGCCACCACGCTCGATGCGAATATTCATGGCGTCCATGTCAATGTCACCGACCTGGCCGGACAGCGCCGCGCCCGCGAGGGTCTCGATGACGCCGCCAGCAGACAGCACCAGATCGTCCACGATGACTACTATGTTCCCGGCATCGCCGCCGATTTCCTCGCCGCCCGACTTCGTCGCTATGGACGAACCCGCACCGGCAATGACCATGCGCTCGGCACTGACAGTAATGTCCCCGCCGCGTCCAGCCGCAGTGGTCGTCGTTGCGACCGACCCGCCAGATACCAATGAGACGTTCATTGCAGAAAGCGAGATTCGCCCGGCCGCACCAGCCCGGTTGGTCGTTGCAGAGACTACGGCACCTTCGGCCACCACGATAGCGTCCGCCGTGACGTTCACCAGTCCACCGTTACCCTCATGCGAATGCGAATGCGAATCTGAACTCACCCGCGTGCCTTTATCTTCGAGGCTCAAAATGCTCGTCGATATCTCGATGTTTCCACTGTCGCCGCGTGACCGCGTGTCGGTTGAGATACGGGCCCCCTCCGACAGCACAACCGACGTTCCTGCATCAATGTCGATGCCCGGACCATTCTGGATGCCGATGGAGTCGACGAAAATTCGGCTCCCCCGCATCACCAGATTGTCAGCAGTGATCGAAATCTTGCCCGCAGGGCCACCACTCGTCTCGAGGTCTGCAAAAGGCCCAGCGTCAGTACTCGTGACGAACACATTGCCGAGCAGTTGCTCATCTGGGACAAGACGGTCGCTCTCAATACCTACATCGCCGGCCCCGCCAACTGCCACAAGATCCAGATCCGCGTTGTGGAAGAAAACCCACGAGTTAAAGAATGAAATGTCGCCGCCAATCACGGTCAGGCTCTCCGCCGGCCCCGGTAAGAAGTCATTGCCGTCCAGCTCCGTGCGCAAGGTAACACCGTCGAATCTGATGCTTGCCGGGTCATCATCGAAGCCAAAGGCAGCCGGTGATGCCGCCGTGAATCCACTGCCTGATGAACCCGTCATCTCAAGCCGGCTGCCATCTTCAAACGCCAGAGAATTGGCTGTTGAGACCTAAAGCGCGTCGTCGACAAACATCTGCGCGCTGTCGCCGAACAGGACCCCGTTAGGATTGAGAATAGAGAGATCTGCGTCCGCGATGTCCGACCGCAATTGCCCGTTGATCACACTGAGGTCGCTGCCAGTCACCCGCGCAATCACGGTTTCAATCGCGTCATCGCCGCGAAAAAGGGCCAACTCACCGGCGCGCACGTTGAATGACGCGAAGCTATGCAGGAGGTTTGCACCGACCCGCTCGCCACGTGCCTCATCAATCAACATCAGGCCCGCAAGCGACTCTCCGCTGTCCTCAAAGATGAGTTCGGCATGGCCCTGCAGACTTCCCGCCATTAGGACCGCGAGCAGCGCGATTCGTCGTTCAAAAGACATAATTGAGACCCAAGTGGATGCCCTTGTTCTGGAGTTCGTCGCCGCGCCGCTGTCTCTCTGTCAGACGCCCGGCGATGTCGAGCACCACCTCGAGGCGATTAACCTTATAGGTCAACGAGACCCCTGCGCTGGCGAGGCGATCGCCACCACCGGCACGTATTTCCTGTGCAATGTTGCTTGCGCGGCCCGCATCCAGAAACGGGCTGACGGTCAACGTGCCGCCCGCGACGCGAATGGGAATATCGAGCTGAGTCCTCAGCACCGTTGATCTATCGCGAAGCAGCTGGTTCTCCCGGTAGCCACGGACCGAACGGTGACCTCCCACCGGGAGTCGCTCGAATACGTGCACGGGATCAAACGCGTGCTGCACCGTGAGCGCGCTCGACCACAACCACTCATTCCCAAAACGCTTCACCCACTGTCCGCGCAGTCGGACAAGCGTGCCTATGCCATCTGCAACTGCCGATGAACGTGTACGCTCGAAGCCCTTTCGCACAACGAG
>Ga0114999_10006263_pt1 | contig 13765 bp, 14 predicted proteins | sample ArcticOcean_MG_C_3_FD_89820 | JGI IMG/M metagenome (GOLD analysis project Ga0114999, IMG submission 89820) | Marine microbial communities from western Arctic Ocean - ArcticOcean_MG_CB8_126 | ecosystem: Environmental > Aquatic > Marine > Oceanic | place: Arctic Ocean: Canada Basin | collected...
CTGCCAAAGACGGACTTGCCGAAGCCGGCAGCGATCGCCGCCTCTGCCTGAGCGGCCGTACCGAACTGATTGGCATTCATGTCGAGCACGAGAGGTGGGCTGTCTGCGCCACTGCCAGCGTCCGAGGCGTCGGCGGGAACGGCAAAACACATGGGAGGCGCTTTCATCGCGTCCCACACCGTCGCCTCCGCCGTTGTCGGCAGCAACCAGCCATGGCCGCCAGCGACGCACCAGCTGATATACCCATGATCCAGTACCCGTCGGGCGTAGATGCCGGCGCTGCCTACGTGGCCGTGATTACAGGTGGTGGCAAGGGCGAGTCCAACCTGGCCTGCTTTGTCGCAGGCCACGTCGGTCGCCCGTGTCGCGGCCAGATAACCTGAACCACCGTCGCCGTCGAGACGGATGCTGTTGTCTGTTTCGCGAAGGATGCTGATATCAGGGCTGACGTTGACGAGACCGTCACGAAACTCGGCGACATAGCGCTGCAACTGGCGGGTACCGTGACTGCGCACGCCGCGCAGGTCCACGTCGACCAGACAGCGGGCGATGTGAGTTGCGTCTTCGAGGGGCAGTCCCAATGATGTGAAAGCCTGGGTCGACCAGGCATGCAAGGCATTGGCGGCAATACGAGTCATCGCGAGTCCTTACGGGGTCCGTCGGGCAGGCGCATCATTTCAGGTCCAAGAACAAAGGTTGGGACTCAATCGAGGACCGATTCACAGACGAAGTCGGGGGTAATCCCCGTCGCCTCCATCATGAGTTTGGCGGTACGGCCCGGTGTATTGCCGGTGAGTACAAGCGCCGTGTCGACACCGAAATGGTTGCCTCCCATGATGTCCGTCTCCAGCGTGTCACCGACCATCAGGATATCGGACTTGCTCACCTCTTGATCTCTGCACCGAATGTGGTCGAGGGCAAAGCTGAACATCTGCGCGTCAGGTTTGCCAAAACGGATAAAGTGTTTGCCTACGATACGCTCAGCCATTTCCGCGAGCGCACCGATGGCAATGGACACATCATTGGCTGAGACAGGGTAGGTACTGTCCGTGTTGGCAACGACGACGGGGATGTTACGCATGCGCAGCAGATTGACGACTTGATTGAGGCCGCGGTCCCAGTCGAAACCTTCGTCATCAAGAAAGACCAGGGCTTGCACCTGATCCGCCTCCTCCAGGTCGAGATCCTGAATCGATACGGTCTGCAGTCCTGTGGTTTCCACGTAGTGCGCCGACACCGGCGTGCCCACGTAGGCGACGAGTCCACTCTTGACCTTGTTACTGAGGAATTCACGAGCCAGCATGCCCGAGGAGATGATCTTCTTCTCATGGACCTGCGACAGACCGGCGTCGACGTAGGTGGCGGCGAGCTCTTGTGGCGAGCGCGAGGCGTCATTGGTGAGGATGTAGAAATCGATATTCTCATCGCGCAGGAATGAGAAGGTATCCTCCACACCGGCGAGCAGGCCGCGATGATTCTTCAGTACGCCATAGGCATCGAAGAACACCGTCCGGTACTTGCTGACGACGGAACGAAAGGACTGCGTGGCGATGGCAGTGGGATAGCCTGAGGACATGTGTCCCTTCAGAGGGAGAGGGCTTTGAGCAGAGGCTCGACATCTATCCGGTCGACTTGCGGCAGGTAAGTCGCGTACGCTTCCTGCTGTAGTCGATTGCCATAGATGTTGTGAAAGAAATGTTGGCCGTACTTGACGACATAATTGAGAATGAAGAAACGGTAGGCTTCGGGTAGAAAGCGGACTTCTGCTTCCGTCAGGGGGTACTCGGCGTGGTAGGCGCGCAGGAACTCGAGAAACCGATCTTCGAGAAACGTATCGATGACGTAGCTGAAGACCGTCTGATCACCACCTGAGGAGACAACGCGGCTGAAGAAGAAGAAATCCATCACCCGTGAAGCAACTCGAAACCAATCGTAGTCCCAACGACTGAAGAATCGACCGTCTCGATCCAGCGAGAAATTACCGATGTTCCAGTCGACGAAGACAGGGATCGAGGGCAAGGCCTCATTGCCCGCATCGAGGCCGGCAAGGTAGATGTTACAATGGCTACGGATCAATTCGCTGTGCTCACCGTACTCTAACTGGCCGGCCTCTGTATCTAACTCTGTGAGCAGGTCGGCAATGTCGTAACGCATGGTCTTGGAAAAGCCGGGAAGTTGTGGCATGGCGTCACTGCAGGCCCGATGGAAACGGGCAAGTTCACGACCGAGACTGGTGATGTGTTGGGTCTCGAGCTTGCGCGATAGCCGTTCGCCAATCGCAACGGGGCGATAGAAAACAACCCACACGTCCTGGCCGAGCAAAGCATGCCGCGCCGTGTGCACGGCCCCATCCTGCCTATACGAATGAGCGAGGAAGCCTTCATATGGATCGGGCAGAACCTGGCTCAGTGCCTGGATAATTGAGTGGTCTTCGCGGAAATGTTGATACGTGCCGAAGTAGGAGATCTTGGCGAACAGATGGTCGTCCGACTTCAGGTCCATGCGATAGACATGGTTCGTTGAAACGTTGACGCTGACATCGACGACGCTGCTGATGGGCCGGTCGGCGGCAAAGTTGTTCCACGTTTCGCGGACGACGGAGAGGAGGTTTGTAGTTCGCATAGCAGTCAGGAAGTTAGCTGCTGGCGACGGCTATCTCAAGATTCTGGCAGTTGTTCCGGGAGCTCCGGCTAGGTCTGCTGAAGGTTGCTGTGGGAGATGAGAAAGCCCACGACGTTCGCGGCAGGATCTGCACAGAACAGAATGCACTGATGATGCGCGAGCCGGTGACGGGTCATGAGTGGTATGAGAAGCGCACCGTGTGCGCCCCTGCACGGACTGGGACGGCGCGCCACACACAGTTGGCTCACAGGATGGCCGTTTCGATTCCCTCCACGGTAGCGCGCCAGTGGGGATGGAAGTTGTCGTTAAGCACAAGAAGGCGGGGCCCTGAGGCACGTACGTCGATCTCGACGACGCCTTCGTGGTTGTCGTACGAGGAAAGCTCCACGCTATCGCCGGATCGATCGGCGTTGATGCGAACATGCTCCTCGGCGTACACCTGCGGAAAGTCAGCGGCACGAAGTTCTACCTCGATGGGGGCGGCGACAAAGCGGGCGCTGACAAGATCGAGATAGGGTTGCAGGGCGCCCATGATCTGGTCATCCGGATAGGGAATGGTCCCACCAGAAAAGCGTGTCTCATAGTAGGCTGTGAGGGGGCGGATCTTCTGCAGGCGCAGTTCATACCGACGCAGGGTGTAATTGTTGAACCCCGTCACCCCGTCGACTCCCGGCACATGATAGCGTGGATGACTGAGCCATCGGTAGTCGGGCAGGGGCAGTACACGAAAACGTCTGGGCTGCTGCTCGAGAAAGGCTTTCGTGCCGGGGTTGGTGGTGCGTAAGTCCGGTGAATCCGCTGGCTGCTCATACTGCAGAAAGAGGTGGTCGATACGCCAGGTGTCGGCGATGGTCAGCAGCGCCAGAACCAGCAACAGCGCACCGGCACGAATCCGATTCTGCGTGCTCAGGAACAGCAGGGCACCGCGGGACAGCCAGGGCAGCGCCGCCTCAAGTGCCTGCAGTTTGTCGGGTGTAACCCCCGCCCAGAAGACATACATCCAACTGCTGGCTGTGGTAACTCGATCCAGGGCCAGCGCTGCCAGCACACATGCGGGAAAGCTGAAGAGGAAGGCCGCCATACCGACGGTGCGCGGCACTTTGCCACCATTGGTTCTTCCCAGATGGCGCGACCCGTTCCGTGTCCCGTGAGTTCGCTGATGATGGTAACCCGAGCTTCGCCAGCAGAACGCTCGACGCCGGCACGGGCTTGTCGCATGCCGATCAGTTCTTGTTACGTCTCAATAGTCGTCGGCCTTGTGAGGAGGAGTTCCCGGGTTTCACCACGGCAAGAGCGACACCTCCCAGCATCAAGGAGGCGGATCGATGCTGCCTCGGAGAGGAAGATGATGCCACCCATGGCGGCGATGATGGGTACGAGCAACTGCAGAACGGCAGCGCGGGTTGTCGCCATTTCGCGCAGCACGTGATACCAGAGAACGTAGCCCAATGCAGAGGTAATGCTACCGCTGACAATGGCCAGCACGATGCTTGTGGGCTCAGCCTGCACTGAGTTCAGGATGACGGCGGCAGCAATGATCACCATGGGAAGGGTGCGGACAAAGTTCCCCGTTGTCGCCTTGACCGGCGCCGGTGCTCCTTTGCCACGTATCGAGTAACACCCCCAGGCAAAGCCGGAGACACCCATGAGCATGGCACCGACCGGATCCGGAGCAGCAAGACCGGGCGAGACAAGCCAACCGAGTCCTGCGAGGGCGATGATCAGGCCGAACCACTGCACAACTCGCAAGCGTTCCCCAGCGAGCAGGCCAAAACCAATCATCGTCAACTGAACCGCACCAAACAGGATGAGGACGCCCATGCCGGTAGTCAGGGAGATGTAGGCGAGAGAAAAGGCCATGGCGTATGCGAACAGACTCAGGGCGGAACCCCACGATCCATGTGAGCCGTGCGTCTCAGGCTCTGACGAGAAACGGGAGAGGGCGATAAGGACGGCGGCGCCACTACCAAGACGGAGGACCGTAAATGTCACGGGATCGATGAGATGGTCTCCGAGCGCCATACGACAGAGGAGAGAGTTGGCGGCGAAGGCCGTCAGCGTCACGGCGACTATGAGGCTTAATGGCACTAGAGGTCCCAACTCCTGATTCGCTGACTCTTCACATAACCTGGATGATGCAAGCTAAAATGCAGGTTCACCCGGGTCTACGGCCTTGCGCAAGGCCGTCAGTTTACGTTGACATACACGTATAAGCCGCCATATTCGCATACATGGCCAAAATTCGACCGAAACAAGACCTGCGAAACTGCGTCTGTCTGAATCTTCGCAAGGCAGCCCGAGCAGTCACGCAACTGCACGATGCGGCGATGCAGCCTCTTGGTGTGCGCGCGACACAGTTCTCCATCCTGGCAGCGTTGCGCCTTGTTGGGCCCGTACCCCTGAGCCCACTGGCGAAAGCACTGGTGATGGATCGAACGACGCTGACGCGGGATCTGCGACCACTGGAGAAGGCGGGTTACGTGGAGAGCGCGCCAGGTGCGGATCGGCGCGTCAGACTGCTGAATCTTACCGCTGCAGGAAAGGCGTTGGTCGAGGAAGGCATGCCGATCTGGTCCGGACTGCAGGACGCCATGTATTCAACGTTGGGCGAGCAGGAATGGGGACGGCTTCTCAACAGCCTTACCCATGTTGTCGAAGCGACACGCAGCCATGCTGCAGCGGAGACCAGTTCGTAGATCAGAAGGCGCCACAGATCGCCGCCACAGACAGTCGAATGAAAGAATTAATGTTACAACTGATCACTCTATGCGAAGGAGCCGTACAGATGGACAGCATCCGTGTAGAAATCGGCAGCGACTTTATTGCTCTCGTGAAGCAGGAAGCGCCAAACATGATCACGGAGATCGGGGTGCTGCGTGCTACCCTCGAAGCCGAGTCTGATCTGCTGCTGCCGGCGGTGCGTGTGCGGGACTCCGTAGATCTGCAACCTCTGCAGTTCCAGATCTACATCCACGAGTCGGAAGTGGCGCAGGGAACGGCAACGGATGTCGCCTCCGCCGTTGCCACGGCGTTGGTGGCACTCAAGGCGAGTGCCCTGCAACATCGTGGGGAACTTACGAGCTAGTCTGTCCGACTGATCTGCCGGCCAGATCTATTTGTCAGATTACGCCATCTTCCTGTATGCTGGCAATATCCTCGGCGGAGTAACCCAGTTCGCCGAGGATGTCTGCCCCATGCACGCCCAGATTCGGCGGCAACTGACGGATACGGCTCGGCGTCTCGCTCATGCGAATCGGTGTGCCCTGTAACGTGATCGGCCCCGCCGTTGGGTGATCGATGTCGAGGACCATGCCGTTGGCCACGACCTGAGGGTCTTCAGAGGCTTCTACGAGACTCATGATCTGCGCACACAAGATTCCCTTGGGCTCCAGTTGCAGAATCCACGCTGCCGTCGTCTGCTGCAGGAATCTCTCCGCAACCGTCGCATTAAGTGCCTCGCTGTTGGCAAGAACGTCCTCGTTGGTGGCGAAGCGCGGGTCTGCGGAGAGATCGGCCATTTCCATGGCAGCACTCAGATCTGACAAGCCTGTGGCGGAGAAGGTCGGTGACAGCTCGATATAACCATCAGCCGTGCGGAAGGCACGGCGCAGTGCTTTCTCTGAGGCGCCTATGCTCCCATGGGAGGTAATCCGGGGCTCGTTGAGTAAAGCGGTCCCATCCCAGGTGCTGCAGTGGAAAGCACCACTGAGCAGATCCGTTGAAACCTGCTGACCTTCGCCGGTTCGTTGTCGAGCCACCAGACCCATAAGAATCGCCTGTCCCAAGAGCAGACCCGTGACGTAGTCCACTGAGATCCCTGCAGGTGCGGGCAGGCCGTGCTTGTCGGTGCCATCGAACAGGCCCGCCGAGGCGCGAGCCATCATGTCATGGCCACCACGGCCACGATCGACATAGGGGCCGCTGTCACCCCAGCCACTGGAAGAGGCGTAGATCAGGCGGGGATTCAACTTGCGGGTATCCTCGTAGCCCAGTCCCAGTCGCTCCATGGCACCGGGACGGAAGTTGTGCACCAGCACATCCGCGTCGGTGACGAGCTTGTGTGCAATCTGTATGCCCTGTTCATCTTTCATGTTCAGCGCAATGCTGCGCTTGTTGCGATTGAGTCCGGCGAAGGGCAGGCTTACATCTTCGACGAAGGGACCCCACGCACGGCTCCAGTCCCCGGCGCCGGGTCTTTCGACTTTGATGACATCAGCGCCGAAGTCGGCGAGCAACTGGGTACAAACGGGGCCCTGGAATACGTGGGTAAAATCGAGGATGCGAATACCTGACAGGGCACCCTTGTCAGCGCCGCTATCTGTTCTTGTTTCGGTCATCGTCCCGTCCACTCCGGCTTGCGTTTTTCACCAAAGGCACGCGGCCCCTCGGCGTAGTCTTGTGATTGCCGCAAACGACGTACGGCGGTCAGATCTTCCAGTTGGGTTTGCACCAGCGCAACAGAACTGTCCAGCGTGTGTTGCACGACCTGCTTGGCCGCCTGCACCGCAAGGGGCCCACACTCGAGGATATCTGCGGCCCAACGCTCTGCTGCTGCCAGCGCTGTTTCCTCTTCCACTACTTCGTTGACCAATCCCATCGTCTGAGCCTCTGCAGCTGAGAATAATCGTCCTGTCAGGATCATGCCCATGGCTAGGTGATAGGGGATTCGTCGCGGCAACTGCAAAACACCGCCAGCGTCAGCGAGCAGCCCGCGGCGAGCTTCAGGTAAACCCATTCGGGCAGAAGATGCGGCAACGATCAAGTCGCAACGCAGGGCCAGTTCCAGGCCGCCACCTACGGCATAGCCGTTGACGGCAGCGATGATTGGCTTGTAGCAGCGGTCGAGGACGTGTGTAGCGGCGTGGGTCGGAGCCCGCAGATCATCCTCATCTGCATCCTCAACACGCCACTTCAGATCAGAGCCGGCGGAGAAAGCTCTATCACCGGCGCCGGTCAGAATCGCCACCCAGACTTCGTCATCGTCAATAAAATCGGTCCACGCATGGTCAAGCTCGGCATGGGCGGGTGGGTGCAGAGCATTCATCACTTCTGGCCGATTCAGCGTTACATAGGCGACACGGCCCTTCTTCTCGTACAGAATGTGTCCAAACGTGGGCAAACCAGACATGCAAATCCTCCTCTACTGAATGTTCTGCTGCAGGTATTCGACAGCCAGGGCCCGATCACCGGCCTCAATGGCGTGCAGAATGTTGCGGTGTTCGCGATAACTTTCGAGCAGGTTCCTGTGACGTGAATAGGGCAGCATCATCTGCGTGACTACGGGCAACCACATGGCCGTGAGGCCGTCGTCTCCGACGCGTTCGATGATGGATCGATGAAAGGCAATGTCGTGTTCGACGATCCCCGACATCTCCTGCCGTTTACAGGCTGCATGAAAGCTGTGCAGATTGGCGCGCCAGAATTCGAGGTCATGCGCTGTGACGTCAGTGATTATCGATTCCAATGCGAAGACCTCCAGCTGTCGTCGCAGATTCACCACCAAGGGCCGGATCGCCGCGCCAGGCGTTTCGCGCACATGCACACCACGGTTCTGCTGAGCCACGAGCAGGCCTTCGTTGGTCAGTTGCAGCAGAGCATCGCGAATCGGTCCACGACTGACGCCGAAACGCTCGGCGAGATGTTGTTCTCGCAGTCGCTCGCCGCCCGACAGTTGACCCGTAAGCACTTCGGTGCGCAGATGGGAGACGATCTGCTCCCGCACGCTGCTATTGAGGATGGGTGTTCTGTTCATCGCTGTGCCGGTCGACGGATCGAGGATTGTAGATTGTTGACAATCGGAAATCTAACCTGTCCCTGCAAGTCGGAGCGCGCAGCAGTCGACTGGACTACAACGAGTCCTTGTAACGCTCCAGCACCTGCGCGTCCACAGTAGACAGGATCAGGAAGGGGGAGCGAGAGATGAAGTCTGTTGCCTGCTGATTTAGGTGATCGTACATCTTGCTCGCCGTCAGTTCCGACGGTTCGCCGACAATCGAGCGCAGATGCTGCAGGTGCTGGATTACTCCATTTCTGTCTCGTCCTCTGCAACGGTTGGGGTAGCTGCCACACATCCAACAGTGTCGGAAACTGTCGACTATCGAGAGTAGCCGGTCAATGCGGTACAGACTATGTAGGCTCGTGATGTTTTGAGCGCTACATTTGTGCCAATCGCTAGGACATCTTGCAACCAGTGGACATGGAAGAGGATGTGGGTGGCATGGTTACCGTCATCGATGGCGGCTGCAGATGGCGCTAGTTTGCGCGCAGGCAGTTTTTTGGGCTAACGGAAAGCGTAAAATGACATCAAAAACCGGCTTCACCGATCGGGATCAGGAATTCTTCCAGCGCGAGCTCGACGGTTTTCTACCAGATCGGATCTACGACGCCCATGCTCATATATGGGACGAGGCTTGGGCGCCCTTTACCCTTGGGCCCGAACTAAAGACGGCAGGCATCAACGAGTACGATCAAGCCATTGCCGAGATCCATGGGGGGCGCCCGACGGAGACGCTGTTTCTGAGTTTCGCCATGCCGGAGCACCGCGAACGAGTGGGGGCTGCGAATGCCTGGACGGCAGCGCAGATCAAGGATCGCCCCGCGTGCCGAGGGCACTTTTTCATCACGCCCGAGGACGATCCGGAATGGGTGCGCGACGAGGTGCGGCGTCTCGGGCTACACGGACTGAAATGCTATCACAGCTTTTCAGCCAGCAAGCCTACTTGGGAAGCGTCGATCCCTGATTATCTACCAGAGTCTCTCGTGAAGGTTGCTGGAGAGGAAGGTTGGACGATTACGTTGCACATGGTGAAATCACGCGCAGTCGCTGATCCTGACAACCTGCACTGGATCCAGCATTATTGCCGCACCTATCCCGGCATGCAACTGATCCTTGCGCACTCCGCCAGAGGGTTCCAGCCGAGCCACAATCTGGAAGGTCTTGGCCAACTGGCGGGGATCGACAATCTGTGGTTCGATACGAGCGCCAACTGTGAGCCTATCGCACACCAGGCTATCATGCGTCTCATCGGGCCGGACCGATTGATGTACGGCAGCGACCTACCGGTTTCGCATGCGCGCGGACGGTCTCTAGGTGCTGGAGATTCCTTTCTGTGGCTGTACGAGGACACACCCGTCTGGGGTGAAAAGCACCTGCAGGTCCATCCCTTGCTCGTAGGGCTTGAGCATCTGCGATCGCTGAAATGGGCGTGCTGGTCGGAGCGACTTTCCGACAGCCGGGTCGAGGATGTGTTCTGGAATAATGCGGCACGCCTGTTCAAGCTGGACTGACGTGTAATCCCATTTCAAAGGCGTGCTGTGCCCCGACGAATTTCATAGCGGTCGTTCACTCTGTATCTGTCGATCTGTTCAGCAATTGTTCGCGCAGAGCTACCAGCGAGCCGACGACCCAGTTCGCCTTATCCGTGGGAATGGCAGCGGCTCCGGAGCCGTAATCATTGTGCGTGGCTTCTTGCTCGATGTCGAGCAGCACGGGCTGCATGCCTGCACGCCGTGCGCCCTCTATGTCTTCTGCTGAATCACCGACATAGATCACACGATCAGGGGAACGGTCTACCGCTTTCAGGGCAGGTTCGAATATCCGTGGATCCGGCTTGGAGACGCCCACGTCTCCTGAAACGACGACGATGGCAAAATACTGCCGAAGGTCCAGCTGCTGCAGCAGACCATGGACGTAGGGTGGGTGGTCGAAATTGGAGATGAGAGCCAGTGGAAACTTAGCTGATAGATCACGCAATACTGGCCCGGCGTCAGGATCAGCAGTGATATAGGCGCCCCAAGCACTTATGGTAGCCGTTGCCGCTTCGTGCAAGAGTGCAGGTGGGCTACTGATCTCAAGTTCCCCACAGAGCCGGCGTAGGCGACGTTCGTACAGCGTCAGCCCATCCTCTGAGATTTCAGGCTCAGGTTGGGACATGAAGCCTTCGCAATGACCTGATAGCTGTTCGGGCTTCTGTCCGATGATCTCGGCAAGAGCCTTGAGCCAGTCGTCCCAGCCTGAGGCCATGTCTCTATATCGGACGAGCGTGCCGAAGAGGTCGAAGAAAACGGCGTCGAATGACGCTTGCGTACGGTTCATGACCACGAAACAGCTAGCTGAAAGGGCCGCTGTGATGGGACGGATCGTTGACATAGCGCCGTGTCGTCAGATCGATGGTGATCTCCTGCGCTGCTGGCAGGTGAACGGTCAGGTGCCTGTGTCGAACATCCACCTTGCGAGATTCCGTCGTCACCGGTGGCGCCGTGTCCGAGCCGGCATAACCGCCCAGTTCTCCGGGCCACTCACTGGTACGACTGTGAAAGGTGGCATCCTCAAATCTGTGCTCGCCAAAGGCTCCTGCCTGGATGATGAGCTCGCGATCTTCGACGGGATTCAGGTTGACGAGTCGCAGCACGGTTCGATCTGCCGTTAGTTCAGTCACCAGGGCGCCTACGTCCTCAGGCAGGCCGGGTCGTTTTTGCACGGCATCGAAGTAGCACACCCGGGCATGGAGCAAACCGCCGTTGTAGATCGGTTGGGGCGCACCGAGAGTCAATTGAATGAGCGCTTCGGAGGACACGGCGTTGCCCCACTGCCAGTGGTGGATATGGTGCTGCGTGCCGACGTATTCGTCCGTGCGCATCTGTGCCAGTCGCCGGCTGAGCTGCTGATGGCTGGCGTGCAGAATGCGTTCAGGATACTCCGGATTTTCTCCCGCGAGAAACTGAAACCAGGGCTGCTCGTGGGCGGAGTCGTGCTTGTCACGGAAGGGGTGAACCTTGTTCCAGTCGCCAGCTTCGGCGTCGCGTAAGCGTTCCACCCGTTGTCGATCCTCGTCCGACATGGACAGGCTCCACAGGTAGACGGGGTATAGTGCTGTCAGAGGTTGCCAGTCGAACCATCCCGCATCGCCGTAACGATAGGGCACGAGAAAGCTCTTCTCGCCTTCGGGGATCTCGTCGAGCTGACTGGCCCAGTTGTCGCCGACACTCATGTGCTCCTGGCGATGGTCGCGCATCTCGCCGAGTTCGAAAATGCGATCCATCTGTGCCCGTGGCAGTTCAAGAAAAGAGTCGTCCCGCGTCAGCAAGTAGGCGTTGGCGCCGGCATCGAGGGTGGCAAAGTGCATGGTCAAGAAGCCGTGGGGGAAAGTCCAGCCGTAGCGGCCACCGTACCACTTGCCATCGACGAATTCTCCCACCTTGCCCGATGGACCGATCTGATCCGGCAGCAGGCCGCTATTCTGTCTACCGCGCTCCAGCCAGGCCGTGGTGTATTCAACCACCCAGTCGCGGTATTTCTCCTCACCGGTCATGAGGAAGGCGTTGGTCACCATCGACGTAATCGCCAGGTTCGCCGGTGCGTCGCCCGCCTGCCAGCGATCGTGCATGGCCTTGCTCATGGCCTGAGCATTGGCGGGGTCGGCCAGGTCCTTAACGGAGGCAATCCCTGGCAGATCGAAGAAGGGCAGTCCATAGGGCTCCATGGTGGTGCCCACAGGGCTGTAGGCACCGCCGCTCCACTCGCTCTTGTCGACGATGGCCCCCTTGCTGCCGGTAAGTCCGGAGAAGACGATCTTGTGTTCCGGATCGTAGTTGATCGCCTCTGGATCTTCATTCAGATAGAAGCCACTGAAACGACGGGCCCGTTCCAGTTTGCCCGGCGCATTGGGATCGGCAAGGCAGAGGTGGTAGAACAACACATCTGCCTCAGACTGATGCATCTGGTCTTCGCGGAAGCCGTATTCCTTGTGGTACGAACCGAGGCGCATGAGTTGCCGTGTCACCGCTTCGAACTGGCGTTCCGCCTGCGCCAGTAAGTCGGCACTGCCACCCATGAGATAGACGAGGGGCCAGTTGAAGAAGGGCTCGAAGTAGTCGTCCGGGGAGCCGCCACCCCAGGCGTCATCCCAAATGAATTCGCCGGCTGATGCGCCGCTGCGGTGGGTGAAGTGATCGAGAAAGGGCTGCACGGACTGGTGAGCAGACTCAAGCATGCGCCGTTGCCACAGCGCCCAGGAGGGCAGTTCGTCTACCGGGATGTTTGCTTTGATGCGTTGCAAAATTTCTCCTACTTGGATTATAGGCCGTTGCTAGGCTTCACGAGCGGGAATATAGGCCTGAAGCCGGCCAATATTGACAATAGTCTTCTTCTTTCGCCTCTGTGGCTGAAAGGCGATATTCCCGAGATGACAGATGTGAAGTTTCAAGTCAGCCCCGTTCCTATCACAGAGTCAGCACGGTTTCGTGAGCTTGTCGAGGACTACTGGTATGAGCTTCGCCTTCTGGGAGTCCCAGGGCTTTGCCGTCGGCCATCAGCAGATGACGATGTTTCGTGATCCTGTGGCGGGCAAGTCCTTCGGCGGAGCGCTGAGCAGTGATTTCGAGGAAGACGAGCTCCCATACAAGCCCTGGCGCAGACGCTGCAGCGAAGAGTCGAGTCGAGTCCCTCGAGCATCGGTCCCCGCCAATCGCAGCAGTAGAATCCCTAACCAGGAGTGATGACATCTCGCAGCCTAACGTTCTACTCTTCGTCGCCGACGACATGGGGTACGGTGACTTCGGAGTTTTCAACGATGGCTCCGCCCACACACCCAATCTGGATGCTCTGGTCGATGAGGGGCTGTGTCTGTCGCAGCACTACGCCGGCGCTCCCGCCTGTTCCCCTTCACGGGCAGCGTTACTAACCGGTCGTTATCCGCACCGGACCGGGGCTCTGACGCCTATGGAAATGCGTGGCATGGATCGCATCGCTCTGGACGAACTGACCTTGGGCGATGCGTTTCAACATGCCGGCTACCGCACGGGGATGATTGGCAAGTGGCACAACGGAGCCCTTGATCCCCGCTATCATCCCAATGCGCGTGGCTTTGATGAGTTCTATGGGTTCTGCGGCGGCTGGATGGACTACTTCGACTGGAATGTGAATCGCAACGGCAGCGCCGAATTCGCCGATGGGCGTTATCTGACGGACACATTCACCGACGAGGCGGTGGGTTTCCTGCGCCGTCACAGTAGTGAGAGTTTTCTGCTCTGCGTGACCTACAACGCGCCACACTCGCCTCTGCAGGCGCCCGTGGCACGCTCGCAACCCTACATGGAAGCTGGGCTGACGCCGGGGGCGGCGATCACCTATGCGATGAACGAA
>Ga0114999_10006264_pt1 | contig 13764 bp, 17 predicted proteins | sample ArcticOcean_MG_C_3_FD_89820 | JGI IMG/M metagenome (GOLD analysis project Ga0114999, IMG submission 89820) | Marine microbial communities from western Arctic Ocean - ArcticOcean_MG_CB8_126 | ecosystem: Environmental > Aquatic > Marine > Oceanic | place: Arctic Ocean: Canada Basin | collected...
ATACTCCAACACCTGATATCCTCCAGAATCTGTCATAATTGATTTGTCGAAATTTATTATCTTATGAATTCCTTTTTTTACTGCCTCATCACCATAATTATTTCTGGTAATGTATGCATTGGTAATAACCAGATCAAAACCAATAGATTGAATTTTTTTTGATGGTATTGTTTGTTTTACTGGATGAATTACAGGAACATATGCTGGTGTCTCAATTTTCCCATGATTAGTATAAAGAGTACCTATCCTTCCCGCTAAATCCGTTTTAGAAATCTCAAACAATAATTATGTAAATTTTAAAGCGTTATTTAATCAATCAACAAAAAATTTTTTTAAATCATTATTTTTTGTTATCAAATCCAGCCAATCAACTTCTTCATTACCTTTATTGCTAGAAATTACCTCCATTGTTTTTTTTACTGTTTCCTCTATACTTTTTTCACTGGTGTTTATTTGAAATGATTTTTCTTGAAATTTGTTTATTGTATCATGTGCAATAATTCCTAAAATTTCACTACCTGCATTTTCCCTACTTTTCTCATCTGTGTATTCTCTGTTTTTATACACTACAAGTAAATCATATGGATTTCTTCTCAAAATGATAATTATTTTGATTTGATTTTTTTCTAAAACATAAGGTGCCAAATGACCTACAACCACCTTTTCCTCAAAGTCTTTTTCCTTGAGAATTTCTTTGAGTTTTTCTACATCTACATCGTTTGCATCTTGATTTTTTTCAAATAATTCTGACTCTTTTGCTATTTTATTAATATCTATTATTTTCAATTTCATTTTTTTTGCAATTTTATTTGCAATAGTATGTTTTCCAACACCTGGGTTTCCTGTAATTACTATTGACATATTATGCACTCTTATGGATTGCATTAAATGATTTCTGCAATACTAATAAGTAGAAATGAATTTTTGACTGTATTGCAAATTGGATTACTAGGTAAAGCAAATGTTGGAAAATCCACATTTTTCTCAGCTGCTACTGAAACACCTGTAGCATCAGGAAATTTCCCATTTACAACCATTGAACCAAATGTTGGTGTTGCTTATGTACAATCTGATTGTGCATGCAAACATTTTGAAATCAAACATGAAAATGAATTATGTGTAAATGGAACTCGTTTTATTCCAATTAAATTAATTGATATTGCTGGATTAGTTCCTGGTGCACATGAAGGAAAAGGATTAGGTAATCAATTTTTAGATGATGCAAGACAAGCTGAAGTTTTAATTCATGTAGTTGACATTGCCGGAACTACTGATATTCAAGGTCAACCTGTCCCAGTTGGAACTCATGATCCTCTTGAAGATATTGCTTTTGTTCAAGAAGAATTTGATCAATGGTTTTCAGATATTTTAAAAAGAGAATGGGACAAGATTACTCGTGAAATAGATCAGAAAAGAGCAAAACTTACTGATGGTATTGCAAAACGATTCTCTGGATTGGGAATTAAGGATTATCAAGTACAAAATGTATTACAAAAATTAGGTTTGATTTCTATAAATCCAAAGGAATGGACAGATGATAATATCCAAACTTTTGCTAAAGAATTAAGAAATAACACAAAACCTATGATCATTGCTGCAAACAAAGCAGATCTTTGTAAAGACTTGGATATTATTAAAAAAATTTCAGATGATGTAGTTCCATGTAGTGCAGAAACTGAATTACTTTTACGAAAAGCATCAAAAGCAGGAATTGTAAATTACTCTCCAGGTGATTCTAATTTTATAATTCTTGATGGAAAAGAACTCCCTATTCCTCAACAAAAAGCACTAGATTTGGTAAAATCAGTATTTTCAAAAATATCTTCAACAGGAGTTCAAAAAATTCTTAATATTGCTGTATTCGATTCACTAAATTTCATTACGGTATTTCCTGTAGAGGATGAAACTAAACTCACTAACAAAGATGGAGTTATTTTACCTGATACAAAATTACTTCCGCAGGATTCTACGGCTAAAGATTTAGCTGGTTTAATTCATGCTGATATTGCAAAAGGATTTTTGCATGCAATTGATTGTAAAACTAAACAACGAATTAGTGGTGATCAGAAACTAAAAAATGGTGACGTGATCAAAATCGTATCCACTCTAAGTAGGGGTTAGTAATGTTAGGTTTAGGTATTGAAAGCACAGCTCATACATTTTCTTGTGCCATAATTGAAAAAAAAGGCAAAAAAGGTAAAATTTTATCGGATATCAAAAAAATCTATCGTCCAGAGAGTGGTGAAGGAATTCATCCTCGAGAGGCATCTCGTCATCATATTGAACATAGTTCTTCAGTATTGTCTGAATGTCTTAATGATGCAAAAGTTTCAATCAAAGATTTAGATATTATCTCTTATGCTGCAGGACCTGGATTGGGTCCTTGTTTACGTGTAGGTGCAGTTGTTGCAAGATCATTGGCATCTTTTTACAAAATTCCAATTTATCCCGTTAATCATGCAATTGGGCATATTGAATTAGGAAAATTACTTACTGGTGCATCTAACCCTTTGGTACTTTTAGTTTCTGGAGGTCATACAATGATTTTGGCATTTCTTGATAAACAATGGAGGGTATTTGGTGAAACTTTGGATATTACATTGGGACAACTCTTAGACCAATTTGGTAGATCTATTGGATTTGCTTCTCCATGCGGGAAAAATATTGAAGAATTGGCATCCACTTCTTCCAATTATGTTACTTTACCTTATTCAGTTAAAGGAAATGATGTGTCTTTTTCTGGTTTATTATCTGCTACAAAATCAGTTGCAAAGAAAAGTAAAGTTGATGCATGTTATTCTCTCCAAGAAACTGCTTTTGCTATGATTAGTGAATCCGTAGAGCGTGCTTTATCTTTTACAAACAAAAAAGAATTGATGATTGTAGGTGGTGTTGCAGCTAACAAACGATTATCTGAAATGCTTAAAGATGTATGTAAACGACACGGATGTAAATTTTTTGTAGTTCCATTGCCATTTGCAGGAGATTGTGGAAGTCAAATTTGTTGGACAGGGATTTTAGAATCTCAAGTTAAACAAAGTACTCTACTCAAAGATACTTTTGTTACACAATCTTGGAGATTAGATTCAGTTAAAATAGACTATTGATTTTTGTATTTTTCAATTGATTGTTCAATATTTTTGAGCCAACTTTTTGTACTAAAAACTCCAAATTTGTAAGTTTTTTCACCATCATTAGTTTTTGTTGTAAAACAAATTTTTTTCATTAACAAACCTTCTTTCCATGTTTTAGTTATACTGTCTAATGGAATATCCAAAATTGTTTCCCCCATATGCTTTGAGAAATCCATAATTCTTGCTTTAGTTTTATCAAATGCTAATCTTTTATTAGTTAATGTCAAGATTCCAATACCTAAATTGTCTTCACTACAGTCTTCTTGTTTTATTCGCTTTTCCCCATCTTCCATGATTAACTTTTATTGAATTCTTTCAGATATAATGGTAATGAAATTAATAAAAAAAGGTGCAGAGGCTGACATTTATCAAACTGTATGGCAAAACTCTAAAGCAATTTTAAAAATTAGAAAAATTAAAAATTACCGTAATTCAATACTGGATTCAAAAATTCGTAAACAGAGAACAATAAAAGAATCTCAAATAATGTCTCAAATAAAGTCATTTGGAATTCCAACTCCTCTTGTTTATTTTGTTAACTTACAAAAAACATCAATAATAATGCAAGAGATTCCTGGAAAACCAATCCATGATTTATCTGATTCAAAAATTATTGAGTACTCAAAAGAAATTGGAAAATTGGCTGGAAGATTACACAAAAATGGAATTATGCATGGAGATCTAACAACATCTAATTTCATTCTATTCAAAAATACTATCTTTGTAATTGATTTTGGACTGTCTCAACATACAATAAAATCTGAAGATCATGCTGTGGATTTGAGATTAATCAAAGAAATTCTTAACAGTGCACATGCAAAAATAATGAAACCTGCTTGGAAAAACTTTCTTTTTGGTTACAAATCTGTAGTTGGAAATGATAATTATACTAAAATTCTAAGACTTGTTTCAGAAATTGAGAGTCGTGGGAGATATGCACAAGTCGTTTGATCTATTTTTTGTATCTTCAAATATTCATAAATATCAAGAAGCAAAAAAAATTCTTGATTCCTTTGGAATAAACCTTGGATTTTTTAAATCAAATTTAGAAGAAATTCAATCAAATTCCATTAAAGATATCGCATTAAACAAAGCAAAAAATGCATTTTCAAAATGTAAAAAACCGTTAATTGTAGAAGATGATGGATTATTCATTAATTCTCTAAAGGGATTTCCAGGACCTTACTCATCATATGTTTTTAAAACAATTGGGAACAAAGGAATTCTTGATCTTTTAAAACAAAATAGAACTGCAAAGTTTATTTCAGTTATTACTTATTGTGATAAAAAAACTTTGAAATCCTTTAACGCCAAATTAGATGGTACTGTCTCTAAAAATCAAAAAGGAAAAGGTTGGGGTTATGATCCAATATTCATTCCAAAAAATTCAAAAAAAACTTTTGGTGAATTAAATAATAAAAATGAATTATCTCATAGGTATAAAGCATTAAAAAAATTTTCTAATTGGTATTTGCATAAGTAGGAATCCAACGATCTATTGAACGTTCATTATTTTGTAAAATTGATATTCTTGAGATTATACTTTCATCCATTATTGAAAATATTTTACTTTGTTTTGCAATTTGTTCACTGAATTTTTTCACTTCTTCCATTTCTAACATGTTAGAATGTTCTAGTCTGTTTGTAGAACGCCCAATATGCATATATGATTTTATTTCAATAAAGTGTGGACTGGCCTTTCTAAACATTTCAGCAAATACTGGAATCATTTCTGGTTGATCATTAAAATCTCTAATCAATGTAATTCTTAGAACAGTTCTTGTTTTCAACCGTTTTAGCATATCTAAAGTTTGGTTCCATCTTTCCCATGAATCATCATACTTTGGTCTGTTAATTTTTAAAAATGATTCATAATCTGCAGCATTTGTTGATAAATACAGTTGAGTTGGTAATGCATCTTCATCTTGTAATTTTTGAATCATATCTGGCTCTTGTCCATTTGTTACAAGGAAAATTGATTTGGTTGCTTCAAGTGAATTTAGATATTTAATTAATTCTGGAAGTTTTGGATACATTGTTGGTTCCCCTGAAAGTGAAATTGCATAGTGACTAGGCAATAATGATTCATCTAATCTTTGTTTGTCATTTCTTGAATCCCCGTAGAATCCATTGATCAACTTTTTTCTTTCAGCCATTAATTTTGTTAAAATTGCTTCAGGTTCTGCAATATGTTCTGGTTCCATTTTCATTGAATCATAAAATTCCATTGGCCTCCAACAATAAACACAACGATTTTCACAGTGCATTCCTGCTGGTGAAAATTCCATACAACGATGAGTTGAAATTCCATAAAATTTGTGCTTGTAACAATTCCCCTCATGCTTAAATGATTTTTTTGTCCAATGACATAATTGAACTGTAGAATGATCAGAAACCCCATACTTTGCTTTTTTTAATTGATCTACTACTGATGGTTTGATTTGAATCAGATTATCTTCTTCATTATCCACTATTTCCCCCGAACAACTCATACACTGAATTCTATTTTGGTTTACTTAAATTCATCTAGACTTGATTTTAGTGGAAAATTGTCTTCAATTCTTATGTAATCTAATTTCAAATTGCTTTTTGATAATATTATTTTCTATTATTCAGTAGATGGTTTCTTCTCTTCAGTAGATGATTTCTTCTCTTCAGTAGATGATTTCTTCTCTTCAGTAGATGATTTCTTCTCTTCAGTAGCTGCCTCTGTTGCTTCAGTAGCTGCCTCTGTTGCTTCAAGTTCTGATTTGGTTTTTTCTAGTATTTCAGGAATTTTGGATTCAGCAGTAAAATGGACTTTATTTTCTTCTTCAACTGTAACTGTGTATGAGGGAATGTCTATTTTTCTTTCACCAATCATGATATGACCATGAATAACTGCTTGTCTTGCTTGGTATGGTGTTTTGAATCCTAACTTCTTTGTTACAATAGTTTGTAATCTACGTGAAAGTAAATCATCAACATTAAGATTAAGTACGTCATCTAATGTTGCATCATTACTTACCAATCCAATTCTGACAAGTGACTTCATTAAAATTGGTTCTTTCTCTTCTCTGACTTCTTGTCTTAAAGCAAGTAATGATCTTGCTTGATGTCTTACACGTGATAATTCAGTATGTGCTTTCCATAGTTCTCTTTTAGTTCTTAATCCAAATGTACCGAGAGTTTTCAACTCCTCCATTTTTAATTCATAATTAAGAGGTCTTTTTGGTTTTCTCCAAACTTTACGTGGATATTTAGGATCTCCCATTCAAAACACCTATTCTTTTTTCTCCGCTGGAGCCTCTGTGGTTGCTGCTGGAGCATCTGTGGTTGCTGCTGGAGCATCTGTGGTTGCTGCTGGAGCTCCTGGGTCTCCTTTCTTAACTGGAGCTGCCAATCCACCTTTTGCAACACCTACTGCGCCACCCTTTCTGCCTGATGTTCTGGTTCTTTGTCCTCTCACTTTAAGACCGCTAAGATGACGATAACCTCTCCAACTTGCAGCAATTCTTTCTCTTTCAATATCATTTCTTAATGTAAATGGAATGTCTGATGATAACAAATGCAAATCTGAACCAGTTTCAATATCTTTTCTTCTGTTGAGGAACCATATTGGGAAATTACTTTCAATTGGGTCTGTGATTAATTTTTCAATTTCTTGAACATTAGTATCTGTAAGATTTCCTATGTTTGAATTAGTATTAATTTTTAAAGTATGTAGAATTGCTGCGGCAAAATTATACCCAATACCTTTGATTTGAGTTAATCCTACGAGCATTTTTCTCTCTCCTGGGATATCATTACCCACAATTCTTACAATATGTCTATATTCTTGAGCGCTCAAGTATTCAAAAATTCAAAGAAACCCCGATAAAAACCATGCTAGGTGTTGAAATATGCACTTCCCTTTCAAAACAGATCGATCTATAATTTTAAATTTAAATTATCTAAAATCTTCATCTTTTGTCCAGTTATTTCCTTGCACATTCCATTGATTACATTTGCAGCATTTTTTAACTCCTCGTTGAGCATCAATTTCTATACAAAAACAATGCTCACCTTTACCCGTGGTATCCTGACTACAAAGTTTTTGCATGTGAATATTAACTCATTTTCCTAATTATACTCTGTTATACTATATTCAAAAAGTTTTTAATTCCAATTTAATGAGTTTAGAAAAATGACTGAAATATTTGATCGTAAAAAAATAATAGATTGTATGTTTGATCCTGTTACTTCTTCATTATTGGCTGAATTGGAGGATGGTGAAAAATCATGTTCATTTTTAGCTCAACAAATCTCTATTTCTGAATCTGAAGTTCTCCAAAGACTTTCTTATTTAATAGAGCACAATTTTGTTATTAAAAATTCTAATAATGAAAAATGTATTCTTACTGCAAATTCTGATAAACTTTCTTCTCTAATGGAAAATAGTGAAAACTTTGATGGGGCTATTAGTGGATTAGAAAAAATGGATAGTTATCTAAACTGATTATTTTCTATTTTTAATTTTTAGTATTGTTGAACCAATTAATACTATCATGCCTATAATTAACACTGCTACTGAGATGTAACTAAGTGATTTTTTACTTTCATCAGGAAGTGGGCCTATTGCTCCAAACACTTGAATTTCTTCATTACTTGTACTTTGAATAACTAGTTTGTATTCTCCAGTCTCTAAAATATTAAATGTCTTTTCAGTAGTTTCTTCATAAATATCTGCAGAACTTATCTCAATATCTAGTGGATCTAATATTTTTACGGACAATATGTTTTCTTCAATGTTCATTACTTGTATTGCAAAAATACCGATTGATGTTTCTTGTGAATCAATATCTGCAGAAATCATCATATCTTGATTTGTACTTACTATTCCATTTCCTTGATTGATTTCATCAAGAATCATTTGATTTCCAAGTGCTAATAAAATAAGACCAATAACAATCAGTGCCCCTGAAACAACTACCATCAATCCTATTTTTTGCATGATTTGTAACTTTGTCTCTTTAGTTTAAACCTAATTTTTTTTAAAATGTTAGTCTATGATTATAAAATTAGACTGGGCTAACAAAGTTAGCTTAGTCTAAATTTATATTGTAATTAAAATAGGAAATTGGTATCTGTAATGACAAAATCTAGATCAAGTGTCATGATTATGGCAATTTCTGTTTTCTTTGTAATTTCTATTACTTATTTTGTATTTGCCGGTGATATTAGTGCCCAATCTGAAGAAAAATCATTTGTCACACATACAGGTGGAGTAATAATGACTAGTGGAGAAGTCTTAGATCCACTTTACACTAGTGCTACTATGGATTTTGATCCTATGGAATATTTGAGAACTTTTGATTATGGTGAAGTTTCTACATTACCTGATGGTACTACATTAAGAGAATACACAATTGTTGCAGAAGATGATAAGATGATGGAAGTCTCACCTGGTGTATTTTACAATGTTTGGACATACAATGGTTCTGTTCCCGGTCCTACAATTAGGGCTACTGAAGGTGATATTATTCGTATTAATTTTATCAATGATGGTTCAAAAGAGCACACAATTCATTTTCATGGGATTCATCCATCTGAAATGGATGGTGTCTTTGAACCTGTTGGTAGAAATGGTGGACAATTCACTTATGAGTTTGAAGCAGGACCTGTAGGTGTCCATCCATATCATTGCCACATTATGCCCCTTGAAGAGCATATTGTTCATGGATTGTATGGTGTCTTTATTGTAGATCCAAAAGAAGGTAGAGCGTCAGCTGATGAAATGGTGATGGTTCTAAATGGATTTGATACTGATTTTGATACTGAAAATAATTTTTATGCTGCAAACACAATTCCGTTCTATTACCAACATCATCCAATTCAGATTAATGCTGAAGAATTGATTCGAATCTATGTTGTAAATATGGTAGAATTTGATCCGATTAATAATTTTCATTTACATGGTAATCTGTACAAATATTATCCTACCGGAACTGATATTGTACCTTCCTTTTACACAGATATGATAACTTTATCTCAAACCGAACGGGGAATTATGGAATTTGAATATCAATATCCTGGAAATTATTTATTCCATGCCCATAAAGTAGAATTTTCAGAAAAAGGTTGGATAGGTATTTTCCAAGTCCATGAAAACAAAGAACAAAAAATAGAGGAAGTAGAATATGGACGTTAGTCACAAACCATCAAAAGGAAAAATGATTGCAAGTGGAATTATTCCATTTATATTTTTAGTAATTTTAACGGGATACATTTTTGGTCCTGGTTCTGAACTTTTAGATTTGGGAGTGCCATTACCCGAAATTTCTATGGAATTAGTTAATTTTGTCGATTCTGAAATTCAGGTTACTGTAAGAAACACTGGACCTATTCCAGTTGAAGTGGTAATGGCTGATATTAATGATAGAATACAACCTGCTGCAATTGAACCAGATCGATTTTTAGAACGATATGAAACTGCACTTGTTAGAATTCCATTTGAATGGAATGAAGCAGAACCTTACATAATTGGACTTACCATAGATGATGGAACAAGATTTGAAAAAGAGATTGAAGCTGCAGCTCCTGCATTAAAACCAGATTTTGAATTAGTTGGACTTTTTGCTGTTATTGGAACGTATGTTGGAATTATCCCTGTAATGATTGGTTTACTTTGGCTCCCATTTATTAGAAGAATTAGTAAAAGTAAATATCATTTCTTTTTAGCATTAACTGTTGGATTATTACTATTCTTAGGAATTGATGCAATAGAAGAAGCCCTTGTAGTCTCAGGGGAAAATCTAGCAGGTAGTTTCAATGGAGTTTTACTTACTGTAACTGTAACTGTATTGTCATTTCTTGGATTATACTATGCAGGTCAAAAATTAATTAATAATTCACAATTATCCCGACTTTCAAAACCTATTGCAATTGCATTAATGATTGCAATTGGAATTGGTTTGCATAATTTTGGTGAAGGACTTGCAATAGGTGCAGCAGTAGGTTTAGGTTCTATTGCGTTTAGTACATTTTTGATTGTGGGTTTTGCATTACACAATACTACTGAAGGAATTGCTATTGCGGGACCTTTATCTAAAGATAAAACATCAACACGCTCTCTAATTGGAAAATTGATAGGTTTAGGGTTAATTGCAGGCTCTCCTGCAATATTTGGTGCATGGATAGGTGGATTTTCATATTCTCCATTTTCATCCGTTGTGTTTCTTGCAATAGGGGCCGGGGCAATCTTTCAAGTAATTGTAGTAATTTTTAGAATGATCAGAGAAGAGGGTGACAAAAATCTCTCCAGTGCATCAGTAGTTTCAGGGATTTCTATAGGAATGTTGGTTATGTATTTGACAAGTATCTTAGTTTAATTTGGTTCTGGATGAATTGTGATGACTGAATTTTTAATTTTTGCTCTTATAGTATGTTCTATCTCTGATGTCAAATCATGAACTTTTTCAATTGACAAATCTTTGTCAAATGAACAATCAATATCTATTTTCCATATGTTCTCAAAATTTAAAGATAATATTCTACCAATCTTTTTGATTTCTGAATATTTTTCTAATATGTTCTTAATTTTTTCTTTCATTTCCTTATCTTCCAAATTAAAATTTTCAGGTATTTTTACAAATGGTTCCAAATGTATTGTTACATGTTCAATTCCAGATATATTTTTTTGAATTTTCTGTTCAATGACTTCAGAAATTTTATGAGCAGTTGATAAATTAATTTCTCTATTTACCATTACATGTAAATTTGAATATGTCTTACCTTTTGTTTTATGAGTACTTACATTATGAATTCCTTTTACTCCGTCTACGTTTTCTGCAAGTTCTAAAATTTTTGCATCCAGTGGTACATCTTTCCAATTTGGTTCAAAATGAATTGTAATTGATGCATTTGAAAAATTACTTTTTACATTTTTTTCAACATTATTACTTATTTCATGTGCTTTATCAAAACTAGTGTCTCCCCTTAATGAAATTGTAATGTCTGCAAAAATTATTTCACCTGATCTTCTCATGAGAATTGGTTCTGCATTGATAACACCTTTTGTTGAAACTGCAATATCTTTGACATTTTTTACAATGTCTGGGGAAATAATATCTGTTAAATCAAGAGCAGTTTTGTAAATTAATTTTATACTTAATGCAACTAATAGTCCCCCTAGAATAAATGCTGCAACCAAGTCTCCATAATACAATCCATATGATGCTAAAGATATGCCTACAATTGCAATACACGTGGAGCCTAAATCCATGAATGCATGATAATAGTCAGCTTTGAGAGTAACTCCTCCTATTTTTTTAATTGATCTTCTTAAAATTATTATTCTGAAAAAATCAATCCCAATTGTATAAAGTCCTCCTATAATTGCAAATATTCCTGGCATGATGTTTGGGGGTGGACTTTGGAATCTGTGAATTGATTCGTAAATGAAAAAACAAGCAATCAAAAAAATAGCTATTCCTCCAATTAGTCCTCCAAGCGATTCAATTTTTCCATGTCCATAGGTATGTTCTGCATCTGGTGGTTTGATTGCCATTCTTACAGCTAAAAGTAAAACGAGCGTTACTACACAATCTAATAATGCATGAATACTGTCAGTAATTAGTGCAAGACTGTTTGAGACTAGTCCAAAAATTAATTCAACTACAAATGCTGAAAAAATTGCAATAAGTGAAATTTGTAATACTTTGGTTTTTTGAACAAACATTTTCCTATTTTTAAATACCTTCATTATGTAATACAAGTTTCTTCAAAGATTTTCTGTGAGATTATTTTTTGAATAAAATAAAACTTTGAAACAAATCTAAACAGTAATTTTTAATCTCATTCTATTTTTGTTCAATCAAATATTTGTCTAAAAAGCTATATCTTCAGTATTATATTGTCAATTTTTATTTCATATAAAACATAAATATCACCAATTAATGATTCTAAATGAAAATGAAATTAATGGGGTTTCTAGCATTTACTTTACTATCGCTTTCAATCTTATCTTATGGTGTTAGTGGCGCTGCTTTTGCAACTAGTGATCCAAATCCTGCATTAGCAATATCATCTGATGCTGAAATTTATAAAAACGGTGATACTATTGTTGTTTCAGGCTTGATTGGAGATTATGATCCATTATCGTTAACTGCTAGTGATGTCACTTACATGCTAAAAAATCCTACTGGAAATATTGCACAAGTTGGACAATTAGGCCCAGCCTCCGATGGTTATTTTGAGTTTAGTATTGTAGCTGGTGGTCCTTTATGGAAATCATCTGGTGAATATACTGTTGATGTACGATATGTTTCAGATAAAAGTACAATTGCAATTTATTATGCTGTTGATGAAATAGTTGTATCTCCATTCCCAGAACCAGAACCAGAACCAGTTGTTGAACTAGACCCTGAACCAGAACCTGAACCAGAACCAACTTGTGGAGCCGGTACTGAATTAGTAGGTGGAATTTGTCAGATAGTTCAAACTGAAGAACCAACCAAAAAAGGTGGTGGTTGTTTAATTGCTACTGCAGCATATGGAACTGAGTTAGCACCACAAGTTCAATTCCTAAGAGAAATTAGAGATAATACTATAATGAGCACTACATCTGGAGCATCATTTATGACTGGATTTAATCAATTGTACTATTCATTCTCTCCAACAATTGCTGATATGGAAAGGGCAAACCCCATGTTCCAAGAAGTAGTTAGGGCATTTATCACTCCAATGATCTCTTCATTATCAATAATGACTTTAGCTGATAATGGTTCAGAAGTTGAAGTATTAGGACTTGGTATCTCTGTAATTATGCTTAACTTGGGAATGTATATTGCAGCACCTGCTTTAGTTGGATTCCAAGTACACAAACATTTCAAATCTAGAAAATAATTACATCTAATTTTATTCTAGTAGGTTATTATATTGAAACGGATGATATTATTTCATGAATATAGAATATGAAGAATTTGATTCCGTTGAGGATTTTTTCATGTATATGGCATCTGCAGCACCTCCTATGAAAAATACAATGCCAATTAATTCTTACAAGGGATATGTGATGTCATTTATTCCATTAAGCCCATCAACTGGGGAAACATATCTAATGCTTTATGCTAAAGATTCTCTTGAATCTGGGATCTATGAGTTTGATGTATCATCAAAATCATACAAAAAAGTTGAAGGCATTGAAAGAGCAGACAAAGTTTACTTTATCTCTATTACCCCAAAACGAAATACTATAGCCGATATTGCTATTGCAAATCTATAATTTCTTTGTTTGAATTTTTGGTGAAGTAACAGATCTACTTCTAGCATACTTGTCAATTATCTCATCTGGTGTTCTCCCATTAAAGAGGTCTTTACATAACCCTCTTAGATATCTCATAATTGCCCAAGTTCCTGCTTTGAGAATCCCGTACATGAAAACCTGCATTGGCTTACCATAGGTCTTATTTCTGAGAATAATTGGAATAATATCGTTAATAACACGCATATTGTTTTCCCAGCATTTCCAAAACAAAGTAAACTGTGCTTCATTCAAGTTTCCAAAATGCATAGAATTTTTTTCACTAAAGTCTTGATAAAGTAATGGTGCTACTAATCCTCTGAAATTCATTTCTCTAAAATCACTCATCATATCAATTGTATATTGAAC